>CZKK01000103.1_pt1 | contig 13001 bp, 9 predicted proteins | sample 1122271 | NCBI WGS metagenome assembly CZKK01 (sample SAMEA3539301, study PRJEB10725) | soil metagenome | biome: tundra; feature: field; material: soil | place: USA | collected 2010-05 | depth 0.15 m | reverse complement strand
GGCTGCCTCGCGTATATGCCAGCTAGAACGAAAGAATTGACTGAGGTCGATGCACGTCGGTGGCCAAGCATTATCATTTCGCGTGTTACGAAAGTAAGATCCTAAATTCCCAAAATGTGAGCGAAGATGAGAATGAGATAAGAAAGTTTTGGGGAGAGACACGATGCGAACGTACGCATTCCGGTGGTTCTGCTTGGCGACTGGCTTGCTCCTGATGGGCATTCCGCTTTCGGGCCAGGCAGGGCTGGAGGGGACCTCTCCAGGTGGCGCGAGCGACGAACCGACGCACCTGGGGTATCCGCAGGACTGGAGTTCGCGGCACTTGTTGATGCCGGGCATGCCAGCCGACGATGTATTGGCAGCGGGAGACCGTGACCCACGCCACGTTTACAACATGGTCATGCGGCAAGTGGCGATGGAAAACATGCGTAAAGCGCCAGAAAACATGCCCATCAGGGTATGGGAGCCGTGGCCTCCGCGTCCAACTCCGCGCCGAAGAACGAAGATCGACTGGGCGGTCTCGCTGGAGAACGGGTACGTTCCGCAGAATCAATATCCGGCAAAATATCAGTTCGACGTGGTCCAGGAGGATTGCAACTCCGATTACATCGTGTTTGGGCTGACGGTGCCTTCAGGGACGCAGGCCAACCTGGTCGGGATCAACAACCTGTACACGGGAGCGACTCCGCCGTGCAATAGCGGGTCGCCCTGGGTGGCGTTCGCGTACAAGACAGTGACGCAAACCGGCGGCCAGATCAAAACCTCGCCGGAAATATCGCCCGACGGAACGAAGGTCGCGTTCGTGGAAAGCACCAGCGGAGGTTCGTACTTCCACGTTCTAGTGCTACCCAGCCCCATCCCGACGCCGCCTGCTCAAGATGGAACGGTGTTGAGTCCGCTGACCCCCACTTCGTGCGTGTCGCCGACGACGCCGGGCTGCATGACCTCGCTCACCATCGAAACCACCGCGACCAATTCGAATTCCTCACCTTGGATCGACTACAACGCGGATACGGCGTATGTGGGCGCCGACAATGGTGTGCTATATAAAATCACTCCGGTATTCCGCGGCGGGGCGCCGGCGCTGGTCAGCACTGGGGGCTGGCCGGTTACCGTCTCGACTCAGGCCACCAAGGTGCTCACCGCTCCGGTTGTCGATGACACGGCCGGTATGATTTTTCTCGGAGACGGCGAAGGTTACTTGTACTCGGTCAGTCTGACAAGCCCTGGCGGCACATACGCTGCGCAGCAAACGATTGGGTGGGCGACGCACGGAGCAGGCACGGGTATTGTAGACCCGCCGATTGCGATCACGGATCCCGCCAATCCCGCAACCGACCAGGTGTTCGCCTTTACAGGATGTAGCTATGTGCTGGGGATCGGCGGGGCGGTCAGCCAGCTTCCGGCGAACTTCGCCACCGGAGTGCCCACAACCAGCAACACCGTGGACCTGGGATCGGCGAGCGGGGACGGGGACTGCACGGGGAACAACGTACACGCGGGAACCTTTGATAACGCGTTCTGGGCGAATGGGTCCACGTCCGGGCATATGATCGTGTGCGGATTCGTGAACAATGGAGGTGTACCGTCAGCTCCAGAGATGTACATGTTTCCCTTTACCGCCGGGGTGCTGAACAATAGCACCGCACCCACTACCACCTTTCAGATCAACAACACGAAAGGGGACGAGTGTTCACCGCTAACCGAGTTTTACAACGGCACGACGGACCGGCTGTTTTTCGGGGTGGGCGGCACAACCGACGGATACCTGAAGAGCTCGACGATTACAACTTCGCTGACCACACCGACCACCTGCACGGCCGGCGCACCGACATCCAGTTGCTTGACCTCCCCGAGCGTTCTCGGAGGGACCAGCGGCATCGTGATCGATAATGAATTGTCGAACGGTGGGACGAACATCTACTTCTCGACCCTCGGGCAGGGGTCGGTGAACAACCAGAAGTGCAATGTATCAGGCGGAGCTGCAAATCCCTATTGTGCCGTGAAGCTTACCCAGTCAGCTTTACAGTAGGGGGATCTAGGATCTTGCCTTTGGAGCATGCGTTCCTCTTGCGTATGGAAGACTGCCTTTAATAACCCCGGCATGGGGAACTGCTTTCTCTTCTCGGTATCCGTCAGCGTGCTTCTGCGCAATATCAGCTGCTACCCAGAGAATTACTGGGCAACCCGATTTCTTATTTCTTGCCCGGCATCGCGCCTTCGGCGCTACAATGTCAAATGACGCGCCGGAATCGGGTTTCCAGCATTTTGGCAATGCGCCAGTGACCAGGGGAAAGGATTCCGTTTCACGGTCTGATGTTTCTGGCTTTCTGGCCATGTGCCGCCAGCACCAGCCATCAGGTCGGAGTGGAGCTTTCAAGGCTCCGTCGCTCAGAAGGAGAAAGATTATGAAGAGTCGCATATCGATAGCGCTGATCTTGTCCGTGGGACTTTCGCTTCCAGCGTTCGCGCAGCAAACCAATTCAGATTCAGGCACGCGCCCGGCCGCATCCGCGGATCAAACTGCCCCGGTTTCGCAGCCTGCCTCCAGCCAGGACTTCTGGGAGGGCGATGAGCCCAGCTTCGGAGCGCTCGTCTTTCACCCGTTTGCGAGCAAGGAGTACGTACGGCGGCATGTTCAGCCCATCCGGGACCGGATCAACGAGCTCGATGAGCTGACTGCGGCTAACGGTAAAGTGATCAGAGACGTGGATGCCCGTACCCGGCAAGGGATTCAGCTGGCTTCGGAAAAGGCCAACCTGGCCGATGAACATGCGCTAGAGGCCGCCAACAAAGCTCAGATGGCCCATCAGACGGCGGCTGCCCTTGACACTCGCCTCGCCACAGACGAGACAGTGCTCGGAAACATCGATCAGTACAAGTCTGGGCAGCAGACCGAGCTTCGTTTCCGTCCCGGCCAGACCGTGCTGAGCAAGCAGGCCAAGGATGCGCTCGATGAATTAGCCGCTCAAGTGAAGGATCAGCACGGTTACATCATCGAAATACAGGGCTTCTCTTCGGGTCAGGGCCAGGCGGCAATCGCCAACTCCCGGAAGATGGCGGACTCGGTAGTGCGTTATCTGGTATTGAACCACGAGATCGCGGCCTACCGCATCTACGTGATTGGGATGGGCAACGCTGCTGGGATCCAGCACACGAGCGGCACACGCGTAGAAATCAGCGTGCTGAAGAACGATCTCGCGCAGACTGCCAAACAATGAAGAACGGTGGTTTCACCTGGAAGGGTGCTTGGATCTGAACAAGCGCGCACCTCTTACCACGCCTAGAATGCTCAGGCTAGGCTATGCAATGCAGCCGACTAGTATCTTTTCCTCTGGTCTACAACGATCGTGCGATTAAGGAATGCAACACATGCAATTCAGCGGTACAAGTGCAAATGGTGGAAATGGCGGTCGCCCATCCAAGAAGAAACAACCATATATTCGACCGAAGGCGAACCTCGTCACTCCTGATCAGGCCGAAGCATGGGTAAGGACCAAAGCGGCACTCGAGCGTCAGGAGTTCGAGAACTGCTCCGAGCTCATTGCTGAAGCTCGAAAGCGCCAGGAACATGGTTGAGATTGGGTTTGACGGGCGCTGCGCCCGGGTATCATAATCTTCCGATATCAGGCTGGCTAGGGCAAGACTCATGTGGGGACAGCCGCCCTCGGTTGTCCATGCGGCCCAAGTGTATGTGGCCGCCGTCGGCCCCGCGACGGGGCACGCAACTTTGCGGTGGCGCGATTGTTCAGCAGGGAACGACGAAAGGCACATTCAGACACACGCCCGCTCGGGCGCGAAGCAGAGAAAATTATAGGGAGGGCTGACGGTTAAAGCTTTGCGCTGGCGTAAGAGTTGATTTCGCAATTCAAGCAAACTTCTTCAAAAGCGGGTGCTGTCCACTGCATTGAGTTTCCCCCAGTATCAAGGCATTTGCTGCCTTGACCGTTCTGTAAGCTTAACCGACGCTGCTACCGAAAATCAATACCCGAAGCCAAAGAAAAAAGACCCTAGAGGGTGAGGGCGAAATCCTGTATACGGTTGCAACTTCTTGCACACTGCCGCGTTTCGCTGCGTTTTCCACACCCCGAACCACCCCCGCCACTTCATCACTTCTCCATCCCTATTTACCTTAGAACTCCTGCTTCTCTTTGAGGGACCCATGAGGATTACGCAAGCATGTTTAGTAAGACTGTTTACGGCACTACATTTAAAGACGTAAATTTCGTTCCTTTGCAATCCGCGACGTTCTGCATCCAGTGCGAACTCATTAGCACGAACAGCAGGCCTTATTGCCTGGCCTGCGGCAACACGTCGCTCTTAAGCCTCTCGCGCGTTCTCGGCGGAACGCTGCGCAATCAGCAGACGGCTCATCTCATCACCGATTCCGAACTCGACAGCCTTGTCCGGGATTTGCTGCGCACCGTGCCCGATCCTCAGATCTTAAACAAGGAAGTCTTGAACATCGCGGACTACCAGACTCGCATGCCCTCGACCGCGCTCCGCAGCCAGCTGCGCGTGGCCAATGCCGCTCATCCAATTTCTGGCTTTCGTGCGGTACGTGCCGGAGAAGAAGTCGACATTCATGCTGCGGAACTGAATCTGGAACCAGCCATCAGCGCGATCACAGAACGAGCCCAGCATCTAACCGGCGCCACGGGCGCGGCCATCGCCCTGCGCGCCGGCGATGAGATTGTGTGCCGCGCACGCGCCGGCCGCACGGCCCCCGACCTCGGGGTGCGCTTGCAGACCGATACCGGCATCTCCGCCGAAGCCGTCCGCACTGGAGAGGTGATGCTGTGCCACGATGCCGAACGCAACCCACGCGTCGATCTTGCCAGTTGCCGTCGCCTCGGCGTCCGCTCCATCCTGGTCTCTCCACTGCGCTACTATCGCCGTACTCTGGGTGTGTTCGAAGTGCTGTCGTCCTCTCCCAGCGCCTTCGACGAGCGCGACGTGGCCACCATGCAACTGCTTTCCAGCATGATGGTCGCAGCTATTTCCCGAATCTCCAGCCTGCATCAATCCCGGCTGGCGGTTAAATAGGTTTTTGTTTTTCTGCGATAGACGTTCTGGCAGGCAGGAAGCCCTTTGACGTTGATTTCGCTTCCGACTTTGACTTTGCCCGTGTGGGTCGGACACTCCTGTCCGACGCCTTTGACGTTGATTTTGATTCTGACGTTGATTCTGACTTTGACCGGGAAGGGCACGACTTTAGTCGTGCCGTTAAACCCTTTAAGACCGCCCGCGCTTTAGCGCATGAGGTTCACTTTCGGCTACCAAAATGTTTTCTTAATATGCCCAGTATCCGTTGGGATAAGTCGCGCTTTGGAGGCCAGTGTACACGTTGCGGCCAAAGAAGAAGGGAAGTCCCCAATCGAAGTAGTACGGCGCCGTAGTCCCGGTAATTCCACCCAGCTCGCTGTAGGCGAAATCATTCACCCCAAACAAAGTATCGGCATTCGCGATACTGAAATTGACGGTCCCGCTGGTTCCATTCCCCCCCTGATTGGTCGCGGAAAAATTTTGCGTGCTGGCCGGACAATAAAATCCCGGCTGGTCGCTGCACTCCGTGATTCCGGCCAGGCTGCTATCTAAGAAGTAGTAGCCATTCGACCCGCTGTCAATGAAACTGTCGGGATATCCAGTGCCGCTATACGTAGTGGTAAAATTTCCGTACTCGTCCGCCGTATAGATTGTCGCTCCTCCGAGCGCATTATTCGACTGCGTTCCAATGCCAAACACCAGCGTGCCACTCGCGCTCGCCTCTTCTCCTCCTGAAACCGCCGGCAGTTCTATGATCACGCCATTGTTATCGGTGGCGAATAACGAGACCGGATTTTGCACCTCCTGCGCCGAGGCCTCCGTAATCGCCGTGCAGCTCGCAGCGGACGGACAATCATAGTAGATATTCGCCACCGCCGGGCACGTCGGATCGCCGCAGTCCTGCGCAAACAGCCCGACGCCGAGAATCCCATTCGCGCCCAGCGAATCCACCGTATCCGACGACGTCCCGAAACTCTCGCAACTGCTCGGAACCGCAGTGTTAGTGCCGATCACCTGAATCGGTACTGAACTTGCTTTCTCGCTGGCCATTTCCACATCCGCCGTCTGCACCGGTCCCCACGTATATCCGCTCACAAACGGAAAGCATTCCACCACCGGATTCCCGCCCGTCATTTGCTGCGGCAGCGGCAACGTCATTGCCGACGACAAAATCCTCAGCCCTGAACTTCCCGTGTCCACCAAAATGTTGTCAACAGTCTGGCAAGTCGACGTCCCCGGAACGCACACCGTCACGCTGGCGAAGGCCGCATCCACGTAGTCGATGCCCGCGGGCCCGCCATTCACCGAAATCGGCGCCACATTTCCCCCCGAAGTTGTAATGGTTTGCGCTGGAGTACTGCCGCTGCTGCTGCCGCCGCACCCCAGCAGAAATGCGAATGCCACGAAAATCACGCCCAACGAAAACATCCGCAAATTTCTCATTGGATGTCCTCCGCGCGCACTCCTGCTGGCAGCATCTCCGGCACATAAGCCCGCCCAACAAATCCCCGCGGATGTCCCCCCACCTGCATAACCAGCCCCGGCTCTTCGATCACCAGCGGCCTTCGCCCCACCCGAGCCGCCCTCTGCGCCTTCGCCGCTTGCACGTACTGATCGAAGTAACTGCCCAGCACCTGTCGAATGTCCGGCGGCCAAGGCCCTTGCCAGCCGATGGCAAATACTTTGCCTGCTGATTTGCCAGAGGTAGAGACGTATTCCCTCACTACAGTGCCTGCCGCCGATTGAATCTCATGCACGGTATACGACCCGGTGACCGTCGTCCGCAGGCTGCCTTGCATGTGGATTTGGTCAGACTGGACCGAGGCGATGTCTCCACCTAGGGCGGCCCAAGCTGGAAATGCAGCCCCCAAGCTTAGGGCCACGGCACCCACCAGCAGCCTTGACTTGATGGAAGCCGCTGGGCGCGTCAACATTAAAGTTTTTGTGAACATTCCGGCACTATCTGTATCGGAATTAGATACCTGCTGCATCCTGCGGGGTTGCCCTGATCCAATCCACCCCGATCGAATTCATCGATTGCGCAAGCCATGTTCAGGTCCTGTCCACTCGTGTTTTCAGCGATTTGCGGAGTCCCTGCCCTTCTAATTTTCTTCTTGCTTACTTTTTCTCGATCCCGGGTTAATATGTACACAACAGACTCCGGACACCTCCCCATGGCCGCGATTGTTCAAGTGCCACGATCTTCTTCCCCGAACCGCCGCGGCCGCGTGCGGCAAAAGGTGCACGTGCCCGCTTATGCCAGTTTCAGTGGCGCCTCCCAGAGCGCGATGCTGGACCTCTACGAAGTCCTCAACGTCAGCGAAAACGGCCTCGCACTCCACTGCTCATCGCCAATGGAAATCAACCAGACCGTGGAACTGTGTCTGGATCTCGCCGAAGCCGCTGGACAAATTTCCTCCACTGCCCGCGTCGCTTGGTCGGACGCAAGTGGGCGTGTCGGTTTCGCGCTTCCAGTTCTCACGGATGCGGCCAAGCGCCGGCTGTCCGAGTGGCTGTTCCTGAATGCTCTCGCGGCGGCTGCCAATGCAGAGCCTCCCGCCATTCGATCCGAAGATTCTCAGAATTCCGTCCTCCGCCAGAACTATACCGATATTCTCAGCGCTGCATCCGCGGTGCAGCGAGAAGCGGAGTCTCTTGGCTCGGATCTGGAAGCGGTTCTTGCATTAGTCGCATCCCGTTCTCGATCCTTGCTGCGGGCTTCCGGCGCGGCTATCGCGCTGGAAGAAAAAGACGCCGGCACCATGGTCTGCCGGGCCAGCTCCGGCCCCAGCGCCCCGCCCGCGGGGGTAACTCTGCAAGTAGGTTCAGGTTTTTCCGGCGAATGCGTGCGCACCGGAAAATTGCTGCGCTGTGACGATACCGAGACCGACGAACGTGTGGATCGTCAGAGTTGTCGCGCCCTTGGCATTCGTTCCATGATTGCTGCCCCGGTGCGCGCGGGCGAAAAAATAGTTGGACTGCTCGAAGTGTTTTCCGCACATCCCGCTGCCTTCAGCGAGAATGACAGCGCTGTGCTGCAGCGTCTCGCGGAAACCATTCAAGCCGCAGTCAATCGCTCGGCGCGCCCCAACGATCCCTCCGCGACGCCACCGGCTTCGCCAAAATCTTTCTCCCCGCCGCCAGGCAGTGTTTTGTTTGCTCACCCGCCGGAGAACCCCGCTGAAAAAGATCTAGCCGGCAATCCGGACAAAGATCAGGACAAGGTCGGGGGGATTCGCTTGCCTCGCGCTCACCTTTACTTGTTATTCGCTGCGGCTGCCTTTATTTTCCTGGCGCTCGGTTTCCTCAGCGAACCGTGGATGCAGGAAAAATTCCACTCCCGGAGCCGAAACGAAGAACATACCGTTCTTGCTTCCTCGAAGCCTCCCTCGGGTGCTGCGAATTCGGCTGCGGTAACTTTGTCAGCCGATTCCGCCAACCTTGCACAGCTTCGCGAGCTAGCGGGCCGTGGCGACCCGGCCGCCGAAAATGCGCTGGGTCTTCTCTATGCCGCGGGAGATGAGAAACAGGGGATCAACCGCGACGAGAGCGACGCGGCTCGCTGGTTCACCAAGGCCGCCGAGCATGGCAACGTCCCGGCTCAATCCAAGTTAGGCTCACTTTATTGGGGAGGCCGCGGCGTAGCAAAAGACGATAATCAAGCCTACTTCTGGACTGTGCTTGCCCGCGCCAATGGCGATGACGCCAGCAAAGCTCTCGCCCCATTTATTGCGACGCGACTCACCCTTGCCCAAAGGGCAGTCATTGAACAGCAAGCCGAGCAGTGGCTCGAACGCCACGAATCAGCCCCAAAGTCGGTCGCCAATCGCTGATCAAGCCTTACCTCCCGGAAATGCACCATGGGAGGACAGCCGCCCTCGGCTGTCCATCGAGCGAAGCTCGATCGTTTCTGTGCCACTAAGCCGTCTCCAGGTTTGAATTTGTTTTGAAAGGGCGCGACTTCAGTCGCGCCGTAAATGCCTCACCCACTACCCGTCTCCATTAAGCCTCCATGGAGTCGAGCCATGGAGTTAAAATAAAGACAGGTCCCCCGTGCCCACCCTCCGCAGTATCCTCGACGAGCGCGTCCGCGAAGCCGATGCCGGTTTGTACGAGAAGCTCGACAACAATCGCGTGCGCTGTTTCGCTTGCGGACATTGCTGCCCCATCCCAGAGGGCCAGCCCGGGGTATGCAAAGTTCGCTACAACCGCGGCGGCACGCTTTATGTGCCCTGGGGCTACACCGCCGGAACGCAATGCGATCCGGTTGAGAAGAAACCATTTTTCCACGCTTATCCCGGCGCGCTCGCCTACAGCTTCGGAATGCTGGGCTGCGATCTGCACTGCGCCTATTGTCAGAACTGGGTTACGTCGCAGGCTCTGCGCGATTCCAACGCCGTCTCGCCTCCGCTGCCAGCCTCGCCTGAACTTCTGGTGCGCGATGCCATCGCCCAAGGCGCGAAGATTCTGGTCAGCACCTACAACGAGCCGCTGATCACGAGCGAATGGGCCGTCGCAGTCTTTAAGGAAGCCAAAGCCGCGGGACTTGTCACCGGCTTCGTTTCCAACGGCAACGGCACGCCTCAGGTTCTCGAATATCTGCGCCCGTGGATCGAGTTGTACAAAGTCGATCTCAAAAGCTTTGACGACCGCCGCTATCATGAACTCGGCGGCCGCATCGGCCCCATCCTCGACAGCATTCGCCGGATCTATGATATGGGACTCTGGCTGGAGATCGTCACGCTTCTCATCCCCGGCTTCAACGACGATGCCGATGAATTGCGCCGTCTCACCGAATTCCTCGCCGGGATTTCACCCGACATTCCCTGGCACGTCACCGCCTTTCACGGCGATTACAAAATGCAAAACGATGTCGCGCGCGACACCACCGCTGAAGATTTGCTCCGCGCCATCGAGATCGGCCGCCAGTCCGGACTTCGATACATCTATGCTGGCAATCTTCCCGGCCAGATTGGCCACTGGGAAGACACTCGTTGTCCGCAGTGCCATGAAACCTTGATCGAGCGCCACGGCTACCTGATCAAAAACTACCGCCTCACTCCGAATGGCCGTTGCCCGAAGTGCGCCACCGCGATTCCCGGCCGCTGGTCGGCGCGCTTCGAAGGCCAGATTGCCTCCCGCCCTTTCTCGCCGCGCAAAAGGTCGCTTTTGTTTACAATCCAAAATCAGTGACCTAAGATTTCCCGTTCGCTCATGCAAAAACCATTCAACCTCGTTCCCTGCATCGCAGCCCTGCTCCTACTTTCTTCCTGCTCCCCCCGCGACTTCCTAACCCGCCGCCTAGCCGCAGATCTGATCGCCGCCTCCGACATTTTCAGCGCCCCGCAGCGGCTCCAAGTCCGCACCGGCCTGATTTCCAACAAAGACTATCTCTCTCCGGAATATATCGAACTGCAACATCGCGGCTGGATTTCCGGCACCACCGCTTCCTGCGCTCCGGCGCTTGCTCCACCGCCCTGCTGGGATATCACGCTCACACCAGCCGGCGTGGATACCTTTCAAAGTCTCATCGCCCCCGGCGATGCCGAGAAACAATCCTTCAGCATTCCCGCTGCCCGCCGCGAACTGGTCGGCATCACTGGTATCGCCAAGCAGGGCAATGCTGCCGATGTCGAATTTACATGGAGGTGGATTCCCATGAACGAGGTTGGAGCGGTTCTTTATTCCGCAGACGTCCACTACCAGTCCACCGCAAGTTTTCGTTGTTACGACGACGGTTGGCGCCTGGTGGAGCGCGTCTCCCATCCCGCCGAATCTCTTGACGAATCACTCCGGAACGCCGAACCTGCGCACTGACGCGCCTGTATGCGTTGACGTGAATTCATGTCGAGTCCCGGCCCCGAATCAACTCGTCCATTGAATGTTGCTTATTGCGGACGCATCATTGTATAAACGACTTCCCACCAAGGCCCCTTATGAAAATCTCCAAACATCTTTTGTGGTTGAGCGTGGTTCTCGCTTCCGCATCGCTAGCTTTTGCAGACAGCAAGCCCAAACTGACTCTCGACGAATTCTTCAATTCCGTGAGCTACTCTACCGTTGCACTCTCCCCCGACGGCGTCTCTGTCGTGATCGGCACCGAGCGTGCCGACTGGGACCGGCAGATCTTTCGTAACGATCTGTGGCTCTATCGTGATGACGCGAAGGGCGGCTCGCTGATCCAACTCACACAATCGGGACACGACATCGACCCAAAATGGTCGCCCGACGGCCGCTGGATCGCGTTCCGCTCCGAGCGCAAGGTTTCTTCTGAGAAGGATTCCGATTCAAGCGATGACAAAGACGACGACAAAGGGGAAGTCGGCCAGGTCTACTTAATTTCTCCTGCCGGAGGCGAGGCGATTCCGCTGACGCAGGGCCAGGAGGAAGTGCATACATTTTCCTGGTCGGCAGATTCGCGCACTATATACTTCGCCACCCGCAATCCGTGGACCAAGGCACAGAAAGACGACTACAAGAAAAAATGGAAGGACGTAGTGCAGTATCGCACCGCCGAACGCGGTGACACCATCTTCGCCCTCGACCTTGCGGCTGCCCGCGCCAGCCACGCCGCCGCTCCTGCGAAATTAGAGAGTGACGCCGACAAAGAATCCGATCTCACTCCCGGCGCCCGCACCATTGCAACCTCGCCCCTACGCGTAGACGATCTGACGACTTCCCCGGATGGCAGCAAGCTGGCCTTTCTCTCCAGCGCCATCAACCAGCGGCAAGAAAAGTTTGAAGACTACGAAATTTATGCGCTCGATCTTCCCAGTATGGCGCGGGCGCCCTCGCCCGCGAATGCCGGCAGCCAGACTAATCTTGCCTTGCAACCCCGCCAGCTAACCCACAATCAGGCTCAGGAGGTCAGCCCGCGATGGGCCAATGACAGTCGCCACGTTTTCTTCGGCGTCGAAGTCGGAGACGTAACCGGTCCCTATCGCGATCTTCAACCGCACCTCTACTGGGTTGATAGCGAAAAGCCCGATAGCGGTACCGGCGCGGTCGAGCAGTGGAGCAAAGACTTCATCGGTCCGGTGGACCATTACTCCGTCACCGCCGACAGCGTGCTGGCCTCCGCGCGTCTCGGAACGGAAGTGGCCATGTATTCCGTCGCGCAGCCTGGCCAGTCTCTGCACAAACTCAACGGCTGGGAAGGCACTTACGAAATTTTATCTACTACCGCGCATAGTCCCCGCGTTGCGTTCGTCCATTCGTCGCTGCAGAAGCCGGCCGAAGTCTACTTGGCGGAGAGTGCCGATAAGCTGGATCAAGCGCGTCCCATTACTTCACTCAACCATCTCTTCGCCGAGCGTGATCTTCCCCAAGGCAAGCCCTACCGCTGGAAAGCCGACGACGGCACTACCGTCGAAGGAATGTTGATCTATCCTCCGGGCAGCTTTGAACCAGGAAAGTTCGAAGCGAAACATCTGCCCCTGTTCACCTTCATCCACGGCGGCCCCGCCGACGCCGACGGCAACCACTTCGAGGCCGATTGGTACCAGTGGGCGGCGCTCGCCGCCACTAACGGCTGGCTCGTGTTCGAGCCCAACTACCGCGGGTCTACCGGCTACGGCGACAAGTTCTTGCAGCAGATCGTTCCCGTCATCGTCTCGCGTCCCGGCAAAGATATTCTCGCAGGCGTCGATGCGCTGGTGAAAGACGGCATCGCCGATCCCGATCATCTCGCCGTCGGCGGCTACAGTTATGGCGGCTACATGACCAACTGGCTCATCACGCAAACCACGCGCTTCAAGGCCGCAGTCACAGGCGCGGGCGCGGTAGAGCACGTTGGCAACTGGGGCAACGATGACACCACTTTCGACGATGCCTACTTCCTCGGCGGCCGTCCGTGGGAAGCCCAGCAACGCTATCACGACGAAGCCGCCATTTTCCAAATCGACAAAGTCCGCACCCCCACCCACATCGTCGGAGGCGCCGACGACATTCGCGTC
>CZKK01000066.1_pt1 | contig 13157 bp, 12 predicted proteins | sample 1122271 | NCBI WGS metagenome assembly CZKK01 (sample SAMEA3539301, study PRJEB10725) | soil metagenome | biome: tundra; feature: field; material: soil | place: USA | collected 2010-05 | depth 0.15 m | reverse complement strand
GCGGCTTGGGCGCGCTCCATCCGCATTGCACCACTGCCGGCAGCACGAACGCTACCGCCAGCATCGATCTCAAAAGGCGCTTGACTTGAAAATTCTGAGCCCGCCCCAAACGCAAACCCTCATGCTTCCCCCGCTGACCTCGGTCGAGGAAACCAGCAAAGATACACCATGAACGGGCCTCACAGAACAGGAAACGATTGTTCTAAGGTTTTGCGAACAAGATTGTGAAAGTAGTAACTGGCAGCCCAGAGTCTCTCTGGAAGCTATCTCATAAATGGTTTCGGGAAGGGCACGACTTCAGAGGTCGCTGAAAAACTCGATTTTGCTCTTGCTTTTGGGTGGCGCAGCGGTTTACCGCTGCGATAACTGCCATGTTTTCAATGTCGGCTTTAGCCGCTGAGGGACGTTCAATCCCGTCAATAGACTTTTTCCGCGACCTCTGAAGTCGTGCCGCCCAGTCCCAATAAAGACGCGGGCTTTAGCCCCCTGAGGGAGCCGGCGGTGTACTTCTTCGGTTCATTATGAGATGGCTTCTAGGTTTCGAACAGCGACCGTGGTAATCCTGACTGTCGAATAATAGACATCAAAGTTCCGATTCGCAGCTCGTCATGGTCCGGAACAGGTACAGTGACCGTCGAATTCTCAGTTCGCTTCTGCATCACAACATGACTGCCTTTGCGTCGCACTTCAGAGAATCCCTCACGAGCTAGAACGCCGCAAACGTCGCGGCCAGACAGCACACGCAGCCTACCCAACCTCGACCTCAAGCCTGGTTACAAAAAGTTCGGAATGTCCGCGCCGTTCCACTTCCGCCGGGTCGGCTGTTTCAAGAAACAACTCCACCGCCTCTTGCAGGTTGTTGCGCGCGGATTCGATCGTGTCGCCCTGGCTGGCAACGTCTAGCTCCGGACATAGCGCAACGTAGCCGTTGCCTTCCCGTTCAATGATCGCGGTGACTTGTCGCAGTTGTTTCATGTATCTCCTAATGTCGACTGTCACATTGTAGAACAATGAGTTCTAGAACAACGAGCTCTGCCTTCGGCTCGGCGAGATGCCAAAGTGTTCGTAAGCCAGCTGCGTCGCCACCCGCCCGCGGGGAGTGCGGTTCAGGAATCCAATCTGCATCAGGAACGGTTCGTAGATTTCTTCGATCGCGTCCGGCTCTTCGGCCAACACTGCCGCCAGCGTATTCAAGCCCACCGGCCCGCCCTGATACTTTTCGATAATCGTCAGCAGCAACTTGCGGTCGACTTCGTCGAAGCCGTATTTATCCACTTCCAGCATTTGCAGCGCCGCCTGTGCCGTCGGCAAGTCGATCTTGCCCGCGCCCCGCACCTGCGCATAGTCGCGCACCCGCCGCAGCAGACGGTTCGCAATTCGCGGCGTTCCCCGCGACCGGCTGGCAATTTCCTTCGCACCCGCGTCGTCGACCTGAACCCCTATGATCTCCGCCGACCGCTCCACGATCACCCGCAAATCTTCCGGCGTATAAAACTCCAGCCGCAGCACGATCCCAAACCGCGACCGCAACGGCGCCGAGATCAACCCCGCTCGCGTGGTCGCCCCCACAAAGGTAAACGGTTTCACTTCCAGCGTGTGCGTGCGCGCCGAGGGCCCTTGCCCAATAATGATGTCCAGCTTGTAATCTTCCAGCGCCGAATACAGGAGCTCTTCCAGCACCGGCTGCAGCCGGTGAATCTCATCGATGAACAGGACTTGCTTGTCCTGCATGTTGGTGATGATGGCCGTCAGATCGCCCTTGATCTGTAACAGCGGCGCAGCCGTCGGCTGGAAGTGCACACCCAGTTCGTTCGCAATAATGTTGGCCAGCGTCGTCTTCCCCAGCCCCGGAGGCCCATACAGCAACACATGATCCATGGCCTCGCCGCGCGACCGCGCCGCCTTGATCGCGACATCCAGATTTTCTTTGACCTTGGCCTGCCCAATAAACTCACCCAACCGCTGCGGCCGCAGCTTTAACTCAAACGAGGAATCGTCCTCCACCGGCGCGGCAGATACCAGTCGCTCGGGACTGTAATTCAAGTCGGGATTGTTACGCGCGGTGGCCACTGGCCGGATATTACCACGACCTGTGTGGGGGGCGGAGTGCGGGCGCAACAATCTCACGATCCTTGACATGTGATACATTATGTGTCACATTGTTGTGATGCCATCGGTGAACATGCGCCAACTGCGCGATACGAAGAAGCTTAAAACCTGGCTGCGGGCGGGGAAGACGGTCGAGCTGCGCGAGCGCGATCGAGTCATTGCCCGCATTGTCCCGGAGAATGCACGCCCGGCCGCCGGGAATTGGCCAGATTTTGAGGCGATTGCGAAGGAGATTCTGGGTGACCGTAGGCTGTCTGGCTCCGATCTGGTAATTAGGGAGCGTGGACGTTATTGAGCATATATCTGGACACCAGCTTTCTCGTTTCGTTGTACTTAAACGACGATCACTCGCGGGAGGCACGCTCGCGAATCGCTTCGGCCCCTGCTTTGTGGTTTACGCCGCTTCACAGTGCCGAGTGGGAGCACGTCATTGGCCAGCACATTTTTCGCGGAGAGTTATCGCTATCGGAAGCGCAACGGGTGAGCGCCAAGCTGGAAGAACACCGCTCTGCCGGACGTTGGCTGTCCGTGCCAATCCCGGAGGACGCTCTTGAAGTATGCAGCAAGCTCGCTCGCGAATATGGGCCGAAGCTCTGGATGAGAACACTAGATACTCTACATGTCGCCTGCGCGCTGGAACTCAAGGCCGAACGATTCTGGACGTTCGACGAGCGGCAGGCGAAGCTGGCGAAATCAACGGGGTTCAAGATCTCTTAAACCTACTCCTAACATTCGCCGCCCCAAGCCGCGATTTTCAGACTTTAAGTGCTGATCAAAATCAGCAATCCAATCATGGCCAGCGCCGCGTCGGTCATGACAGCCAGCATCAAAGTCAAAACAAAGCGGCCGTCGCTACGCAGCTGTTCCGGAATCACGTTCGCCCGCTTTGTCACTACTGTGTGCGCCCACTGGTCTCCGTACCGCTGCTCCTGATGAGTCTTTTGCATCGCAAGGTATCCAATCAAACCGAAAAAAAGCGAGTCGATAAAGTAGCTCAGTTCTCGAATGATGGCCGGCACCATCCGGCAGCGCGTGCCGTTTTCCTGCACTACCACCGCGGAGATCAACCGCTTGCCCAATGTGCTTCCGTGCATGCTCACGCAAACCACGTTATAGACCACAAAGCCAAGCACGCCGGGGACGAATCCAACGAGACCCGGATGCCTGTATCTCGCCAGCACCCACGGCGGCAAATGACCGCCCGACGCTGCGAGCACAAGAATCGAAAACAGAAATCCCGCCGCATACGTAACACAGTAATGCAGGACATAGTCGATCAAGCGCGCCCCCGCGCGGGGCCAAAAAGTTACGCCCGCTAGTCCAACTTCCTCGGTGGCATTGCCCCCGAAAGAAAAAGTAGGCGAGGTGGCTACAGGCTCAGGGAACTCCGGCAGTGGCGTAGACATACGAAACTCCTACGGAGACACCCCGGCCGTAACTCCTGACTGTCTTATCGTCGAGAATTCGATCTCCGGCAGTACCCTCACTCTTCCTCTTCCTTCACCTCGCCCCGCGCCGCCTTGGCCTTCTCAACAATCTTCTCCTGCAGCGCCGCCGGCACGGTGTCGTAGTGGTGCATTTCCATGTTGAAAGAACCGCGGCCTTGCGTCATTGACGTGAGGTCCACACCATAAGTCAGCATCTCGGCCATGGGCACCTCGGCTTTCACAATGGTATTGCCGCCCTTGTTGTCCATGCCCTGGATGCGTCCCCGCCGGCTGTTCAAATCGCCCATGATCGACCCCGCAAAATCGTCCGGCACGGTAATCTCGACCGACATCACCGGCTCCAGCAGAGTGGGCTTCGCCTGCTCCATCGCCTTTCTGAAGGCGATGCGCCCGGCCATCTGGAACGACATGTCGTTCGAATCCACATCGTGATACGACCCGTCATAAAGAATCACGCGGAAGTCCACCACCGGAAATCCCGCCAGATACCCGCGCCCCGCCGCATCCTTGATCCCCTTTTCAATCGCCGGAATGTAGTTCTTTGGAATCGCCCCGCCGAAAATATCGTTGACAAACTCAAACTGTCCGCCCCGCGGCATTGGTTCCATCTTGATCTTGCAGTCGCCGTACTGCCCGTGACCGCCGGTCTGTTTCTTGTGGCGGCCCTGCACGTCAGCTTTGCCGCGGATCGTCTCCCGGTAAGGCACCTTGGGCGCTTTCAAAACCACTTCCGTGTGATACCGCTTCTTCAGCTTCGCCACCACCACTTCGATATGCTGCTGTCCCGTACCCGCAATCAGAAATTCCTGTGTCTGCGCGTCCCGGAAGAATCGCAGCATGGCATCTTCTTCCATCAGTTTGTGGATCCCCGGCCCCAGCTTGTCTTCGTCCGCGCGGCTCTTCGGCTCGATGGCAAACGTAATCGCCGGCTCCGGCAGCTTCACTCGCGGATACAGTATTGGCGCGGCCTTGTCTCCCAGCGTGTCGCCCGTCAGCGTGTCTTTCAATTTCGCCACCGCGCCAATATCTCCCGCATGCAACTCCGTTACCGGAACCGCAGCTTTCCCTTGCATGATGGAAACATGCGACAGCTTCTCGCTCGATCCGCGCGAAAAATTCTGCACCGTCGCTTCATTCTTCAGTACGCCAGAGAAAACTTTGAAGTACGAAATCCTTCCCGCAAACGCATCCGACACCGTCTTGAACACATACAGCGACATCGGTTCCGCGTCGGTCTCATGCCGCTTCGGCGCGTCTCCGTTGCCCGACCCTGCCGGTTCGCCCTGCACCCACTCATGTTCGGATGGCGCTGGCGTGTAATCGACAATAAAATCCATCACCCGGTCGGCCCCGATGTTTCCCAGCCCCGAAGCAAACACTACCGGGAAAAGTCTGTCCTCGCGAATCGCATTGTGCAGCGCGGGGATCAGGTCTTCCTCCGCAAGCGTCCCTGCTTCGAAGAACTTCTCCATCAGCTTGTCATCGCCCTCGGCCACCAGTTCCACCAACTGCTCGTGCGATTCCTGCACCTGCGCCCGCATGTTGGCCGGGATCTCCGCCTCTTTTCCCTTGCCGTTTCCGCCCAACTCATACGTGTAGGCCTTCATGCGCACCAGGTCCACCACGCCAGTCAAATTCTTCTCGCTCCCGATCGGCAGCTCGATCGGAATCACATTCCTCCCGAATGCATTGATCAAACTCTCCAGTACGCGCTCCGCATTCGCCCGGTCGCGGTCCATGCGGTTCACCACAATCAGCCGCGGCGTCTTGTATTCGTCGCAATCCTTCCACACCCGCTGCGTCACTACTTCCACGCCGGCAACTCCATCCACCACCACAATGGCCGCATCCACCACCGGCAGCACCATCCGGGCTTCGTGGACAAACATATTGAACCCCGGCGTATCGATCACGTTGATTTTCGTCTTGCCCCACTCCACATACGCCGCGGTCGCCGCAATCGACATCTTGCGGGCGATTTCTTCTTCGTCATAATCGGTAGTCGCCGATCCGTCATCCACGCGCCCCAGCCGCGGCGTTGCCCCTGCGGTATAAAGCATGGCCGAGAGCAACGAGGTTTTTCCCGCATGCCCGTGCCCCACAATCGCAACATTACGAATATTTTCTCCGGTATAAACTTTCACGAGTAGGCTCCTTCGCCGGCGTGGAAACAGAGACGGCCCCGTAGAGGATAAGTGCAGCAGACAGGCCAGCCCAACATCACCCGCCAAAACCTAGGATGCTACCATGCGGGAAGCGGAAGCCTCAACCCCGAGGTCATGCTCGGAGTTTTGGGGGAATTGGTGGGATTATTGAAGCAGAGACGACGAGGACCGTAGCATGAAACCAGTCGATCGAATTTGGCTGTGGCTTATTGTTTCGCTCGTAATTGCAGCAGCCAGCCGCTTCGGTCCACGCATTTACCCGTATGATCCGATACTCCTAGTGAGCGTTTGCCTGAGCGGATTGTGGGCAGTAATTGTTTTCGTCGGGGTTATTTACAGGAGACAACAGGGCCTCTGGTTAGTTATCGGCGCACCGTGGGCTCTGTATGTCCCCATAACCTTGATCCTATGGGAGCGTGCATGTCGGCTGAATATCAATGCCTGCCCTTAAACTTAGATTGCAATCTCTAGCAGACAATTCAAAACAGCCACCACCAAACGTGCAAAGAAGTTTGGTCGGGTGTATCATCCTTCCGCCATGCTAGGCAACCGCACCAACGAGCAGTGGATCGCACAATACGCCTCCAGCCATCAGCATCCCATAAACCGGGCCTGCCATACTCTTGGCATCCCGACCATTCTGATTGCCGTCCTGATTTTTCTCTGCGCCATCTTTATTCATCGCCTGTGGCCCTATGCTCTCGGTCTCTTTATCTTGGGATGGATCTTCCAATTCATCGGCCACGCCTTCGAAGGCAAACCTCCCGAATTTTTTCAGGACTGGCGTTTCCTCTTCGTCGGCGTCCGCTGGTGGTGGGCCAAGATCCACGGCAAAGCCTGAGGGTTCCCATGTTCCCCCAACTCGCCCGCTTCACCGACCTCGGCCTTCTGCTCCTGCGGCTCATGGTCGGTCTGGTCTTTGTCACCAGCGGATATAGCCATCTGAAAGATCCCACAGCCCGCGCCAAAAGCATCGAGATGAGCAAAGGCTTCACCATCTTCCTTGGCATCGCCGAAGTCGCCGGAGGCCTGGGCGTGGCCTTCGGAGTCCTCACCCAGCTTGCCGCCTTCGGTCTCATCTTCATCACGTTCGGCGCCATCCAGAAAAAAATTTCCGCGTGGCACACAGGCTTCTGGGGCGAAAAAGCCTCCGGCTGGCACTACGATCTGATGTTTGTCCTGATGGACCTCGTCATCGCCTTCACCAACGGTGGCTCCTACGTGCTGATGCGTTGAGAGCGTTATTTGCCGCCTTCATCGTTGCTTTCCGCATCTGTAGGTTGGTAAGCTTCCAGAACTCAGGCATGCATCCACGGATCGCCAAATTCCTTTTGCTACTCGTACTCGTCGGCAACCTCGTCCCGGTGGCGCTGGCGATCTCCGCCCCTCCGCCGCATGCCTGCTGCCTGAGGAAGTCAGTTCACCAGTGCCACGAATCGCCCGCTGCAGCCACCGAACAGCTTGTCTTGCACCTTGGTGATTGCTGTAACCATGACTGTTGCCGCGCCGTCACCACGGTTCGATGGGCTCAAGCCCAGCCGCCGGCAACCGCTTCGTTCGCCCAGAATGTCGAGCCCTACCTCGGCCCATCAAGTTCGCTTTCCCCGAACACAGAAGTCTCCCGTTTCCAATCCGCCCGCGCCCCTCCGCATTCCTCGATCGCCCAGAGCTGATCCAGCAAGCAGCCACGACTCGTGTGGGAACGGACGACTCGCCCGTTCGCTTTCACTTCGGCGCGCACTTCAACATCGAACGGAGAATTAATGCGCTTCACCCCCATCATTCTATTAACGCCGGTCCTGCTCCTCACCCTCGCCGCCTCCGCTTCCGTCTTCGGATCGGTCCGCGGCATCGTTCATGATCCGCAACACCGGCCCGTGGAAAATGCAATGGTCATGCTGCGCTCGAAAACTTCTGACTGGGCCACCACCGCCAACACAGACTCCTCCGGCCAATTCGTTTTCAACGCGATCGCTCTCGGTGAATACACGGTCACAGTTGTAGCGCCCAGCTTCAATCAGGCCGCGGCGAATGTCCGCGTGAATTCCGGATCGCAGCCGGTTTTGCATTTCTCTCTCAACCCGGCCACCAACAAGGAGTCTGTCACGGTATCCGGTTCGCCCGAAGCCGTTCCCACAGACTCCGCTACTCCCACCACGCTGGTCAGCCGTCTCGATATCGAGCACACTCCCGGCGCCGCCCGTAGCAACAGCTTGGCCATGATCACGGATTACGTTCCCGGCGCCTACATCACCCACGACCAACTCCACATTCGCGGCGGCCACCAAACCAGTTGGCTCATCGATGGCGTGCCCGTGCCCAACACCAACATTGCCTCCAACCTGGGCCCGCAATTCGATCCCAAGGACATTGACTATCTCGAGGTCGATCGCGGAAGTTACGGCGCCGAGTTCGGCGACCGCACGTATGGCGTCTTCAACGTCGTTCCCCGCACTGGTTTCGAGCGCAACCGCCAGGCCGAACTCGTCCTCAGCGCCGGAAACTTCTACCAGACCAACGACGCCCTCAGCTTCGGCAGCCACACCGAACGCTTCGCCTATTACGTCGGCCTCAACGCAAACCGCAGCAATCTCGGCATCCAAACGCCGGTTCCGCAGGTGGTTCACGACGCCGAAAATGGCTACGGCGGCTTCGGCTCTCTCATTTTCAATGTCGACCCTTCCAACCAACTGCGCCTGGTCACATCGTTGCGCAAGGACTACTACCAAATTCCCTACGATCCCAATCCCAACGACATCGAGAACAATCTGGTAAACGGCCAACTGACTGGACAGTACCCCAGCCTGGATCTTCGCGACGCAGACCATGAATCCGACGCCATCGCGAACTTCTCCTGGGTGCACACCTTCAATTCAAAACTTCTGCTGACGGTCTCGCCTTTCTTTCATTACAACGATGCCAACTACGACAGTGCGCTCACTGATCCCATCGTCACTACCGAACACCGCGGCTCCGCCTACGGCGGCGGCCAGGTGAGTTTTGGCGCAAGTTTGCCGAAGAACAATCTGCAGATAGGTGTGTACAGCTTCTACCAGCAGGATAATGAGCTGTTCGGAGCGATTTTCAACAACGGCACCGGCAAACCGTTTGCGGATACCGAGCACCCCACCGGCAGCCTGGCAGCCTTCTTCCTCGACGACAAATTCAAACCCGTTCCCTGGCTCACGCTAACCGCAGGCATGCGTCCCACGCACTTTTCTGGCGGAGTTTCCGAGAGCGCGATCAGCCCGCGCTTCGGCCTCGCTCTCAACGTACCCCATCTCAACTGGACCTTCCGCGCTTTCTACGGCCACTACTATCAAGCTCCGCCTCTTATTACGGCTTCTGGCCCGCTGCTGGCGTTCGCACAAGCCAGCGACCTGGGATTCATCGCTCTCCACGGCGAGCGCGATGAAGAACATCAGTTCGGCGTGACCATCCCGTTCCACGGCTGGATCTTCGATGCCGATAACTTCCGCACCAACGTGGTGAATTTTTTCGACCACAACAATATCGGCGAATCCAATCTCTTTTTCCCCATCACCATTGCCCAGGCAGTGATTCGAGGATGGGAGGCTACACTGCGCTCGCCGCGCATCGCCCACCGTGGCCAAATTCATCTCGCCTATTCCAACCAAATCGCCGAGGGCGGCGGAGCCATCACCGGCGGCCTCACCGATTTTTCCTTGCCCGTCGGCCTGTCTCCGCTCGACCACGACCAGCGCAACACGCTCAATGTGGGTGGCGACGTCACCCTGCCCTGGCGCTCCTATGCTTCCACCAACGTTTATTACGGATCCGGTTTCAGCAATGCCTTTCCCGGCCAACCTTATCCCGGCGCCTATCTGCCGCAACACACCACCTTCGATCTTTCTCTCGGCAAAGATTTCGGCGAGCGCTTCTCCGCTTCGCTGAACGCCATCAACCTCGCCAACCGCCGCGTCGAACTCGACAACAGCGTCACCTTCGGCGGTTTCCACTGGAACAATCCGAGAGAGATTTATGTCGAACTTCGCTATCGCTTCCACTACTGAGGGGTCAATGTCGGAGATAATAGAAGATTGAATATGTCCAACCGGTCCCCGTCATTCTCGCCAGGTCCTGCGCTTCTCTTCCTGTGCGCTCTGCTAGCCTTTTCCGCGTCATGCAACCGCGGAAAGTCGCCGGAAAACGCCACCACTCAGTCCACCGCCAAGCGCTATGCCCTCAAGGGAAAAGTCATTTCCGTCGACAAGAACGCCGGCACCGCCAATATCGACAACGAACCCATCGCCGGCTTCATGGACGCGATGATCATGCCCTACACCTTCAAGCCTCCGTCCGCGCTCACTCAACTGCAGCCCGGCGATTCCATCGCCGCCGATGTCGTCGTCGACTCCGGCAAATACTGGCTGGAGAATGTCAAAATCACCGGGCACTCGCAAACCGCCGGCAAGCCTGCGGCAACCATGCACATCCCCGCTCCGGGCGACGACGTGCCAGACTTCAAGCTGATCAATCAGAACGGCAAGCGTATTTCGCTGCATCAGTATCGCGGCCAAACCCTGCTTCTCACGCTGATCTACACGCGCTGTCCGTTCCCAGACTTCTGCCCTCGCGTCAGCCATGAGTTCGCCGCAATCGATCGCCAGCTACGCGCCGATCCAGCTCGTTACGGCAAGACGCATCTGCTCAGCATCAGCTTCGATCCCGCTCATGACACGCCCAAGGTTCTGCGCGCTTACGGCTTTTCCTGTGCCGCTAGCAAAGATCCCGCCATTTTCACCCGCTGGGAATTCACCGCGATTCCGCAAACCGAGTTACACGAGTTCGCCGATTATTTCGCTCTGACCTACAAAAAAGAAGGCGGATTAATAACGCATTCGCTAAGCACCGCCGTTATCTCTCCCGCAGGAAAGATCGTCAAGTGGTATCACGGCGCCGACTGGCAAGCCTCCGATCTGCTCCAGGACATCGCCGCCGCCCGCCCCGCCAGTTGACCGCACAGAACCAGGAATCGAGATCCATAGGCGTACAATGGTGCCGTTTTCAAGGTCAAAAAAGGAAGAACGTCCCGCACGGATGCGCGGAGTTTACATACTTACCGTAGGAGGTTCCTGTGTTTCTGATAAATAGGATCGCGTCTTTATGCCTGATGGTCGTTGCCACCATGCTATTAGTTCTGTGCGGCGGCTGTGGCAGCAGCAGTGCTAATTCCAGTAACAATAGCATGTCATCGGCCCAAGCCCAGGCGGTGACGGATCAGGTCGTGCAGGCACTCACTCAAGCTCTGGCGAGCACATTTCCCTCGAACTTGCCGGCGGCGAACGACGTTCACCCGAACTTATCGACTGTTGTCAGAAACATTGGCCCGAATGTCTCGTCGGGATGCACGTCGACCGCAACTGGCGAAAACTGCAACTGGCCAATCTCCTTGCCGTACTACCCGTGCGTTAGTCCTGGAGGAGGTCAAGAAGGGTCAATCTCCGTCACGGGTGATATCGACGGCACTCTGAACAATTCCGGCAGTGGCTCGGTGAGCGCCGACATTACCATAACGCCGACAAATTGTTCCGTGTCCAACCTGATCATTAACGGCGACCCCAGTATCTCTATCGCCAGCCAAATAAACCTCACCGGCACAGCTCTCTCGTTTCCAATAATTTTCACGGAAACCGGAGGCATCTCTTATGGTCCAAATCCCTCCGGAAGCTGTCAGATCAATGCGACGTACACGATGAATTCCCTAAGTAGTTGTACGGTTAGCGGGACGGTCTGCGGTCAATCGGTCAGCGGAAGTTGCTAGCGGGCACAGGACACAGGACTACACGTGAAACGGATCGATCTGTTTTCTTTGATCTTGATTTTGGGTGGCGCAGCGCTTCAAGCGCTGCGATAAGCGGCCTTATGATCAGCGGCTTCAGAGACCGCGCGAGAACTAGCTTTTAACAATTTCGGTGGAGTTCCACCACTGATTTCAGCCGCGAAGCGGCGTCAGAATGCAGCCCACGGCGCAAGCCGTGGGTAGCAAGTGGGAAAGAAACAAGCCCCGGAGGGGCGAAAGAGTAGCTCTCACGCACTCTCTTCAGCCCCTGAGGTAACCCGCAGCCACAGCAAGCCCGCTAAATATCCAAATTCTTTACATCCAGCGCGTTCTCTTCGATAAACTTCCGCCGTGCCTCCACGTCCTCGCCCATCAGCGTGGTGAAGATGGTCTCGCACTCGGCAATGTCTTCCAGCTTCACCGAGAGCAGCGTCCGCCGCTCCGGATCCATGGTCGTCTCCCACAACTGCGGCGCCGTCATCTCACCCAGACCTTTATAGCGCTGCACGTCGTAGCCGCGGCTGCCTTCTTTCTTCACATATTCGAATAGCTCGCGCGCCGTTGCCTTCTCCACCGGCTCGATCACGGCGCGGTTCTTCGATGCAGGCGCAGCCTTGGCGGTTTTCTTCCCCGACTTTCCATCTGACTCCGCTGAATCACTATCCGCAGTGTCATCCTCCGCAGCATCGTCGACACCACTCACAGCCGCAGCTTTGATCACCGCTTCCACCACGAACGGCGGCTCCATATAAGGCTCAATCTGCTTAAATTTCGAGATCAACTGCCGGAACTCCGCGCTGGAAGCCAGCTCCCAATTGATCACGTGCTCCGAACCCTGCGAGTTCACGATTCGCACTTCCCACAGATTGTGCTCTTCATCAAACACAGCCTCCACGCTCTTGAACTTCCGCTCTTTCTGCAGCCGCTTCAATTCTTTTTCCAGCTTCTCAATCTTCTTCGGCGGAGTCTTCTTGTCGCCCTCGAAATCCGCGTGCTTCGAAAAATCCATCTTAGGCAACAACTCGGTCACGCTCTCATCGCGCAGCCGCTTGTTCACCTTGTCGAAGAAATTGAGATACTCCTTCAGCACGCTCATAAAGCGGGTCAGGTTCGCGCCCTCCAGCTTGGCCGCACCCTCGCCGTAGCGCACGATCAGCCCGTCCGCCGCGCGCTTCAGCATGACCTTATCGAAGGCGTCGTCGTCTTTGATGTACTGCATCGACTTGCCCTTCTTAATCGAATACAGCGGCGGCTGCGCAATATAAATATTGTTCCGCTTGATCAACTCCTGCATATGTCGGAAGAAAAACGTCAGCAACAGCGTGCGGATGTGCGACCCGTCCACGTCGGCGTCCGTCATCAGAATGATTTTCCCGTAACGCACCTTCGTCGGATCGAAATCCTCCTTGGCAATGCCCGTGCCCAGCGCCGTGATCATGGCGCGAATTTCCTCGTGCGCCAGCATCTTGTCGTAGCGCGCCTTTTCCACGTTCAAAATCTTTCCTTTGAGCGGAAGAATCGCCTGGAATCGACGATCGCGTCCCTGCTTCGCCGTCCCGCCTGCCGACTCGCCCTCAACCAAAAATAATTCGCACCGGTTCGGATCGCGCTCCGAGCAATCCGCCAGCTTGC
>CZKK01000049.1_pt1 | contig 13551 bp, 7 predicted proteins | sample 1122271 | NCBI WGS metagenome assembly CZKK01 (sample SAMEA3539301, study PRJEB10725) | soil metagenome | biome: tundra; feature: field; material: soil | place: USA | collected 2010-05 | depth 0.15 m | reverse complement strand
TGCCGCGTATTAAGTTTTTTGCTACCGACTCGGTGGAGAAGTTTCGTCGGCTAGGCGAGCGGTTCCTGGGGCATGCTATCGAAGACGTCCAGCATGTGGATTTGAAGGAGTAAGAGAACCGCCCTCAGGCTCGTGCCCTTCCCTTTCCGTTGGGAAGTTTGAGTTTTTCCGCAACCTCTAAAGCCGCTGTTGATTTTGAGGCACTTACGGCGCGGCTCCAAGCCGCGCCCTTTCAAAACGGGGTCGCAGGCCGAGTTTTTCCGCAGCCGGTGAAAGCCGCGCCCTTCCCAAGATCTATTCCTCCCGCCTCGCATGGACGTTCCGGGTGCCTCTCCCTATAATGAAGAATTCAATCATTTGGGAGAAGCCAACCGAGTGCCGCTCGAACTGAAAGCGACCATCAATCTGCCTAAAACCGCCTTCCCCATGAAGGCCAATCTGCCTCAGAACGAACCTAAAATGCTGGCCCGGTGGGAGCAGGCGCGCATTTACGAGCGCATTCGCGAAGCTCGTAAAGGCTCTCCGACCTATATTCTGCACGACGGGCCGCCTTACACCAGCGGGCCCATCCACATGGGCACGGCGCTGAATAAGTGCCTGAAAGACTTCATCGTCAAATCGAAGACGATGTCGGGATTTGATGCGCCATACGTGCCGGGATGGGATTGTCACGGACTGCCCATCGAGATCAAGGTGGATAAGGAACTGGGCGGCAAGAAGCTGCAGATGCGTCCCACGGACGTGCGCGCGGAATGCCGCAAGTATGCGCAGAAGTTTCTCGATTTGCAGCGGCAGCAGTTCAAACGCATCGGGGTGTTCGGGCGCTTTGACCGTCCGTACGCCACGATGAATCCGCAGTATGAGTCGGTGGTGCTGTCGACGTTTTTTTCGTTCTACGAGAATGGATTCGTCTACAAGGGTCTGCGCGCGGTTTACTGGTGCATGCATGACGAGACTGCGCTGGCCGAGGCCGAGGTCGAGTACGAGAACCACACCAGCCCGACGGTCTATGTGAAGTACAGATTGCTCGACGATCCGGCGAGGGTCTTTCCTGCGGAGATCGGGGCGGCTCTGACGGGGAAAAAAGTTTCTACGATCATCTGGACCACGACTCCTTGGACTTTGCCGGCGTCGATGGCTGTGGCGTTTCATCCGGATGAAGAATATGTGGGGTTGGAATCCGGCGGCGAAGTTTACATTGTGGCGTCGAAGCTCGCCAAAGACGTGGCTGAGAAGTGCAATCTTTCCGACCCCCGTGAGCTTGCGCATTTTCCTGGGCGAAAGCTGGAGCGGCTTAATTTTCAGCATCCATTTCTGGAGCGGAAAATTCTTGGCGTGCTGGCCGATTACGTGACCATGGACACGGGAACGGGCGTAGTCCATACGGCGCCTTCACACGGGGCGGAGGACTTTGTCACCGGCGTTAAGTACGGGCTCGACGCCACGAGCAATGTGGATGAAAAAGGAATCCTGCGCAATGGCCTGCCGGAATACAACGGGAAACGTGTGTGGGAGGCCAACCAGCCGATCATCGAATTGCTGAAGAGCCGAGGGGCGCTGCTGCATACGGAAAAGACCGAGCACTCTTACCCGCATTGCTGGCGGTGTCATAATCCAGTGATATTTCGCGCCACCGAGCAATGGTTCATCTCGATGGAAGCGCCGATGCCGGGCGGGAGTGGGGGTCGAGACTCGGAAGGCAGTCGAGGTTCGGAAGGCAGTCGATGTCCGGAAAATGACACGCTGCGCACGCGCACGCTGGAAGAAATCAGGCGCGTGAAGTGGGATCCGGCGTGGGGTGAAGAGCGGTTGTCGAACATGATTGCCACGCGTCCGGACTGGTGTATTTCGCGGCAGCGAGTGTGGGGCGTTCCTATCGCGGTGTTTCTTTGCGAGAGTTGCGGCAAGCCGCTCAATGATCATGCTGTCAATCGTAGCGTGGTTGAGTTGTTTGCGCGCTCTGGGGCGGATGCGTGGTTTACATCCGAGTCAGACACGATTCTTCCTGAGGGTGCGAAGTGTCCGCACTGCGGCGGCACTAAGTTCGAAAAAGAAACGGACATCTTTGACGTGTGGCTGGAATCGGGTGCGAGCTATCTGGCTCTGGTTGACGATGAACCTGCGTATCCCTGGCCTTCGGATCTTTATCTTGAAGGCGGAGACCAATACCGCGGCTGGTTCCAGTCATCGCTTCTGTGCGCCATGGGCACGCATGGAACGCCCCCTTACAAGGGCGTAGTCACGCCGGGATGGACGCTGGATGAAAAAGGGCAGGCCATGTCGAAGTCGCGCGGCAACGATGTGGATCCGGTGGATATCTCGGATCGGCTGGGCGCGGAAGTGGTGCGGCTCTGGGTGGCGTCGGTCGACTTCAGAGAGGACGTGGTGGGGTCGGAGCAGTTAATGCAGCGTATTGGGGAGACGTACCGCACCATTCGAAACAATTTGTTCCGCTACGTGCTCAGCAACCTTTACGACTTTGACCCTCAAGCCGACGCTCTCTCTTTTGGGGATCTAGAAGACATCGACCAGTACATGCTTCGTCTGACCGCTGCCCTGGTCGCGGATGTGAGGCGCTGGTATGATGAGTTCGCCTTTCACCGAATCTATCACCGCGTAAATTATTACTGCGTGACGGAGCTTAGCGCCTTTTATTTCGACGTGCTCAAAGACCGTCTGTACCTTTCTGCGCCCAAGTCGAAAGCTCGTCGCTCGGCGCAAACCGCAGTCTGGCGGATCGGAGAAGCCCTCACCCGTCTGCTTGCGCCCATTACGACCTTTACCTCAGAGGAGGTTTGGGGATATTTGCCCAAGATCGAAGACCGGCCGGAGAGCGTGCATTTAGCGCTCTTTCCCTCTGCGGATGATTTGCTCGGTGCGGGGATTGCTGCCGATGATCCGGCGCAGCATAAGGATTGGACTGCACTGTTGGGGATTCGCGACCAAGTGATGAAGGCCTTGGACACGGCGCGCAACAGCAAACTTATCGGCAAACCACTTGAAGCCCAGCTCGCCATTGCCGCATCTGATCCCGCGTACTCGCTGTTGGCACGCTATAAAGATCAGCTGCGCTACCTGTTCATTGTGTCGGCGGTGACGCTCACGCAAGCATCAGGCAATGGCACGGGCGGCGTGCACGTCGAGGTGACGAAAGCGGACGGAGCCAAGTGCGAGCGTTGCTGGAATTACTCGACCCACGTTGGCGAGGACAAAACGTATCCTACAGTCTGCGAGCGTTGCAGCGCCGTGCTGAAAGAGCTTGCGGCTTCGCGCTAATGAGGTTTTCACCCTGGCGAAAATTGGGAAATGTTGTACCCCTTGCGTTGGTTCCGAGCATCACTACGATGAGAGCATAATTTCCCTGGATCGAGCGACCTGTGAACTGGCGAAAGCTGCGAATATTCCTGTTGACGGTATTGGCGCTCGCGCTGATACCGGCCACACGCTACTACCAGATCGATGCTCCGCTGTTGGGTTATCTGAAAGGCGCGCGCGCAGTTGATCCGCTGTCGCTGCATCTGGCGGGCGAGTTTGTCGAGAATAATCTTGGCACTGAGCAAGGCGCCGACGGCTCGGTTACGGTGCGCATGATCGCGCAGCAATACCTGTTTGTTCCCCACTGCATTCTGGTTCCCGCCGGGGTTCCGGTTCATCTGCGAATTACCAGTGCCGACGCTGTCCACTCGCTCGCTTTCAATGGGACGGACTATAACGTAAAAGTTCTGCCGGGCACGATCAGCGAAGCTCAACTTCAGTTTGCGAATCCGGGCGAGTTCAAAACAGTGTGCCGCGAATTCTGTGGAGCGGGACATTACGCCATGCGATCCGAGTTGAAAGTGGTACCACGAGATCAGTTCCCTGTTTTGCGGGCGGGAGAAAGGGGGAACTGTGCGGCGCAATAGAGGGCAGACCTTTTATGGCTGGAGTGTCCCGTGGCTCGCGGCTGCCATGGTTGCGATTGGCTCGATGATGGTGGTAGCGAGCGACAGCGTGCCCGAGCGAATTCCATCTTACCTATCGTGGACTCCGGAGACGATTGCCGCGGCTTCGTCAGGCGATGCCTTTCGAGGCATGCTGCTGGCCAAGCGTTGCGAACATTGCCATGGCGCGGAAGGCTTCAGCTCCACGGGTTCGACTCCGAATCTTGCGGGGATGGACCGACTGACAATCTGGAAGCAACTGGAAGATTTTCGAAGTCACAAGCGGGCATCGCGGGCGATGGAGCCGATTGCGGAGTCGCTTTCATCGCGTGATCTGGCGGATGTGGTGGCGTACTATGCGAGGCTGCCCGTCTTTGCGGACCTGCAAGACAATCGGAGTTTTCCGCAGTCTCGGCCCGATCTAAGCCACGCGGCGACGGCATCGCATCTGGTTTCGTTTGGCGACGGCGAGCGTGGTATCCCGCCGTGCCAGGCGTGTCATGGTCCGGTGGCGTATCGCATCGGATCTCCGTCGCTGGCGAATCAGAACGGTGAGTATGTTCTGAGCCAGCTTGAAGCGTTCGCGAACCGGACCCGGGCTAACGACGTCAACATGCCGATGCGGACCATCGCGGGGCTGCTGACCGAGGACGAACGGCGGGCGCTGGCGGAGTATTACGGGTCAGGGCTTGGGCTGCAGCCGGCAAGCTCAGCTGCGTCGAGGTAAACCTGAGGCATTGGGTACTGTCTCAACTATTTAAGACACTACCAAGCATTGATGAGCCTTTGACAAAAGCAGGTTCCTCACCGGGCCTTCGGCCCTGTTCGGAATGACAAAGCGTTTTGCCGAAGCCCGAAGCCCGACAGCCGGCTTTACCGCAATTCCTCCATCGCCGCCTCAAGCGCTTCTTTGCCCGGGCGCGTCATCGATTCCGGAAGAGTGGCCAGCGGCTCGTCGACCATGTTCAGCATATCGAGGAAGCTGGGGGCTTTGGTGTTGACGTAAAAGATTCCGGTCAGGACTTCGCCTTTGTCGTGAGCTTCGCTCAGGCGGGTCATGGCTGCGATCCGGTCGGTCGGATCGTAATCTTCTTCCAGCTTGCGCAGTTGCAGGTGGGAGCCATCGTGCATGGTGACGCTAACCGTGGTTCCCAGATCATATTCCACGTCGATTTCCTCGAAGTGCGGGACAAAGCTCATCTCCTGCAACGCCTCGTCGTGATCCTTCACGTACTTGTAGGATTTGGTGGAACCCTCATGATCGTTGAAGGTGACGCAGGGAGAGACGACGTCGAGCATCACCGTGCCGTGGTGAGAGATAGCGGCTTTCAACATGGTGCTCAACTGGCGCTTGTCGCCGGAGAAGGAGCGGCCCACGAAGGTCGCGCCCAGTTCGATCGCGAGCCCGCAGGTATCGATCGGCGGCAGATCGTTGATCACGCCCGATTTCAGTTTCGAACCTAGATCGGCGGTGGCTGAGAACTGGCCTTTGGTAAGGCCGTACACACCGTTGTCTTCGATGATGTAAATCATGGGAAGATTGCGGCGCATGAGGTGAACGAACTGGCCGATGCCGATCGAAGCCGTGTCGCCATCGCCGCTTACACCGAGAGCAATCAGATTTCGATTGGCGAGCATGGCGCCGGTGGCAACGGAAGGCATGCGTCCATGCACGGAGTTGAAGCTGTGTGAACGGTTCATGAAATACGCTGGACTCTTGGAGGAGCATCCGATGCCGCTCAACTTGGCGACGCGCTCGGGTTGCACGCCCATGTCATACATGGCTTCGATGATGCGCTCGGAGATCGCGTTGTGGCCGCAGCCGGCGCAGAGCGTGGTCTTGCCGCCCTTGTAATCGATAACGCTCAGGCCGATGCGGTTGGTTTTCGGTTCCGGATGTTTGGGTTCTGTGGTAGGCGTGGTCGCCATTTACTTGCCCTCCATAGTGCTGAGTTCGTCGGTGACGGAGCGAGCATCGAGCGGCAGTCCGTCGAGATGGCTGATGCTGCGCAGGCGCGTGGTCAGTTCCGGTTTGAGGTCCAGCTTGAGCAAACTGAGCATCTGCGCGTCGCGGTTCTGTTCGACGACGTAAGTGCGATCATGCTGTTCGATGAATTCATGAACCTCACGGGTGAAAGGATAAGCCCGGAGCCGCAGGTAGTCGGTTTCGATGGCGTACTCGTTGCGCAGCTGGTCGCGGCTTTCGGTTACGCCCCAGTGCGAGGTTCCGTAGGCGATGATCCCGATCTTCGCGTTTGCGCCCTTCAGAATCTCAGGACGAGGAACGAAGGAGCGAGCGGTCTCGAACTTGCGGTTGAGGCGCTCCATGTTGTTTTCGTAATCGTCAGGGCGCTCGCTGTAGTTGGATTTGTCGTTGTGTCCGCTGCCGCGCGTGAAATAGGCGGCCGCAGGATGCTCGGTTCCGGGCAGCGTGCGGTATCCCACGCCGTCGCCGTCCAAGTCTTTGTAGCGCGCAAAGCCGCCCAGTTTCAACAAGTCTTCCTTGTCGAGAACCTTGCCACGATTGATCGGTGTTGTCGGGTATTCGAAAGGATCGGACATCCAGTTGTTCATGCCGAGATCCAGATCGGACATGACGAACACCAGCGTCTGGAACTGCTCCGCCAGATTGAACGCTTCCGATGCCATGCTGAAACATTCCGCAACCGAGGAAGGAATCAGCATGATCTGCTTGGTATCGCCATGGGAAAGGACTGCTGTGGTAAGAATATCGCCCTGGGAAGTGCGAGTGGGTAGGCCGGTTGATGGACCGACGCGTTGAATGTCCCAGATCACCCCGGGGATTTCCGCGTAGTAAGCCAGGCCTGCGAACTCCGACATCAGCGAAATGCCGGGGCCGGCGGTCGCGGTCATGCTGCGCGCACCCGCCCAACCCGCGCCGATCACCATGCCGATTGCCGCCAGTTCATCTTCAGCCTGAACGATGGCGAACGTGGCTTTGCCGTCGGGGCCGATGCGATGCTCCTTCATGTACTCGATCATCGTCTCTACCAGCGAGGACGATGGCGTGATGGGATACCAGGTGACCACCGTGCATCCGGCAAACGTGCAGCCGAGAGCCGCGGCGGAATTGCCGTCGATGATGATCTTGCCGGCGGTCTTGTCCATGCGCTCGATGTAAAAAACTCCGCGCTTCTGCAGACTGGCTTTCGCGTAATCGAATCCGGCCTGCGCCGCGGCCAGGTTGAGATTGGCGGCTTTCACTTTTTTTGCGAACTGCTTGCGAATCGCCTTTTCCACCTCGCCCATTTCGATAGCGAGAAGTTGAGCGACCACGCCCACGTACACCATGTTCTTGACCAACTTGCGCAGCTTGGCTTCGGGGCAGACCGTGGCCACTATTTTGTCGTAGGGAACAGAGTAAAAAATAAGGTCGCTGCGCAACTTGTCGAGGGCGAGCGGTTCGTCATAGAGAACGGAAGCGCCGGCAGCCAACGACATGACGTCGTCCTGAGCGGTTTCGGCATTCATGGCGACCAGGAAATCGATTTCCTTCTTGCGGCCGATGTAGCCGTCTTTATTGGCGCGAATGGTATACCAGGTGGGCAGTCCCGCGATGTTCGAGGGAAAAAGATTCTTGCCCGAAATCGGCACGCCCATCTGGAAGATGGCACGCAGCAAGACCGTGTTCGAACTCTGCGAGCCCGAGCCATTCACGGTGGCGACCTGAATGCTCATGTCATTGACGACGCGCTTGCGCCCCAATTGCCCGCCTGCTCCTTGAGGCACGACATCCGTAGTGGCCATCCCACACCTTCCTTATGGTTAAGGGGCGGAGTGATCCGCCCGAACTTTATTTGAGGGGAACCGACAATTATACGGCGAGGGCGCTCCCGGAGCACGTCCAATCGCCTGTCCGGGCCGGAAGGGAACCTGTTTGGGAACGAGCGAAAAGACTACTCCGGACTCAGGACACGGTTTTGAAGAACTGGGCAATGTTACGGAACTTATTATATCGTGACACGAGTAACTCCGCGGGCGGGAGTTTCTTTAGTTCCGCGAAATGTTTCTGCAGGCTGACGTCGAGCAGATTGGCCGCCGCTTCATGGTCCCGGTGAGCTCCGCCTTCAGGCTCAGGAACGATGTCGTCGATGCAGCCCAGTTCGCTGAGATCTGTGGCCGTAATGCGCATGGCTTCGGCCGCCAACTCTTTTTTGGTGGCGTCTCGCCACATGATGGCGGCGCAGCCTTCAGGAGAAATCACCGAGTAAATCGAGTTCTCCATCATGAGGACGCGGTCGGCCACGGCGATGGCCAATGCTCCGCCGCTGCCCCCAACACCGATCACGGTCGCGATGATGGGCACTTCGAGGCTGGCCATCTCGCGCAAGTTGTGGGCAATGGCCTCGGCTTGTCCCCGCTCTTCGGCGTGAATTCCGGGATAGGCGCCGTCGGTATCGACCAGGGTAAAAATCGGCCTGCGGAATTTTTCCGCGATTTGCATGACGCGCAGAGATTTGCGGTAACCCTCCGGGTTCGGCGTGCCGAAGTTGCGGTACACGCGCTGCTTCATGTCCCGGCCCTTCTGGGTGCCGACGACCAGAATTTCTTCGCCATGGAAGCGAGCCATTCCGCAAATGATCGCGGCATCGTCACCGAACGTGCGGTCGCCGTGAATTTCGCTGAAGTCGGTGAACAGGCGATCGATATAGTCGAGAGTCTGCGGTCGCTGGGGATGCCGTGCCAGTTCGGTTTTCTGCCACGCGGTTTGGGAAGCCTTCATCTCCTCCCTCAAGGTGTGAACCCGTTCTTGTAGCTCAGCCAGCTGGCGGTGAGTCTCAGTGTTCTGCCCTGAAGTAGCCTCGATCAACGCCACCTGACGTTCGATCTGCTCCAACTCCTGCCGCGCTTTGTTGTTTACTTCCATGCAATTCTAGCCGATCGTGTTCAGCTGATCACTCGCACACTGCCGCGTCCGCATAATTGTTCGACGCGGGCGATGAAGTTGCGATCCGGCAAAACATTATAGCCCTGCGCCTCCATCACCACCATGAAATCCCCGGCACGTTCCACGTCAAACAATACTCGTGCCTCGCCTTTGCGCTCCTGGAAAAGCGTGTAAAGATCGTCCACGGTGGATTCAGCCGCGGTTTCGAGGGGGACGCGAATGCGAAGTGCGCGCGGCAAAGGGACCTTGGCTTCCTCCAGCGGCATGATCTCGGCGGCGGTTATTTTTGGATTCGCTCCTTCTTCAATTCTTACTCCCGCCCGCACCAGCACTGGGACTTCCAGCTTCACCTTATCCTGCAGACGCTTGTAAGCTTCAGGGAAGACGATCATATCGAGTGAGCCGGACATGTCTTCGAGCGTGGCCTGGGCGTAGAAATCTCCGCGCTTGGATTTGAGCACGCGCAAGTTGGCGATGATGCCGGCGGTCGCGATGGTCTCATCCTTGCCGGTGGATTTCGTCATCGCGCCGATTTCCACGATGCTGAGCGCCTGCAAGTCCTGCAGCTTGTCTTTGTATTTTTCCAGGGGATGGCCGCTGATGAAAAATCCCAGGATTTCTTTTTCGGAAGCGAGGCGAACCTGTTCGTCCCAGTCAGGAATGTTGGGAAGCCTGTCATTGTCCGCCGCGGAGTCTTCCTGCTGGAAGACTCCGAACAATCCGTGCTGACCGGATTCCACGTCGCGCTGGGTTTTCTGAGCGCGCTCCATGGCGCGGTCGAGAACAGCCATTAATTGCGCGCGGCGGCCGAGCGAGTCCATTGCGCCGCTCTTGATCAACGACTCCTGGACTCGCTTGTTGAGGAGTCTGAGGTCGACGTTCTCGCAGAATTCGTAAATCGATTTGAAGCGGCCGAGTTTCTTCCGCGCGGCAACTATGGACTCAATTGCGTTGCCGCCCACGTTCTTCACCGCAGCCAGACCGAAGCGGATGGCTTCTCCGTGCGGAGTGAAGTTCGCATCCGACACGTTGATATCCGGGGCTTCGACTGAAATACCCATCTCGCGGCATTCGTTGATGTACTTCACCACGTCATCGGTGCTGCCGGTGACGGAGGTCAGCAGAGCGGCCATGAACTCGACCGGATAGTGCGTCTTCAAATATGCGGTGTGATAGGCCAACAGCGCATACGCGGCGGAGTGCGACTTGTTGAAACCGTATCCGGCAAATTGCGCCATGAGATCGAAAATCTTCTCGATCTTCTTGGGCGGAAATTTGCGTTGGGCGGCGCCTTCGACGAAGCGCTCGCGCTGCTGCGCCATCTCCTCGGCTTTTTTCTTGCCCATGGCACGCCGCAGCAGATCGGCTTCGCCCAGGGAGTAACCGGCCAGGCGGTTGGCGATCTGCATCACCTGTTCCTGGTAGACGATCACGCCCAGCGTCTCTTCGAGAATTTCTTTGAGTTCCGGGAGTTCGTACTCGACTTTCTTGCGGCCGTGTTTGCGGTCGACGAAGTCGTCGATCATTCCGCCCTGGATCGGGCCGGGGCGGTAGAGAGCATTCAGCGCCGTAAGATCTTCAATGGAATTCGGTTGGTACTTGCGCAACACGTCGCGCATGCCATGCGATTCAAATTGGAAGACGCCGGAGGTTAGTCCTTTGTGGAAGACTTTTTCGTAGGTTTCGGCATCGTCCAGGGGAACAGTTTCGAGAGTGATCGGCGTGCCGCGGGTTTGCACGATCAGTTTCAGAGCGTCGGTGAGAATTGTCAGCGTGGTCAGGCCGAGGAAATCCATCTTCAGCAGGCCCATCTTTTCGATGGCGACCATGTCGAAGGCGGTGACGATTTCGTCGTTCTTGGTCTTGTGAAGGGGAACGAGTTCGGTGAGAGGCCGAGGCGAAATTACTACGCCCGCTGCGTGAACGCCGGAGTTGCGCACCATCCCTTCCAGCTTTCTTGCCGTCGCCATCAGTTCGCGAATCTGGCCGTCCTTTTCCATCGCTTCGCGAAGTTGAGGGGAGTCCTCGATGGCCTGATCGAGCGTGATGTTGAGCTGTAGGGGGACCATCTTGGCGATGCGATCGACGTCGGCGTAGGGGATGTCCATGGCGCGACCAACATCTTTGATTGCGGCTTTGGCGGCCATGGTACCGAAGGTGATGATCTGGGCGACGTTGTCGCGGCCGTATTTCTGGGTGACGTAGTTGATGACTTCGCCGCGCCGGTTCATGCAGAAATCGATATCGATATCCGGCATGGAGACGCGTTCAGGATTCAGGAAACGCTCGAACAGCAACTCGTGCTGCAGGGGATCGATATCGGTGATGCCGAGGGCGTAGGAAACCAGCGAACCGGCGGCCGATCCGCGGCCCGGGCCGACGGGAATGTCGTGCTCTTTGGCGTAGCGGATGAAATCCCAGACGATAAGAAAATATCCGGGAAACTTCATCTGCTGGATGATGGCGAGTTCGCGTTCGAGGCGCTGCTCGTAATCGGAAATCGAATGCTTCAGTTTGCCTTGGTCGTGCACCGGCCGCAGCGCGGCCAGGCGGCGCGCAAAACCTTCGCGGGAAACATGAACGAAATAGCTGTCGATGGTGTAGCCGGGCGGGACCTCGAATTGCGGGAACGGCGTCGCTACTTTCTCAAGGCGCAGGCTGCAGCGCTCGGCGATATCGAGCGTGCGCGTCAGGACTTCGGGCGAATCTTTGAACACGCGATACATTTCGTCGTGGTTCTTGACGAAGAATTGCGTACCGTCGAACTTCATGCGCGCCGTGTCGTGGATGGATTTGCCCGTCTGGATGCAGAGCATTACATCCTGCGCGTGGGCATCGTCCTCGCAGAGATAGTGGCTGTCGTTGGTCGCGACCAGCGGCAATCCGAGATCTTTTTCCAGCTGGAAGAGGCCGGGATGGATTTTGTGCTCCATCGCTAAACCTTGATCTTGAATCTCAAGATAAAAATTTTCTTTGCCGAAAATGTCGCGGTAGGTTCCGGCGGCCGCGAGCGCGGCGTCGTACTTCCCTTCTGTCAGGCGCTCGGCGACTTCGCCTTTCAGGCATCCCGAGAGGCCGATCAGGCCGCGCGAATGTTCCGCAAGAAACTTCTTGCTCACGCGCGGCTTGTAGTAGAAGCCGTGCAGCGAGGCTTCCGATGTGATCTTCACCAGATTGCGGTAGCCTTCTTCGTTCTGGGCCAGAACCAGCAGATGGTTGTAGGTGTCGCCCTCGGGCGGAGTGCGCTCGATGTTGTGATCGTCTTTTTTGCAGATATAAAGTTCGCAGCCGATGATGGGCTTAACGTCATACTTATGGGCCGCGTTCACGAAGTGGACCGCGCCAAAGATATTTCCGTGATCGGTCATGGCGACGGCGGGCATGCCGAGTTCTTTGACGCGCTGGCAAAGCTTTTCGACGTCGCAAGCGCCATCCAGCAGGGAATAATCGGTGTGGAGGTGCAGATGTACGAATTGGGACATAGGGTTCTGTTTGATTTTACGTTGAGGTCATTCTAACGGGAAAGGTGGTGGAGGGGACGGCGAGTTATCCACAACGAGCAGGAATACAAAACCTTCCACCACAGGGGGCACAGGGAAACACAGGGTAATTCTGAGATGCTACTGCCCTTCTTTTGTGCCCGGCAGACGGAAGCTCACTCCGCGATCGTCGTTAGCTTTGGTAGTGGCGGGAAGATCGAGGTCAGCGAGTGGAATCTTCTCGGTGTGCTGCGAAGAAAAATTCCACAGCGTCTGGCCTACGATGGCATAATTCTGGATTTCCTGTTTGTGCAGATCGCGGAAAACCAGCACCGTGGCGGGAGCAGCTTCCGTGCGTTCTGCCTGATGCGGCCTGGGCGCTGACCTCGCGTAGACATCTTGATCGCCCTGGTCGCGCATTCTTTGCTCATTGAGGCTCTGGGCGTTCATCTCATTCGCAAGGCCGGTTTGGTCTTGCTGGTCTTGATCGTAGGAGGAACCGGAATCCCACCACCAGTACGGGTCGATTCCGCCGCCGAGCCAGGGATATCCGTAGCCATAACCACAGCCGTATCCGTAACAATTGTTTCGGAAGCCGTAGGTGCGGATTCGCAGATTGCGGGAGTGATTAAAGTTCCTGGCGTTCAGGCCGCGCGAAGATGATGGTCGATTGAAGGATCGCGGGCCAGCGAAGGAACGCGGGGTGACACCGGAACCGGCGCGCGTTCCTGCGAAAGCGTGGCCGCCGGCCGAATGTCCGCCGAAACCACCGTGAGCGGAAAATCCGCCGTGGCCTCCGGTTGAGCCATGACCGCCGCCGTGCTGTGCTTGAAGCGGCAAAGACGCCGCCAACAGCAGGAAACCCGCAATGGCTAAAAGGCGCCGCATATCCAGATTATAAGCCTGATTCGGGCCGCAGGGGGCAGGAATTGTGTGCTGCGGAAAGCTAGCGCTTCTTTCCTTTTGCTTTTGCCTTCTTGCTGGCTGATTTTTTCGCCACAGGCTTCTTTGCCGAATGCTTGGCTGCGGCTACTTTGGGCGCCGGCTTAGCAGATTTGGCCGCCTTCCCTGCAGTTTTGGCCGGCTTGGCTTTTGTGTCAGGCTTGGGACTAGCTTCCGGTTTTGTCTTCTTTGCCGGCGCCGGAACCGGTGCTACAGGCGGGGGCACTGCGGCGGCTGCCGCAGCCGCTGCCTTCTTCGCTTTGCCTTTGAGTGGCTTGCCTGGTACTTGCGCAACCGGGGG
>CZKK01000086.1_pt2 | contig 13617 bp, 10 predicted proteins | sample 1122271 | NCBI WGS metagenome assembly CZKK01 (sample SAMEA3539301, study PRJEB10725) | soil metagenome | biome: tundra; feature: field; material: soil | place: USA | collected 2010-05 | depth 0.15 m | reverse complement strand
AAGGTCTGTCTCTCGCTGACGTTGGCATCGGCAAGTTGCTGCGTGATGGGCCCAATCTTCGAAAAATCTTTTAACTTAAGTGTGACATCGGTGGTCACACGGTAGCCAATTACTTTCTGCTTGGCGTTTTTCCAGTCATACATTGGCTGCACCGAAAAGAATCCGACGATCGCGGACTTGGGTTCGATGCCGTTCGCGTGCAGCACTTGCCGAACCTGCTCCGCATCCCTCGACGCGTGCTGGTAAGCGGCCTGAGAGGTATCTTCCTGCACAGAGATGTTGAATTGGATCACCGCCGTGTCGGGAGCCGATTCGAATTTTCCGTCGGTGCCCACGTACACAGAATTCGGCGGCGCGCTCAGCGCAGGATGCTCCTGCGCTAGCGATGCGGCGGTGAGAATGAATAGCGCCAGAAGACAGGCTGTCGATTTCATGCAATACCTCCCAGGTGCCATGATCGGCCCAGAGTTGAGCCTTTGCTTATCGTAATCCTTAAAATGCTGCCACCAGTAAGAACGCCGCGAATGCCCGATATTGCAAGCTTAATATTGCAAGTTAGTTGGGCGCGCTGAGGAGGACGTATGCGACTTAAGACGCACCCTTGGCGTTAGAAGAGTAGGTGAACGGGTAGCTTTGCGCGTTGATCTCCCGGCGCAGGTCCTCGAAAATATCGTCGGGCATCTTTAGGAAGATCTCGACCACTTCCGGATCAAACTGACGTCCCGCCCAAACCTGTATTTCCTTGCGAGCCGCGGCGAGAGTCCTGGCCGGGCGATAAGGCCGGTCGGAAATGATGGCATCGAGAGTATCGGCGACGGAGAAGATGCGTGCACCCAGAGGAATTTCATTGCCCTTCAGTCCCCGGGGGTAGCCGGATCCGTCGAAATGTTCCTGGTGCGAGTAAACAATCTCGCAAACTTCGGCGAGGAAGGGAATCCTCCTGAGCATCTGGTAGCCGTGATAGCAATGCTCGCGCATGATCGCCTTTTCGTCGTCGTCCAGCTTTCCGGGCTTAAGCAGAATGCGATCCGGAATGGCCATCTTGCCAATGTCGTGGAGGAACGCGCCGCGGGCAATGACGTCGATCTGCTCGCGCGGCAGGCCCATGGCGCGGGCAATGGCCATGGTAAAAGCCGTAACCCGCTTGGAGTGCCCTTCGGTCTCGCGGTCTTTGAGGTCGAGCGCGTCGCCCAGAGCTTGCAGCGTGATGTCGTACGACCGCTCCAGGTCGGTCATCGCTTTCTGGAGTTGGTCGGTCCGGGCTTCCACCAGAGACTCCAGATTGGTTTGATAGGTGCGGTTTTCTACTTTGAGGCGGCGATTCTCCAGAGCCCGCCCCACCGCGTTGAGTAACTGTTCTCGCTCGAAGGGTTTGAGCAAGTAGTCGTAGGCGCCATTGCGAATTGCGGCCAAGGCCACGGAAATGTCATGCACCGCCGTCACCATCACTACAGGCATTTCCGGATACTTTTCCTTGGTGCGTTCCAGCAATCCGATGCCGTCAAGATCCGCCATCATCAGATCGGAAAGCATGAGCTCAAATTGTTCGCCGGAATTAAGCAGAGCCAGGGCTTCCATGCCGGAGCCTGACTGTTTGCAGGCGTAACCGGCGGCTGCCAGGATGGCGCAGACAATCTCGCGGATTGCCTCTTCGTCGTCCACTACGAGAATGCGATCGGGCATGGAGTGTCCCAGAAGTGCCTCAAGATACTATCGGCGATTCTACCGCAGACGGGAGATACCGAAAGTAACCAGTGAGGTCCTGAAAGATCATCGAGATATGCCACAAGCGTGATATTCAGAAGCCAGGCAGTGTTACGTCTGCCATGCGCGTCCGATAAGCGCCTGAACTACTTAACTGATTTACTCAACATGACCGCTTCCCTTTGGTCTATTTGGAACACCGTCGCACAGCCCGCCATGGCGAGGCTGAAGCCTGGGGAGTGTGCCCTGTTGCTTGTTCTGGCAGCGTCGTTGCTGGTCCTGTGCGCGTTCCGGGAACGCTACCTTGCGGTTTGGACGGCGGCGTGGACGCTGCTGGTCAGTTCGCGCTTAGTGGGGACATTCGGCGCGACGACGCAAATTCCTGAACGCTATCTTCCCGCGGTTGAGCAAGCGGCATTCGTAATCGCGATCGGTCTGTCCGCCGCAGCCGTCTTTGTTTATATCCGGGAGCGCAATCTGCTGGCCCCACTGGCTGCGGTCACCGCTTGCACCACGGGTTTCGCGGTGGCCCGCGTCCTGCTCTGGCCCGATTCGTTACCTCTGCGCGTCGCTCTGGAAGTATCTTACCGAATCATTCTCTTGACTGCGGCAATTGCCTTGTTGCGCGCCCGCCGCGGCCGCCGAGAACCAGCCTCGTGGATGCTCGCGGCGCTTCTCCTTGTGCAGCATCTGAATTGGCCGCTCCTCACCAGCCAGATTCCTGCGGCAGCCTTTGCGGTCGCAGATGCTCTGCTGGGAATCAGCATGCTCGTGGTCGTGTTTCGGGAGGCACGCGCGCGAGCCCAGCGGTTGACCGTCCTGCATGCCTTGACCGAAAGCATCATCGTTGCGCAACAGCAAGGCGGCATGATGGACAAGGCCCTCGAGGCTTTACAGCAGCTCACCAAAAGTAAGGCAGCATGGTTTCGTTTGATCGAGGGCGGACACCTCGTAGCCACCCATGCCGTTGGAGTTTCACAAGAATTCCTGCGAGAAGTGGGCATTGCGGAGTTATCCGAAAATGTGTCGCAAATGCTGGAACGGGGCCAGCCCGTGACTGCTCGCAGGGATGAAGCGAGCCCGGAAGATCAACCCTTGCTCAAGTCGGAAAAGATTCATCATTTGTTGATGGTGCCAGTCCTGGGAAAGAAGTCGCCCATAGGACTACTCATTCTGGGCACGGTGGCGGATAGAAAACTGACTGCCGAGGAAAACGAGTTCCTTGAAACCTGTGGACGCCAGCTGGGAATCGCAATAGAGAACTTCCGCTTGCTGGAGCAGGTTTTGCGCTCGCAGCGGCAGTGGAGAAACACATTTGATTCGGTCCACGACATCATCCTGGCGCATGACGCGGAATTCCGCATCATCAAAGCCAACCAGATCCTCCTCGAACAGTTGGAACAATCGTCCGCCGATGTGATTGGCAGCACCTGCGAATCGGTATTGCCGCACGCCTTGGGCGAGTGGACGGGATGCCCTTATTGCGCCCGCGGCGATGATGAGGTCACGGAAGGCGCCGACCCCTGCTTTGGCGGATTCTCGCTGGTCTCCACTTCGTCCTACACCGAGCAAGGCAGCAAGCAGAAGGGGACGATCCACATCGTCCGCGACATCACCGAACGGCGCTCGGCGGAAGAAAAATACCGCCTGCTGTTCGACCAGGTGCAAGAAGGAGTTTACGTTGCTACCCCCGGTGGTCGTTTGCTCGACTGCAATGACGCGTTTGTGCGCATGCTGGACTATGAGCGGCGGGAAGAATTACTCATCCTGAACCTCGACCAAGATATTCGCGTCGATGCTGGCCAGCGGGATGCTTTTCACAAACAGATCGAGCAGCAGAATTATGTTCGCAATTTTGATGTCACCATGCGGCGGAAAAATGGAACCTTGCTGCTGGCGGCTGAGAGCAGTTTCGCCACTCGCGACGCTACCGGAAAGGTCGAACGCTATCAGGGTTTCGTTCTGGATGTAACCGAGAAGCGGCGGGCCGAAGACGAAATGCGCCGCCGCAATCGCGAACTGAACGCGCTGAACGCCATGGCGGTGGTGGCCACGCAGTCATTCGATCTGGATGAAATCCTCAACTTGACCCTTCGGCAAGTGGTTTCGTTGTTTGGTGCGGAGAGCGGAGCCGTATACCTTTCGGATTCCGACACCCCGACCTACCGGCGTCGGGCCGCCTGGGGACCGCGCAGCCGCGACAAATCACGGCCCGCGGAAATCAGCTTCGCCGACGGCTTTGGCGACTTGGTCATGCGGTCGCGGGCGGAAGTGATCACCGCGGAATACCTTCCCCATCTCACCGGTGCGGTGGCGGAGTTCATCCGCTCAAACAGTGACGGTACCTGGAGTTGGGTGCTTTTCTGGGGCAAGGATAGTCCGATCGGCATGATGGGACTGCGCAGCCACGTCGAGTATGAATTTTCCAGCGGGGAGGAAAACCTGCTCGTGGCGATCAGCCGCCAATTGGCAACCACTATCGAGAAAGTGCGCCTGTACGAAGAGACTTGCAAAGCTTACGAAGACCTGCGGCGCACCCAGGAACAGCTTTTGCAGAGCGAGAAGATGTCCGCCGTAGGCCAGCTCATTGCGGGCGTCGCCCACGAGCTGAATAATCCGCTCACCGCGATTCTGGGTTACGCCCAACTGCTCGAAAGCGAGGGCTTGAACGAACGGGCGCAAGATTATGTGGGCAAGATGTTCAAACAGGCGCAGCGCACTCACCGGGTTGTGCAGAATTTGCTTTCCTTCGCGCGCCAGAGAAAGCCGGAACGGTCCGAGGTCGACGTCCGCAGAGTGCTGGAAGAAACGCTCGCCCTCCGCGACTACGATCTCAAGGTCAACCACATCGCCGTGGAGAAAGATCTGGGAGAGAATCCCGCGATGGTGGTTGCCGATCCGCATCAGATCGAGCAAGTATTTTTGAACATCATCAATAACGCCGTGGATGCCGTTCTGGAAACCGGCCGAGCCGGCAAGCTGAAGATTCGTGTTTCCTGCGACAGCGGCTTCGTCGTCGCACAGTTTGCCGACGACGGGCCAGGAATCAAGGACCCCAAAAGGATATTCGATCCCTTCTACACCACTAAGAATGTTGGCAAGGGAACCGGTCTGGGCCTTAGCATCTGCTACGGAATCGTGAAGGAACACGGCGGCGACATCACGGCGCACAACGCTCTCGAGGGCGGCGGCGCAGTGATCGAGGTGCGGCTGCCCAGGGCCGTCACGGCGGGCTCAATTCTCGAGGCGGCGCCGCTGGTTCCGACCAAGCGCGAAGGCGCCATTCAGGGCCGGGTGCTGCTGGTGGAAGAAGAAGAGGCGGTGCTGGAGTTCGAGCGCGACGTGCTCATGGGCGCCGGGGCCAACGTGGTGACCGCCACCAAGAGTGAAGACCTGAAAACACGTTTGCTTTCCGAGCCCTTCGATGCCGTAATCATGAGCGGCAAAATGCCTGCCGATTGGAATGCGAGAGAGGCCTACGCCTGGCTTACCCAGAATTGCCCGGGCATGGAAAATCACTTACTGTTCACCTTTTCACATGGCGTAGAACAGGGCGAAGATCGGGCCTTCCTGCAGCAAAACAATGTCCCCTACCTGGTGAAACCTTTTGAAGTGGCGGATCTCATTTCCCAAGCCCGACGCCTGCTGCAGAAAGCCCACGCAGCCGCGGCTTCAAGTTAATTGTCATCCTGCACCACGATTAGCTTCCATCACAATTGCGCGCGCAAGGTCTTCACCAGGCGCCGAAGCGCTTTTTCATTGCGGCGGTACCAGCGCCATTGACCTTGCTTCATTGCGTCGACTAAACCAGCCTTCGTAAGAATCGCCATGTGATGCGAGATGGTAGGCTGCGAGAGACTCATCCGTTCTTCAATATCGCCGGCGCAAAGTCCGGAATTCCTGTTGGCGGCGCTTGCCCCGCGCTGTTTGAGAGCGCTGAGAATACGGCGTCGCGCGGAATCTGCAATGGCATGCAGCGTGCTATCGAGGGAAGTCACAGGAGTCGTCATAGCTGGACCAGAAATATCTGCTAAATCGACGCTTGTCAATATGCACAGTCAATATGCAGAGTAACGTCAACGGAGGAGAAAAACCTCAGAGCCGCTGCCGCGGAGCGCGCAGCCACTCGATCCGGCTGAACTCAAGGTAGCGCACATCGCTTTCCGGAAGAGAACAATTGGATTGGTCTAGCTGACTGGCCAGCGTGCCTCCGCGAATCCAGTAGCCGGTTTCATCCTGTTTAAGAACCGTAGCGTCGAGTGGGTCCATGCCGTGTAGCTTGAAAACCACGCGGCGGTTCAACAGGTGGGCACGCTTCATAGGGGCTTCACTTCTTGAGGATCGGATTGTATCCGTCGTTGATCAGCCGGGAGCGCATGGCTTCGGCCTCTTTGACATCGCCGAAGGGGCCGACCTGCACGCGAAACAGCTTGTCGGTGGTGGAATTGCTGGCCACAAATGCGGGATACAGCTTCTTCTTGAGCGCGTCGACTAAGGCCTCGGCGTCGTCCTGCTTGCTCACCGCCGCCACCTGCACAAAATAACCGGTGGTCGGAACTGGGGCCATGGGATCGGGCGGATTGGCTGTCTGCGCACCCTGCGCCGACGTCCCCGGTGAAGATCCGTCTGGTGAAGACGCAGCCGATTGCGTTGCCGACTGCTCACCTGCCGCCGGCTCCGTCGTCGTCGCAACGGCAGTCGCCGGCGTCAGTTGCGGATTGGCATTCTGTTGCTCCACGGCTTTATAAAACGTCATGGGCGTCGATGCGGCTGCTCCGGAGCTCGCCGGTTTGGTCCCATTTGCCGCCGGCAGCGGAGCCAGCGTTGTGGCCGCAGACAGGCCGGAATCCGACTTGCGCCCCAGCGTGTAGCCCAGCGCGAAGAAAACCGCGCAAATCACTACCAGACCAAAAAAAAGTCCCAGCAGTTTGGCGGTGCCTAGCGTGATTTCAGTGTCCTGTGACGAAGCCATAACTCCCTCAAAAATTGACGCGAGCGTGAAACTACGCTGACTTGGCGGGGGGTGCCGTCTCGTCGCTAACTTTGGCCAACATCTTCTGCATGCCCGAAAAGAAATCCACGGGCACCGGGAAGATGACTGTGGTATTTTTTTCCACGCCGATTTCCGTCAAAGTCTGCAAGTAGCGCAGTTGAACGCTGACCGGTTCGGTGGCCAGCAGATGGGCCGCGTCCACCAGCCGCTGCGCCGCCGAGAACTCGCCCTCCGCATGGATAATCTTGGACCGCTTTTCGCGCTCGGCCTCGGCCTGTTTGGCCATCGCGCGCAGCATCGATTCCGGCATGTCAACTTGCTTCACCTCAACGTTCGTCACCTTCACGCCCCAGGGCGAAGTGTGCTGGTCGAGAATGCTTTGCAGCCGCAGGTTAATCTTTTCGCGGTGAGCGAGCAGTTCATCGAGCTCCTGCTCGCCCAGCACGGAGCGCAAAGTAGTCTGCGCAAACTGCGAGGTCTGATACACGTAATTGGAAACTTCATTTACCGCTTTGTTGGGATCAATTACCCGCAGAAAGATGACGGCGTTCACTTTTAGAGTAACGTTGTCGCGAGTGATGATGTCTTGCGGCGGAACTTCGAGAGCTTCCTGACGAAGCGACACTCGGACCATACGGTCGATCGGGCTGAAAACCAGAGCTACGCCGGGACCCTTAGCGGTGGTCAAAAGGCGGCCGAGCCTGAAGATCACTCCACGCTCGTACTCTGCCAGGATCTTGATTGAGCTTATTACGTAGAGGACGACGATGACCACGACCACTGCGGTGAAGCCAAAAGAAATCTCCATAATGACGCCTCCACTGCTCCAGACACACAAGTGCTGCTGAGGCGGATTGTAACGCAATGGACGCGCGAAGGTGCGGAATTCGGACCGAGCCGGTTGCTTGCGTTGGTGCGTGGGCCAATCAGGGAACAGCCGTCACGGCTTGCGCCACAGTCGGGGGTTCGACTTGAAGCAGCAGACCGTCGACCCGGCGCACCACCACCGATTGGCCGATAGCCACGTCGGAAAGGGCAACTGCGTCCCAGAGTTCGCCGTGGACAAAGATCTTGCCGCGGGGACAGAGCGCGGTCTGCGCAATGCCCGTCTCACCAATCAATCCCTGCGCTCCGGAAACCATCTTATTCCGCCGAGCCTTTAGCGCAATGCCCATCAAGAACGCGGTGATCAATCCCAGCGGAACGCTGACCGCGAGCGCCGTAAGTAAATGGACCCGCATCTCAGGGATAGGAGAATCAACCAGCAACAGCCCTCCCAGAGTGAGCAACGTGATGCCGCCAACGGTGAGAACTCCATGGCTCGCGAACTTGGCTTCAGCCGCAAAAAGCGCGAATGCGCCAAGAATGAGCACCAGCGCGGCAAAACGCGTAGGCAGTAAATTCAAAGCAAAGGCCGCAATCAGAATGAAGACGATGCCTACGGTTCCGGGGATCACCGCGCCGGGATGATTAAACTCCGCATAAAGCGCCAGCGCGCCGATCGCCAGCAGGATGAACGAAATATTCGGATCCATCAAATAACCGAGAATGCGTTCCTTCAGCGTCATGCCAAAAGGCACGATCGGTTGGCCCGAAAGCTTCAGCGTGACTTCCTGTCCGTTGAAGCGCTTAAAGCTCTTGCCCTCCATCTGCCGGAAAAGATCGTCTTCGCCCGACGCAACGTAATCGATCAGATGCTGCGAAAGCGCTTCCTGCTCGGTGAACGACTTGGACTCGAGCACGGCACTCTCAGCAACCGCGACATTGCGCCCGCGTTTGGCGGCCACCGAGCGCATGAGAGCCGCGGTATCGTTCTCGATTTTGCGTTTCATTTCGTCGTCAACTTTAGGCGCCAACGGGCCAATTAAGACGGGATGCGCCGCGCCCGCATTGGTTCCCGGAGCCATGGCTGCAACGTCGGCCGCCTCCAGGATGAAGATTCCAGCCGAACCCGCGCGGCTTCCGCCGGGTGCAACATAAACAATCACTGGAAGCTGCGACGAGGTAATCTTGTCGATGATCTTGCGCGTAGACTCGACCAGCCCTCCCGGCGTATTGATCTCGATCAATACAGCTTGATCGTTGCGCCGCTGCGCTTCGTCGATGGCGCGGGAGATATATTCCTCGGTGATGGGCTGAATCGTGTCGTCAACGACAATCTTCAGAATCTCGCCGGAAGCGGCGGAGCACAAAAAGAGACCTACCACGAGGCCGAGAAGAATCCGCGAAATCGAAGCGTTTTTCATGAGTCGCCTTCCGCCTGCCTAGAATATTCTTACTCTTATTTTAAAATTCCGGCGGACATTTCCTGTTCGGCCTTGCTGCCCCCGGACTGCTCGGAGTGCGGGCTTCTCCACCCAGGAAGGTGCGTGCTGCCCGTGATCAGCCGTGCTCCGCGCTCCGCGTTCAGGCCTCCGAAGCCCGCTCCCACAATTACCACTCGATCTGTAGCCTTGCCGTTCGTGATCTTGCCCTTCATGGCCCCACTCTATAAGATTCAGCGCGATGACAATCGGCTCCAGAAGTTCTGGAAAGCAGAATCTTCATCCGGCGTGGATGCAATGGCTCATCCCCTCGATCGGGGATCTCATTTTCACCGCCTTGCTCGTGCTGCTCGCCTATAGCGCTCTCTCCGTGCGCCTGCTGGGAGATGCTGGAATCGGCTGGCACATTCGCACTGGGCAACTGATTCTCGCGACCCACGCGATTCCGCGCGTCGATCCGTTTTCTTCGACCATGGCCGGCCAGCCCTGGTTTGCCTGGGAGTGGCTCTATGACGTGCTCGTCGGCTGGCTGGATAGGTTCGCGGGGCTGAACGGCGTTGTCTTCTTCGCTGCCTCGATCATCGCCCTAACCTTCTCGTGGGTATTTCGCCTGCTTCTGCGCCGTGGCACGAACTTTCTTGTGGCTCTGGTCCTGGTTCTCGTGGCCACGTCGGCGGCCATGATTCATTTTCTCGCGCGCCCTCACGTTGTGAGCTGGCTGTTTACTCTGGTGTGGTTTTGTTTTCTGGAATCATCCGAGAAAAAATCAGCTGGCTCTCCCGCAGACAACCGCAAGCATAGTTGGTCGCTGTGGCTGCTTCCACTGCTGCTCGTAGTGTGGGTGAATGTTCACGGAGGTTTTCTTGTTGCTTTTGCGCTCCTGGGAATTTACTGGCTCAGCGCGGTCTGGCAATATTTCCGGCTAAGAGAAGATCGCTTTGAGGATGCCCTGCAAAAGATAAGAGCAGGGAAGCGGGCTCGATACCTGGCGTTCATCGGCATAGTGAGCGCTTTGGCAACACTCGTGAATCCTTACGGCTGGAGGTTGCACGTCCATATCTACCGCTATCTCTCGAATCGATTCCTGATGGATCACATCGACGAGTTTCAATCTCCCAATTTTCACCTTGTGGCGCAGAAGTGTTTCGCCGTCTTGTTGATGCTCACATTGGTTGCGTTAGCGGCCAAAGGCCGCGAGTCGGGCTTGGTCCGAGCGAGCGAAGCCCTGGTAGTGTTGTTCGCGGTGTATTCCGGCCTGTACGCCTCGCGGAATCTTCCGGTATCGGCGCTGCTGTTGATTCTAGTGATTGGACCGCGGTTGTCGAATGCGCTGCAAACCTTCGCAGCCACATTCGCCAAGCGGCGTATCGACTCCAGTACGCGCCGCGCGGCATCCCCACATTTCCTCCAGCGCATGCAAGCGATTGAGTCCAGCTTGCGGGGCCATCTTTGGCCGTTCGCGGCAATCGCGCTGACCTGCTGGATTACTTTCCACGGCGGCCAGCTGGGGACGAAACCAATCATGAACGCGCACTTCGATTCAAAGCGCTTCCCAGTCGCCGCCGTAAACTACCTGCAACAACGTAATGTGCAAGGTCCCGTTTTCGCTCCGGATTTCTGGGGCGGTTATTTAATCTACCGGCTCTATCCGCAAATGAAAGTTGTAATTGACGACCGCCACGATTTCTACGGCGAACAGTTTCTGAAGTCCTACTTAAAGATGGTGCACGTGGAGCCGGGCTGGCAAGATTTTCTCCACGAGCCCGATGTTCACTGTATCGTCGTTGCCAGGGACTCAGCCTTGGCCAACATTCTCGTCGAAACTCCCAGCTGGCTTCTGATCCACAGCGACGATGTTGCGGCTGTGTTCACGCGGACTCCAGAGCCCGCGCAATAGAGACCGTCTCAGTTGTCATACCTCTCTGGCCGCCGAAGTTGCAAAACCCTTCACATTGACAGCCCTGGTGATTCCGCGATACTGTTCACCCCGCGGCTCGCTACTACCGTTTGCGTCTCCCCCCGCGAATGCCCTGCCATTCAGGGAAGGAATTCTGTACAAATCATTCTCCGCATCTGAGGACAAATCCTGATGACCCGAATTCTGTCTCACCTTCTCACTGGAATTTCTCTGCTTGCCTGTCTGGCCTTGCTAGCCCTCGGCGCGGTTCCTGCTGCTCATTCGCAGGAGCCTCCCGCCGTCACTCTCACCGAGATCAGCTCCGACCCTTTCACCGTTCCTCCCGGCCAGCACGCGACCGAAGTTGAGCCCCATGTGCTGGCGAACGGCGTTACGCAGGTCGCTGCATTTCAGACTGGGCGCATCGCCCCTGGCGGCGCCACAGCCATCGGCTGGGCAACCTCTACCGACGGCGGCAACACCTGGGCCCACGGATTTCTTCCCGGCCTCACGACCGGCAATGGCGGCGGTCCCTATAACGCGGCCAGCGATCCGGCCGTGGCCTACGACGCCAAGCACGGCGTGTGGATGATCGCTACCTTGCCCATTTTGAATACCTCAACCACCGTGGCTGTAGTAGTGAGCCGCTCCACCGACGGCGGCTTCACCTGGGACAATCCCGTCAACGTCGGCCCCAAAGTAAACAGTTCCGACAAGAACTGGATCGTTTGCGACAGCTACTCCGCCAGTCCGTTTTATGGCAACTGTTACGTGGAGTGGGACAATCCGGATACCGGCGACGGCATCCTGATGAGCACTTCGTCCGACGGCGGCCTCACCTGGGGCCCCGCGACCGGAACTGCAAATCACTCCTTCGGCATCGGCGGACAGCCGCTCGTACAACCCAACGGCACCGTCGTAGTCCCAATCGAAACCAACGGAATTTCTTCCTTCATCTCCACCAACGGCGGCACTACCTGGTCCGCTCCCGTCACCGTTTCCAACATTCAGAGCCACCTCGATGCCGGAGGAATCCGCAGCGGCCCGCTCCCCTCCGCCGCCGTCGATGGCGCTGGCACGGTCTACGTCGTCTGGGAGGATTGCCGTTTCCGCACCAAGTGCTCCACCAACGATCTCGTTTTCAGCACCTCAACCGATGGCACTCACTGGTCCGCCGTCGCCCGCATTCCCATCGACGCCACTACCAGCACGGTCGATCACTTCATCCCCGGCATCGGCATCGATCCCACCACTTCCGGTGCCACCGCTCATGTAGCGGTTCACTATTATTTCTATCCAAAAAGCAATTGCACCCAGTCCACCTGCCAGCTTTACGTCGGATACATTTCTTCGCACAACGCCGGATCGACATGGAACCATCCCGTGAAGCTCGCCGGACCCATGAAGCTGACCTGGCTCCCGAACTCGCAGAACGGCCTGATGGTCGGCGATTACATCGCTACCGCCTTCAGCAACGGCGTGCCCCACGGAGTCTTCGCCGTAGCCGCCGCAAAATCCGGCACCGTTTTCAACGAAGCCATGTACACCGCAGATGGCCTCACCGTGCCCGAAGCCGGCCCGCAACTATCCTCGGCAGGCGATAAACCGCTGCATAACCTCTCCGACCCGATCGAGCGCGAGCGTCCCGAGAAAGGCATAGTCCCGCTCTCGAAGCGCTCCGCCAAACGGAGTTCGAAATAATTTTGACTTCGAGTAGTCAGGCACCATAAGCGCGTTTTCATCCTGAGCGGAGGTTGTGCTTCGCGAATGCGAAGCACAACCGCAGTCGAAAGACCCCTACCCCACCTGCGCCGCTGTTGTCCATGCCTTCGCGTCTTCCACTGTGAGCCTACTCCCGACCCTGCTAAACTCTCTCCGTGCCCCGCCCGACTAATCTCGAATGCACCCGCTGCGGCGAACATTATCCCGCCGACCGTCCCCAAACCGTTTGCCCCAAAGACGCCGGCATCCTCTACGCCCGCTACGATCTTGCCGAGATCAAAAAAACTTTCTCGCCCGCATCTCTACTCCCGCTCGCTCCCACCATGTGGCGATACGACGCCGTCCTTCCCGAAGCCGCTCCCGTCTCACTCGGCGAAGGTTTTACTCCCATGCTGCGCAGCCGCGAATATCCCAACGTCTTCATCAAAGACGAAGGCCTCAATCCCACCGGCTCTTTCAAAGCCCGCGGCCTGTCCGCCGCCGTCACCATGGCCCGCCATTTCGGCTTGAAGAAGCTCGCCATTCCCTCCGCTGGAAACGCCGCCGGAGCCCTCGCCGCCTACGCCGCCGCCGCCGGCGATGGAATGGAGGCCCACATCTTCATGCCCAAAGACGTTCCCATGGCCAACCGCATCGAGTGCGATTACTACGGCGCGCACGTCACCCTTGTCGATGGCCTCATCTCCGATTGCGCCCGCAAAGTCGCCGAACTAAGAGAGAGCGCGTCCTGGAAAAACGACGGCTGGTTCGACGTCTCCACCACCAAAGAGCCCTACCGCGTCGAAGGCAAAAAAACTATGGGCTACGAAGTTGCCGAGCAACTCGGATGGAAAATTCCCGAGGGCATCATCTATCCCACCGGAGGTGGCGTCGGCCTGCTCGGCATGTGGAAGGCCTTCGACGAACTCGAACAACTCGGCTTCATTGGCCCCGAACGCCCCAACATGATCAGCGTCCAATCCTCCGGCTGCGCCCCCATCGTCAAAGCCTGGGACGAAGGCCGCGCCACTTCTGAAATGTGGACCAACGCCTCCACG
>CZKK01000019.1_pt1 | contig 13657 bp, 16 predicted proteins | sample 1122271 | NCBI WGS metagenome assembly CZKK01 (sample SAMEA3539301, study PRJEB10725) | soil metagenome | biome: tundra; feature: field; material: soil | place: USA | collected 2010-05 | depth 0.15 m | reverse complement strand
TCCTCTTCATCTTCTGGAGCGCATCGATCGATCCATCACATTCAGGTTGCGGATGAGGATTCACCGGCTCAACCGGTCGAACTCACGCAGGCGGAGGCGGCGATCGAGAAACAGAATTATGCCGCGGCCGAATCTCTCCTGCATAAGTTGTTGGAACGGGACGCTACAAGTTATGTCGGATGGTTCGATCTGGGTTTCGTGGAAAATGCAATGGGCAACGTCGACGCGTCGATTGCGGCTTATCGCAAGTCGGTGGCGGCGAAGCCGGACGTCTTCGAATCCAATTTGAATCTAGGATTGCAATTGGCCAAGACTTCGCAACCTGGTGCGGAGGACTTTTTGCGGGCTGCCACCCGGCTCAAGCCTACAAGTCATGTGGCGGAAGGCCAATACCGGGCATGGCTTGCTCTCGGGCACGCTCTGGAAAAGTCGAAGCCAGAAGAAGCTCAGGACGCTTACCAGCGAGCGGCCGCGCTTCAGCCGAAAGAAGCTGAGCCGCATTTTGCCGCCGGTATGCTTCTCGAGCAGGAAAATAAATTTGCTGAGGCTGAACAGGAATATAAGCGGGCGCTGGCGCTCGAGCCTGAATCGACCGACGCGGTGATGGGGCTGGCGAATGTTTACATGCGCGGACGGCGTTTTCCGGAAGCGGAAGATTATCTGCGCAAGCTGCTGGCGCAAAATCTGAATTCTGCTGCGGTGGAAATACAGTTGGGCCGTGTGCTCGCCGCTGAAGGCAAGACTGACGAGGCGATTGCCGCATTGCGCACGGGAATCAAGCTGGCTCCGGGCGATGAAGCGGCGCAACGCGATCTTGCGGACTTGTATACCACTGCGGGAAAGAACGATCTGGCGGAGTCTGCGTATAGTGCGCTAGTGGCGGCGCATCCCAACGATGCGGAGCTGCATCGGCGACTGGGTCAGGCGTTCTTGCGGCAGAAGAAATCCAAAGAGGCCCAGCAGGAATTTCTGACGGCGGTGAAGCTGAAGCCTGACTTGGGCGAAGCGTATGGCGATCTGGCGTTCGCAGCCGGCGAGAACGAAAATTATGACCTGGCGATACGGGCGCTGAATGCACGCGCCAAGCTGCTGCCGGAAAATCCTGTCACATATTTTCTGCGGGCCTCGGCCTGTGATCATCTGAAAGACTTTAAGACGGCGGCGGTTAACTATCGCCTCTTTCTTAACACGGCCAAAGGGAAGTATCCTGATTACGAGTGGAAGGCGAAACACCGGCTGATTGCGATCGAGCCCAAGAAATAATTTCGGCGGAAGTTGGATGGCGTGGGGATAAGACATTCGCGTTGCTGGTGGATGGCGGGAGCGGTGGCGATCTGGGCGCTGGTAGCGCCGTTCACGCTGACGGCGGCCCGGGACTCTACGATCGAGGAACTGAAAGAGCGAGTGGCCAATGCCAGCATCGCCGAGCGTCCTCCGCTGTGCATTCAGATTTCAGAGCGGCGATTGGATGAGGCCGACCGGCTTTATGTGGCCGGTGACAGTGAAAAAGCACAGACGCCGCTGGTGGACGTTACCGCATTTGCCGAACTGGCCCGCGACTATGCGATTCAATCGCACAAGCACGAGAAGCAGAGCGAGATCGCCATCCGCAAGATGACCCGCAAACTGGCGAACCTTAAGCATGCGGTCGCGCATGAGGACCAACAGCAGATTCAGGATGCAATCGACCGCCTGCAGCGGATTCGAGACGACCTGCTGGCGGCGATGTTTCCGAATGGAGTCAAGAAATGAAAACTCACTGGTTGCGAATCAGCGCTGGCGTAGGTCTGCTATTGCCGATTGCGGTGGCGCCAGCGTTGGCCCAGCGCCACCGGGATCCGTTCACGCAGGCGGAAATAGATCAGATCCGCGACACCAGTTGGGAACCGCAGTTGCGGCTGGCCCTCTATGTAAAGTTTGCGCGAGCGCGCCTGGTGGGCCTGGAGCAGATGCGCAGCGACCCCAAGACGAAGGACCGCGCGCAACAAACGCATGACCGCCTGGATGACTTCCTGCTGATCTACGACGAATTGAACGACAACGTCGATACTTATGTTGACCGCAAGGACGACATCCGCAAGCCGCTGAAAGTGATCATCGACGCCGATACGGAATTCCAGGCCAAGCTGCGCGCGTTAAGAGATGCAGCAGACGTTCCGGCAGAGGACACCAGGCAATACGAATTTGTTCTGAGCAACGCGCTCGATACAGTGGATAGTTCAGCGCCGGATCACCGCAAAGTTCTGGCCGATCAGGAAGAGGCTGCCAAGCACAGGAAGAAATCCGACTCGGGGCAGGCTGGCAGCCGGCCGGAGTGAGCGGCTCGTTAGGCGCTGGATTTTACTTTCTTGCCGTAGCGGTTTTCGCTTTGCTCGCCTTGCTTCCCTTCTTATCCAGCCGCTCCAGCACTGCGGCGACGATCAACGGAAGTCCAACGGTAGCGTCCACAAACACTTCCCCAAACCTGCCGCCTTCTGCCGGAGGCACGAACTTCCCCCACGATACGGCCTCGCTATAAGGACTGCCGGACAACCCTCCCCAAAAAACCGGCTCGGGACAAATCCGCACTCCATAGTGGTAGCGCTTTAGAGCGACATTCTCCCCCAGACGCCGGTGCCGCAATTCGCAGAAGGGACCAAACTGCTGCGACCAGTTGCGCGGCACACCGCCGCCGATGGTCAGAATCCCAAGCTTTTTCTGCCGCAACAAAGTCGCGGCAAAGTGCTCCAGATCCTCGAAGGGATCGAAGCGAATCTTGTACCTTCCCGTCGATTCCCGCAGACGATTGTTCAGCGCCGTGTCCAGGCCCATCTCCGAATCGCTGAAGGCCGGCACAAATACCGGCACGCCCTTCTCATGCGCCGATTTCAGAATACCGCGCTGCTCCTTCGCATTCTTGGCCAAATACGCGCCGATGGCGTGATTCAGCTTATACGAGCACATTACCTCATTGTGATCCCAGCCCTCCAGCACCGCCGACATCACTTCTTCCACGTCATCCAGATTCTGCTCCGGCTCCAGCGTGTCGTATACCCGGTTGTAGCCCTGCTCGTATAATTCCTCATCCGAGACCTCGGGATTGTGACGGAAATGCGCGCGCCCCGTCGCTTCTACCAGCCCATGCGCCATCAGCGCTCCGGTGGAGACCACGGCATTCACAATGCCGCGATCGATCAACTCCGTCACGATGAGTCCCTGCTTGGCGACTGTCATCGCGCCCGAGAGCGTCATCACCACAAAACATTCTTCGTCGCGAGCCATCGCCTCAAGCACGTCGGCAGCCTCGCCCAGCTGGCGGCCAGTAAACGCCGTCTTCGACATCGCCCGCACCAGATCGTCGATCGACTTTACCTTGCCCAGATCCAGCGGCTCCAGCGGGATCAGCCGGTCTTCAATGGGATTATGCAGACGACGATCTTTTCCCTCGCCGCCGTGACCGGCACTGCTGTGAGACTTTCCCGCGGAATGGCCGCCGCTATGATTGCCCTGTTTCAAGAGGATGCCTCCAAGCTCGAATCACAAATCTCCCGACCAAATTACTTTACAGGATGAGTGTTACAGGATGCACGCGCGTCGGCATCGTCGCATGCCGCGAGGAGCCGCCGACGAGTGGAGCGTTACACTAATTGACTATGCCCGGCAAGCGCCGTTTCGAAGAACAACTCGCCGCCCTGGACAGCCTTCGCCAACTTCCTCGCGAAGCCTGCATCGAACCTCTGCGCGAAGCGCTTCAGCATCGCAACAACTTTGTTGTCGGTAAAGCCGCGGACCTTGTCCGCGAATTTCAGTTGGCGCAGCTAACTCCCGAATTGCTTGTCGCGTTTGATCGCTTCCTGCAGTGCTCAAACAAGGAGAATCCAGTCAAGACCGATCCGCAATGTTGGGCCAAGAATGCTCTTAGCCGCGCTCTCGCCGCCTTCGAGCATCAGGACGCCGCCCTCTTCCTCCGCGGCATGCGCCACATCCAGCTCGAACCTGTCTGGGGAGGCAGCTCCGACACCGCCGGAACTCTGCGCGCAACCTGCGCTTTGGCCCTGGTGCAATGCCGCAGCCTGGTCGACTCCGATTTGCTCGCGCACCTTGTCGAGCTGTTGGCAGACAAAGACAAGGCCGTTCGCGCGGAGGTGGTGCGTGCCATCGAGCAAGTAGGTTCGCCGTCGTCCGGCCTCTTGCTCCGTCTCAGAGCCATTCTTGGTTCCGGTCTAAATTCCAGAAAGCCGGACGAAGAACCGGAGGTCCTTGGCGCCTGCTATAGCGGTATCCTCCGACTCGAAGGTGCGAGTGCCATTCCCTGGGTCAGCCGTTTCCTCGTCTCTGCTGACGATTCCGCGGCAGAAGCAGCATTGGCCATCGCCGGTACGCACTCTCCGCAAGGCTTTGAGGTTTTGCGCGAACGTTTCACCAAAGAAGCTGACCTGTGGTTTTGTTCCGTCCTCCTGTCAGCTATCGCTCTCACTCGCCAGGATGCGGCGCTCGAATTCCTGCTCGATCTGGTGCGCAGCGAATCGCTGCAGGCCGAAGCCGCCATCGAAGCCATCCTCCGCGCCATGCCGTCCGTCGAAATCACAAAGCGCCTCGATGAATTAGTAGCCGGAAACCCGCGCCTGTCCCGCGCCTTCGCCACCCACCGCCCAAAGTCTTCGTAGAAAAAGTTTGATTGTCATCATGAAGAAGCTTTCTTTTCAAGCCTTGTCATTCCGAACTGGGCCCCAAGCCCGGTGAGAGCCTGCCCTGAGCGAAGTCGAAGGGAACCTGCTTTGGGGAGCGCCGCGTTTGGCTCGCTTCTGATAGCTGAAAGCTGATAGCTGAGAGCCGTCCTGCTATATTGATCGTCGGAGGAGCGAACGCCTTGCCCCCTGACAAATTTCGTGTGGCGCTGGTGCAGATGTCGTGCGGACCCGATCCCGCGCAGAATCTCGCCAAAGCTTTGGAACGCGTGGCCGATGCCGCGGGACGCGGCGCGCAAGTTGTCTGCCTGCCGGAACTTTTTCAGACGCAGTATTTTTGCCAGCGAGAAGATCATTCGCTCTTCGACTTGGCCGAGCCCATTCCCGGCCCGGCCAGCGATAAACTCGCCGCCGCCGCACGCCAGCACGGCGTCGTCATAATTGCATCGCTGTTCGAAAAGCGGGCGCCCGGCGTCTATCACAACACCGCGGCCATCTTCGATTCCGATGGTTCGCTGCGCGGGCTCTACCGCAAGATGCACATTCCCGACGACCCGCTCTACTACGAAAAGTTCTACTTCACTCCCGGTGATCTCGGATTCCGCGCCCTCGACACCACCGCCGGCCGCCTGGGTACGCTGGTCTGCTGGGATCAATGGTTTCCGGAGGGCGCGCGGCTCACGGCGCTGCAGGGGGCTTCCGTGCTCTTTTATCCGACGGCGATCGGTTGGCATCCCTCGGAGAAAGCTGAGTTTGGCGTGGTGCAGCACGACGCCTGGCGTACCATTCAGCGCTCGCACGCCATCGCGAATGGAGTTTATGTTGCGGTGGTGAATCGAGTCGGCTTCGAGACCGGGAACATCCGTGGCAAGTCCACTCCCGGCCAGGGACTCGAATTCTGGGGCGCGTCGTTCTTCTGCGATCCCTTTGGCCGCGTCATCGCTGAAGCCTCGCACGACCGGGAAGAAATCCTTGTAGGCGACGTGAATTTGAAAGCTCTCGAAGACATCCGCCGCAACTGGCCGTTTCTGCGCGACCGGAGAATCGACGCTTATGCGCCGATTTCCAGCCGGCTCCTGGATGGACGGTAAGAGCCTACCGTGAAGATATCTGCCAGTAATCATTCAAGTAATAGTTCATCAGTTACTGGCGTCTGGCAGTCACCCGCCGCCCTCGGCTACCGCATGCCCGCCGAATGGGAGAAGCACGACGCTACGTGGCTAGCATGGCCACACTATCACGGCGACTGGCCCGGCAAGTTCGATCCGATTCCGTGGGTCTACACCGAGATCATCCGCAACCTCGCTCGCCACGAGCGCGTTGAGCTGATCGTCAACGACGCTGCATCCGAGCGCCAAGTCCGTAAGCTGCTTGACCGAGCCAACACGCCATTGGCAAACGTCCGCTTCCACTGCTGGCCCACGAACCGCGTCTGGCTACGCGACTCCGGCTGCGTCTTCGTGACGGCACAGCCGGGCTTCGCCCGGCCGGACAGCCGAGGGCGGCTGTCCCCACATGAATCTAAGGCACCCGCCATCAACTTCCGCTTCAACGCCTGGGCGAAATACTCGAACTACCGTGACGACGAAAAAATCGGCGGCCTAATGGCGCAAACCGCCCACTCCCAAGAAGTCCGCCCACTCTCGAACAACACCCGCGTCGTCCTCGAAGGCGGGTCCATCGACGTCAATGGACACGGCACTCTGCTCACCACCGAAGAATGCCTGCTGAGCACAGTGCAGCAACGCAATCCCGGCATGTCGCGCAAAGACTACGAGAGAGTTTTCGCCGACTACCTCGGCGCGCCGCACGTGATCTGGCTCGGGCGCGGCATCTTCGGCGACGACACTCACGGCCACGTCGATGACCTCACGCGCTTCGTCTCGCCTGACACCGTCATCACCATGGTCGAGAGCAATCGCCGGGATGTGAATCACAAGCCGCTGCGCGACAATCTTCGCCGGCTGCAGGCCGCGCGCGATCAGGCGGGCAATCCGCTGAACATCGTCGAGCTTCCCATGCCCGGTCCCGTCATCTTTGAACAGCGGCGCTTGCCCGCCAGCTACGCCAATTTCTACATCGCGAACGGCATCGTGCTCGTGCCGGTGTTTAACGATCCCAATGACCGCATCGCCCTGAACACGCTGGCGGCGCTCTTCCCCACGCGCGAAGTTGTGCCGATTTATTCCGGCGATCTCATCTGGGGACTCGGCACCATGCACTGTATGACGCAACAACAGCCGTCAGCGATCAGCTCTCAGCCGTCAGCGAAGACCTGAGCGTCGAGAGGTAAATTGCATGCGAGCAGCTTTTCACTGAAAGCTGACGGCTGACAGCTCATGTCCCAAATGGAGTCAACCTTTTGCGGAAAAGTTGAATCGTACCTGTCTGTATCATATTGCTCAGATCAAGCCGATCTGAAGTGTTTACGCTGAACAACGAAGGGGTTGAGTAGATCAGCCCCCGACGATCGTGAGGATACTTTTAATGAACAAAATTAAGTTCCTTCTGTTAGCTGCTGCCGTTGCACTCTGCTTCGCGGCGACCACTCCTAAAACGCAGGCTCAGGTGAGCGTCAACATCGGAGTTGCGCCTGAATGTCCCTATGGTTACTACGACGTCGCGCCATACGACTGCGCTCCTTACGGCTATTATGGCTCCGAGTGGTTTACCGGTGGCGTCTTCATTGGTGTTGGCCCGTGGTTTCATGGCCCGGAAGGCTTCCGCGGCCACGTAAATAACCGTTACCATCCTGAGCACGGCTATAACGGCCCAAGACCAAACCGTGGCGACAAACCCGAACCGGGAAAGCGTCTCGATAAGGTTTCCCACTTCAAAGGAAACGAACAGCGGGATGGACGCGGCCACGCCGTCGGCGGCAAGAAGTAGCCGCTTCTGAGAACGGAAGGCTGAAGTTTCAATCGCTCCCGGCGAGCGAGAGGTCCACTCTCGCTCGCGTTCCCTTCTGCTTTTGTCATTCCGAGCGAAGTCCGGAGCCGAGCTTTGCGAGGCGAGACGAAGGTACAACGTCCTGAAAGATCACAGCCAGCCCCCTGTTGACCGCGTTCCCTAATCGTGTAGGGATGGCACAAGTCACCGCGCAGTTTCGACCGTAAGCTTTAAACCTACCGCCTTAGTCACGGCCACCAGCGTTGAGAGTCGAGGGTTTCCCCGCGCCGACAATGCGCGATACAGGCTTTCGCGCTCAATGCCGGCGGCTTTGGCCACCTTGGCAATGCCCCCTCTGGCCTCTGCAATGCGGCGCAGCGCGATCAGGAGCACGGCGGGTTCTTCGGTATCTTCCAGTGCGGCCTTCAGGTACTCGGCGGCAAACTTTGGATTCGCGCGCAATCGGCGGCGCATGACTTCGTCATGCGACTCACTGGTCTTGTCTTTCATTGCTTGCGTGTCCTCTCTAAGTAGTCTTTGAAATATCCACGTGCGCGCTGAATGTCGGGCGATTGCTTGCGTTTGTCCCCGCCACAAAGGCAGCAATACACAAGTGCGGCCGACCGTCGCGCAATAGACTCGATAGCCCGGCCCCGTGTCGATGCGCAGCTCAAACAGCCCTCCACCCAAGGCTTTGCGGTCTCCAAAGTTTCCACTCGATAGTCTTTCAATCCGGGCTAAGATTCTCGCCTCGGTGCGGTCAGCCAGCCCGGCTATCCACTCGTCGACCACGTCTCTGCCGGTCTTCGTGATGTAGTAACGAACGTCCATCGCATAGCTGATTGTAACTTATAAATTACGCCGAAGCAGTCGAACCGGGGGGGCGCCGCAAAAAATACAACGTCCTGAAAGATCACAGCCAGCCCCTGAGCCTGCCGAAGGGACCTATGCATTCGCCGGCGGCGCCAGCGGTGCCGGCCAAGTGCATAGGTCCCTAGTCAGGATGACAAGAGCCCACAAGCTGCCGGAGGTCGAGCGAAAAAAGCGGGCCCTTGCATTGGGCCCGCAAATTGGGAGGTTACAAGGTCTGTTGCAAGTGCTTATCGGCCGGGGCCAGTAGGAGAAGTAGTTCCACCCGGATTCGACGTACGAGGATTTGAACCTGGGTTTGAAGAACGGGGCTTTGAAGTACCGGGGTTTGAAGTCCCTGGGTTCGTCGATCCGCCATTCGGTGTTGTGCCCGGGTTTGAAGGCGACGATGGCATGGTGCCACCGTTCGGATTATCGCTGGGCATTGTGCCTGTGTTGGGATGATTGGGATTGGTCGTAGGTGGTTGCGAGGTGCTGCCGTTTGGATTGGTCGGATTCGATCCAGGCTGAGTCGAGGGCGCACTGGACCCAGTCGGCGGCGCGGTTGTGCTGCCCGTGGGAGGCGGAGCGGTGCTGCCCGTTGGCGGTGTACCTGTGTTTCCGGTTGGTGGTGTGGATGGCGTCGCTTGACCCGGAGTCGCAGAACCTGCTGGCGCTGTTCCTCCGGCCGGAGCATGCTGCGCTACTACCCAGGTTGCGCAGAACAGAATCACGGAAAGTAAAGTAAGTCGTTTGGCTGACATCATGAAGCCTCCAGCATTGAATCTTCTGCCGATCCCTTTGCCGGCCTGCGTAAGGCTCGGGTTTAAGGGATGCATAGGCTGAGTGTGCGCGCAGAAGTCAGGCGCAAATATCCGGCGGATGCCTTAGGTTGTGGCAAGGGATGCCGTAGCAGGCTTGATGTACTTCTACCGCAAAACCACTGAGCCCCTGCCGAGCGAGGAAATCGTATGCGGCACGTCGGGCTGCACGGACTTGCCCTTAGGCTGCGACGCCACGCTCCACGCCTTCGCCAGGGTCTCGCCCGCCTGCATCTTGGCCAGCAGACTATCGAGAAAGAGCGAGGTGTTCGAGCCCAGGCGGCGCAGTGTGAGCACTACGTTGATCTTGAGTCCCTTGGTCTTGAAGCCCGCGTCGTAAGCCTCCTGCGAATTGTCGTTGCCGATCCACAACAGCTTTACGCCGGAATCGACCGCCGCTTTCAGCAGCTCCGTGCCGGTGACGCGGTCGCCGGAGGCGTCCGCAATCACGCCGCCGGCGCCCACATCGCAGAAGAGATGGAGGACGTCATAGTGATGATTGGCCGCCCCGCGCAGTTCGGCGACCGAAGTAAATGTTGCGCCCGAGGCTGCGGGATAAAAACGTTTGTAGACGCGCAGGTCGGCCTTTACCTCTTCGTCAAACTTAGTTCCCTGCCCCGTGCCAAGCTGGCCGACCAGGACCTTGGTCCCGGTAACTTCTTCTTTGCGGAAAGAATCGAAAATGCCCATAGGTTTACGGTGACGGCTCCGAGTTGCTCCCGCACAGATAGGGAGAAATTATTTGCGGTACTGCGTGGGCTGCGGACCTTTTTCCAGCGTCTTGCGATCCCAGATCCAGCCCTCACGAGTATAGCTGGCGAGTTCGAAATCCTGGGTAAGTTCAAGCGCGTCCACGGGACAGGCGTCCTCGCAGAGGCCGCAGAACATGCAGCGGCTCAGATCGTAAGTAAAGTTGGTAAGTTCCTTGCGGCGGGTCTGCTCGTTGCGCGCGCTGGAGACGACGATCAGATTTTCCGGGCAGGCCAGCGCGCACAGATCGCAGGCAATGCACATGGTCTCGTCGGTGTCAGGATTGACGTTCAAGCGCGGCGCTCCACGGTAGCGCTCCGCCACCTGCGGCCGCTCCATGGGATATTGCTCGGTATAAATTTCCTTGGGATCCTGATAACGGAACGTGACCTTCAGTCCCTGAAGAAGGTCGACCAGAAAAATCTTGCGCAGCAGGCTCGGCATCCCCATATCGCGTCAAGGATACCACTTGGCAGTTGCCAGTTGCCAGTTGCCGGTGCCAGTGGGAACTTTTTCGGCTGTGGTTTCGTACATAAACCCAGAGGATGCTATGCGAGCCTATCTCACCAAAATGACGCCGAAAGCGCGGCTGCTTCTGGCCCTGCCGCTCATCGCGATGGCGTATCCCGTGGTGATGATTCTATTGCCGGCGATCATTCGCGCCATCGTGCCCGATGTGGTGCGCTCGGTGCTGAGCCTGATCTGATCGGATTCCCACCCGCGCGCGTCTTCCGCGGAATTTTGCCCTGTCAGTGATACTCTGCGCGTAGGACTTTCTCCGTGCCCATCAATCAAGAACAAGCCACCAACGACGAACTGTGGATGGAGGAAGCTCTGCGCGCCGCTCAGCGCGCGCTGGAGGCCGGCGAGGTGCCTGTCGGAGCCGTGGTCGTGTGCCAGGGACGCATCGTCGGCCGCGGATGGAATCGCAACATCACCGACTTCGATCCCAGCGCTCATGCCGAGATCGTGGCGCTGCGCCAGGCGGGCGCAGCCGCAGGTAACCATCGTCTGGAGGACTGTGATCTGTTTGTTACAATTGAACCGTGCGCCATGTGTGCCGGTGCGATGGTGCACGCCCGGATCAAGCGCCTGGTTTATGGGGCGGACGATCCCAAAGCAGGAGCGGTTCAGTCGGTGATGCAGGTGTTGAATCATAAGCAACTGAACCATCGCATGGAAGTTCGCGGGGGCGTGCTGGCTGGCCGTTGCGCAGAACTGCTGCAAGCGTTCTTTAAGAGCCGTCGTTAGTCGTTGTTGTTGCCTTGCTCATGAATTTTGTCATTCCGAGCGCAGCGAGGAATCTGGGTTTAACTGGCAACTGGCAACTGGCCACTGACAACTGCCTTCCGGAGAGGTGCGTGAGCGGTTGAAACGATCCGCCTCGAAAGTTGAGGCGCTTAGCGGGCGTGAGCGGAGCGGGAGCCCGCTGCCGAAATCCTGAGCGCGTTGTTTGCGCGAAGGACCCCCAGAGTGGATGTAGTTGTCCGACGCGGAGAGGTGCGTGAGCGGTTGAAACGATCCGCCTCGAAAGCGGACATACCTTAACGGGTATCGTGGGTTCAAATCCCACCCTCTCCGCCATTATTTTCTGCCCATAAATCTCTAATTGTCCTCGCTTTGTGCTAACTGCTGTGCTAGACTGGGGCATGGTCAGAAAACCAGTCGTGACAATTTACGTCCGGCATCAAGGCACATGCCAGCACGACGGCAAGCCTTTCTTCCGTGGCTGCGACTGTCCCAAGTGGCTTCGGTACTCAGGGGATGTTTGTCTGTGCGGTCGTTCTCACAAGGGCAGGCAGCATCGTTTCGCCGCCGGGGTTCGGAGTTGGGCACAGGCCGAGGAGAAGCGGGAGGAAGCACAGAAGCGGCTCGACACGGGCGATACGATTCCGCTGCCTGTCACCGAGACGCAGAAAACCATCACGGCGTGCGTCGATACTTTTCTCCTTGCCAAAGAGGGCGAAGGCATCAGTCGTGCGACGATGCGAAAACTCAAATATCAAATCCCTCTGTTCGACCGCTTCATGGCGTCCCGTTCCAGATTCTTCCCCGTGGAAATCACTCCGACCGATGTCGTCGAGTACCGTGCGTCGTGGAAGTGGAAGTCCGGCGTCACCCGTCAAAAGGCACAGCAGAACCTCCGTGGATTTCTTCGCTCGTGTTGCACAGACAATCTCAAGAGCCTGCTCGATGTTCTCAGACCCATCAAACTATCGAAGGCGGACAACGCACGGCTTGAACCGCAACCGTTCACCGAAGAGGAATTGACAAAACTCCTCGCTCAAGTCTCCAAGACGTTCCCCGAGACTGAAAAAGCAGCCCGCGTCACCGCACTCATTCATTGTCAGGTTGCAACAGGGTTAGCAATCCGTGACACCGTGCAACTTGAACGCACGAACCTCGCGGACGGTTGGCTCCGTATCAAGCGTCAGAAGACAGGCAAGCCTGTTCGCCAGAAACTTGACGCTTCACTGCATCGGGAACTCATCAAGGTGACGAACGGCAATCCGAAATACGTCTTCTGGAATGGAACGAGCCTCCCTGAGTCTGCGACGGGACTGTGGCAGAAAGACCTAAAGCGACTAATGCAGGACGCAGGGCTGTGGATTAAAGGGAACCTCAGTCATCGTTTTCGAGATACGGCTGTGGACTTCTGGCTCGGGCAAGGCTGGTCATTGGGAGATGTCGCAGACGCACTCGGTGACTCGATTGCGATTGTGGAACGCCACTACAAGAGTCTGGAAAGCAAGCGGTCAGAAGAACGGCTAGCGAAGCTTCCGGTTCGCTCTTGGGGTGCCTCACAATGAGCGACCTGTTGACAGTCAAAGATGTCGCTGAAGTTCTCCAACGCAGCGAGGATGCCGTGTCACGGACCTTCGCCAAGATGGACGGCGTGATTGACCTCGGTCGCTCAACGCTTGGTGTTCGCCGCTATCGGGTCCTGCGAATCCCGAAGGTCGTCGTCGAACGCTACCTCACCAGCAAGTTGCCGAAGACCGACCGGGGACGTTCGGTCAGCATTGAAGTTCCCGAACGAGCCGAGCGACGACGGAAGTCCCCCAGATGGGAAGACCGTGCAATTCGCAATCTGGCGAAGGCAGGGCTACAGAACGGCATCGCCGCCTCTGACAAAATGACCTATCGGCGGATCGCAGAACGGGCACGCCTGTTGACGCATGTCCCCGAGAATCGCTGGGGCGATGTCGAATGGTTCGAGGAGGAGGAATGAAAACTGTGCTGTTGCTCATGACGCTGACTTCGACTCTGGCGTTCGCCGGGATACACGACGCTTGCCACAGCGGCAACAAGGATTCCCGCGTCTTCGCTGTCGTGTACGCGGGAGCGGTCATTGACCTCAAAGCCGACGAGACGAAGGGCGGCAAGCGGGTCTAGCCATTCGGCGCGATGCCGCACAGCATAGACGGTGGTACCACTACAGGGTAGGCAAATCGGCAGACGCCGCGTGCTTCACTTTCTCGCCTTCGAGTCGGTGGATCGTGGCCCGGAGCCAGGCGCCCAGCGCCAACTCGCGCTCCTGCTGTGTCCCGGTGCGGTACGAGGACGCGATAGTCTCTCCGGCAGGGGACAATGGGATATGAATACATGGAACTTGTTCCGTCTGCGCCTCCCCTGGGACGAATTGCATAAGGAGGCATTCGCTGCAGGGTTCGCGGTCCT
>CZKK01000054.1_pt1 | contig 14341 bp, 17 predicted proteins | sample 1122271 | NCBI WGS metagenome assembly CZKK01 (sample SAMEA3539301, study PRJEB10725) | soil metagenome | biome: tundra; feature: field; material: soil | place: USA | collected 2010-05 | depth 0.15 m | reverse complement strand
GGTCTCAGCCGTGTACTGATGCCTGGGTCTCGACTCGCCTGTGCGATAGCTGGCGAGCCGCTGCTACTACGTCCGAATCTCTGTTCTCGAAAACCTGCCCCCAACACTGGAACTCCCCGCACGGGTCCGTTTCGCGGACCGAGGACACTGCGTTATCATGTTCTCCCGCTTTGGATTTTGGATAAGAACATGCTAGACGAGGACGAGGCCCGCCTGCGATTCCGCATAAATGGCGAGAAGTCGTTCACTTGTTTGCCGACGGCATTGGCCGTCGCATTGCTCACCAACCTGGAGGCGAGTGAATGACGCCGGCAGCCGCCCCCACGGTGTTTGTGGTCGATGACGACGACTTGGTGCGTGCCTCAATCCAAGGCATGCTGAAATCGGTTGGCTTGCGCTCCGAGACCTTCGCCACAGCGCAAGAGTTTCTACGCAGCAAGCGGCCGGACGGGCCAAGCTGCCTGGTCCTGGACGTGAGACTTCCCGGAGTCAACGGTCTGGATTTTCAGCGCGAGTTGGTTGACGCCGGAATCCGGATTCCCATCATCTTTATCACCGGCCATGGAGATATTCCGATGACGGTAAAGGCCATGAAATCCGGCGCGGTCGAGTTCCTGACCAAGCCATTCCGGGACCAGGATTTGCTGGATGCGATTCATCAGGCTTTGGATCGCGATCGGACAGCGCGTCAACAGCAGAGCGAACTTGGCGAGTTGCGAAAGCACTACGAATCGCTCACCCCACGCGAGCGCGAAGTCATGGCTCTGGTAGTTTCGGGCATGCTCAATAAGCAAATCGCGTTTGAGCTCGGAACCAGCGAAATCACCGTGAAGATCCATCGCGGGCATGTGATGCGGAAGATGCAGGCTGAATCACTGGCGGACTTGGTCAGAATGGCGGCTAAGCTCGGGCTTCCGCCCGGCAAGAAGTAGCATAATGCCGCGGTCAAAAGGCAAGCGAAGGTAGCCAGTGACGCCGAAATTAGCGCTGACCCCATCCACAGTGAAATAGTTGGCATCGGCGCGTTGCTGACGCAAACCCAAAAAGTTACCGTCCTAGTACGAACGCGAGCGCCCTGCTACAATTTTTCCACAAGTTGTAAAACCTCCGGTTCTGAGGTTTCAACGTCGGCCCTGGGGTCCGCGTGAAATCCGTTCACGCTTCGTTTGCGACGACTCGACGAATTCTAACCAAGCGACCCCCAAGCGGAAGGGGAGGGGAAGATGCCCGAATTCCTAACGAAACTGTTCTCGTCCGATTTCATGGGACACGGGTACTGCTATCTCTGGCAGCCGGGGATCCTCTGGCTGCATGCGACCTCGGACACCATGATCGCGCTGTCTTACTATGTGATCCCATTTGCGCTGGTCTATTTTGTGCGAAAGCGGCGCGACCTCCCCTTTCACTGGATGTTTTTAATGTTCGGTATCTTCATATTCGGCTGCGGAACCACGCATCTGATGGAAGTCTGGACGGTCTGGCACGGCACCTACCGACTGGCCGGCGTGATCAAAGCCATTACCGCGGCGTCCTCCGTGGCCACGGCGGCGTTGTTTGTGCACCTTCTACCGGAAGCCGTAGCCCTCCCGAGTCCGGCTCAACTGCGCGCCGCCAATGAGGAGCTCGAAGGAGAAGTCCGGGAGCGGCGCCGTGTGGAACTGGCGCTCCACAAGGCTTACGACGAAGTGGAAAACATGGTGCGGGCACGCACTGCCGAACTTGCCAGAACCAACGAGCAGCTGCAAGCCGAGATCGTGGAGCGCCAGCGGGCCGAAGAAAAGCTGCGCCGGAGCGAACAGAAATTCCGCGGTTTACTGGAATCGGCGCCCGATGCGGTTGCGGTCGTGAATCATGAGGGCACAATTGTTTTGGTCAATGCGCAACTGGAGAAGATGTTTGGCTATCAACGACGAGAGGTGTTGGGGAACGAAATCGAAGTGTTGGCGCCGGAGCGGTTCAGGAGTAAGCATCTGGAACACCGCTCGGCTTTTGTTGCCGACCCTCGCGCGCGGCCGATGGGATCCCGGTTGGAACTATGTGGCCTGCATAAAGATGGGCATGAGTTTCCGGTGGAGATCAGCCTCAGCCCGCTGGAGACCGAGGAGGGCGTGCTGATTTCCAGCGCCATTCGCGATATCACGGACCGCAAGCAGGCCGAAGAGGGGTTGCGCCAAGCGCAGGCCGATCTCGCACACGTCAGGCGGGTGAGCAGCATGGGAGAGCTGAGTGCCTCGCTAGCGCACGAAGTCAATCAACCGATTGCCGCCGCCGTCACCGACGCCAACACTTGTTTGCGCTGGCTATCCCGCGATCAACCCGATCTTGATGAGGCGCGCGCGGCTGCGTCAAGAATGGTACAAGACGGAAGGCGTGCGGGCGAAATCGTCAAGCGAGTCCGCCTGCTCTTCAAGAAGGGTACTCCAGACCGGGAATTGGTCGATGTAAACGAGATTATTCGAGAGATGATGCTTCTCCTGCACAGCGAGGCAACTCAATACGCCGTGCTAGTTCGGACGGAACTTGCTGCAGACCTCCCTCAGATCATGGGGGATCGCGTGCAACTGCAACAAGTGTTAATGAACCTCATCGTAAACAGCATCGACGCGATGAAAGATGTGGATGGGACGCGCGAGCTCACCATCCAGTCACAGCGCGGTGATGATGGTCAGGTGCTGATCTCGGTCAGCGATACCGGCGTGGGGCTTCCACCGCAGCAGGACAAGATCTTTAATGCATTCTTTACCACCAAGCCCCAAGGGACCGGCATGGGACTTCGGATCAGCCGCACCATTGTTGAATCGCATGGCGGCCGCTTGTGGGCCTCCGACAATTCTCCTCGGGGCGCAAGGTTTTATTTCACTCTGCCCATCAAAGCCGAGGCACATAGTGATACCCGCAGCTGATATTCCGGCCCTATACCAAAGTATGATTGCGCCGCCACCTAAGCATAATTGCGCCATCTGTGAACGGGCTGCTAGGGTTGCGTCATGGTCGTTCGAAAGAAGGGGAAAATGGTGGCAATTGTTGATGACGATGATTTAATGCGCAGCGCGTTGCAGGGCCTGCTGAAATCAGTCGGCCTGCCGGCGCAAGCGTTTGCGTCAGCGGAGGACTTCCTGAAGTCTGGCCAACAGCACGAGGTAGGATGTCTGGTCGCGGACATCCGCATGCCGGGAATGTCCGGTCTGGAATTGCAGGCCAAGCTAAACGCTGATCAGTGCAAGATTCCGACCATCTTCATCACGGCGCACGGCGACGAGAAAATGAGGATGCAGGCCTTAAGAGCAGGCGCAGTAGAGTTCATGGCAAAACCATTCGACGATGAAGCCCTGCTCGAGAGTGTCCGAGCGGCTCTGGAGCGTTGAAGCCCGATAAGAAGCGTGTACGCAGCAGAAGGGGGTTCTCTGTGGAAGCTACCGGGACATTGCGAATGTGTGATCAGGATTCTTACGACCGCGGATTCCAGCAGGTCATCGGCAATAGTCCTGCGCTGGAAGCAGTGCTCGAACAAGTCGAACGCGTCGCACCTACGGGTTCCACCGTGTTGATCCAGGGAGAAACCGGCACCGGCAAGGAACTCATCGCACACGCGATCCACAACATCAGCTCAAGGTGCGGGCGGCCTTTCGTACGGTTGAATTGCGCTGCCATTCCACTGGATCTGCTGGAGAGTGAGCTTTTTGGCCACGAAAGGGGTGCATTCACCGGCGCCATCGCGCAGAAGATTGGCCGTTTCGAGCTCGCCGACAAAGGCACACTTTTTCTAGATGAGATAGGCGATATTCCGCCGGCACTGCAGCCCAAACTGCTGCGCGTATTGCAGGAACAGGAATTCGAGCGCCTGGGCAGCACTCGGACTCACCAGGTGAACGTGCGGCTGGTGGCTGCAACGAATCGGGATCTGACGGAGATGGTGAATCGAGGCGAATTTCGCAGCGACCTCTACTATCGTCTGAATGTCTTCCCCGTCCTGCTGCCACCATTGCGGGAGCGCCGCGAAGACATTCCAACCCTGGTGACGCATTTTGTCGAGATCTTAGGCCGCCGGATGGGGAGGGAAATCGAACACATTCCTCCAGAAACGATGTCTGCACTCAGTTCCTATCAGTGGCCGGGAAATATCCGCGAACTGCAGAACCTGATCGAACGTGCGGTAATTCTTTCAAACGATGGTGTGCTTCCCAATCCTTTGCCCGCCGCAGAACCTGAGCATCGCCCTGCCATCTCTCTAGGTGCAACAACGTTGCGCGACTCCGAACGGATTCTGATTCTGGGGACACTGGAAGGAGTCGGCTGGGTGATCGGCGGTCCAAAAGGCGCAGCCACCAAACTCGGCCTGAAACGCACTACGCTGATCCACAAGATGCAGAAGCTGGGGATCGCCCGGCCGGCTCTCCAAAGCAGCGAGAACGCCATGGGCCCAGCACCGCATGGGCCACGCTCTTTTGCAAGACATCTGTCGTCTAACTAGACGACACACGATCCTTAAGCATCTCATGTCGACAAGGATGGGTTACGTATGGAGACCGGGCTTCTACTTCTACGACTGACTGCAGGACTGACACTCGCCGCACATGGCGCACAGAAATTATTTGGCTGGTTCGGTGGGCCAGGTCTAGAGGCCACCGGTCAGTTCTTCGAGACGATCGGGTTCCTGCCAGGGCGGCGCCATGCGCTGATGGCAGGCCTCGCAGAGACCGGGGGCGGTGTCCTTCTGGCGCTCGGGTTACTCACGCCGATTGGGGCCGCGGTCATTTGCAGCGTGATGCTCGTGGCATTGACCGTGCACATCAAAAAGGGCTTCTTCGCTCAGAACGGTGGGTACGAGTACACCCTTGTACTTGGTGTCGCAGCGTTAAGTTTTGCGTTCACCGGCCCAGGATATCTTTCACTCGATGCGCTGCTCGGAAATCACTTCAGTGGCACATTCTGGGGCATCGCTGCGTTGTTGGTCGGTGTCCTTGGCGGAGTATTTTCTCTCAGTCAGCGACGCGCGACATCAGCGCAGCAAACGACGTCCGCCGGGTAGTGGCTGAATTTGAATTAGAGAAACATTCAGTCTATGGAAAATAGGGGGAACCTCAGAGCGGCCCGGCTGGCCCCGGGGCTGTTTTATTTGTACTGCCCGATTTTTTCTTGCTGCCTCTGTTTCGCCTGCGTCAGAATGCTTCTCAACTCTTTAGCAAGCTCCCCAATTCTAGCGATTTCTTGCTCGTCAAAATCAAAGCTTCCGTGGGACGCCTCGGAAAATACCGACCTGTCCACGTCTTTCATACTTGACATATGGACTTGCCGCCTTCAACCAACTCAACAAACAGGCTCTCAAGCTTCGCTCGAAACTTTTGGAGCTGCTCTGGCGACGTGCCAACCTTGAATCCGTATTTCGAGTCAGCGCAGGTCAAGGTCAGCCCACTCTTGCCGGAACGTATCACGTAAATTGGAACCCGCAAGCTTTTCTCGTTTACCTCGATCTTGCTTTTCCCGTCCATGACACAATTCTCTCTCCACTCCCCATTCTGGCGCAAGCCACTATTTTTCGTTGTATCATGCCTATCAAACGGAGGACAGCATGAAACGCCTATTGCTGCCGCTGATCGCCATATTGCTGTTCCTGCTTGTCTCTCCTTCTTTTGCCGCCAAGATTCCAGCGGATGCTTGGCAGACTGGGACTCTGGCTAGCTCGGAAGAAAGTTGGCATTCGCGCGTAGCTGGCGTGAACGGGATGGTTGTAGGCCGCGAGTATCCGATCGTTCACTACGTTATAGACACGCCGCAATACACCTACGAGGCCGATCTCGCTCTCAAGCACCAGCGCGACAAACGGCCTGCTCTCACTGTGAATGGACCGATCAAATTTGCGTTCGTTAAATCCGATCTCTACATTCAAGACGAAAACGGGAAAGAGATCGAGGTCAAACTGACGAAGAAAACGCTGAAGCAAGGCAATTGATCTACCATCGTCACGGTCGAGCAGGGGCAAATTCAGCCACTACCCGTCGGCCGACACCGTTTGATAGCTCAGCCGGACCACCCGATCCGGCGGAGGTCTTTCCAGGGACCGCCATCCGCGTAGCGCTCGGGATGCAGAATCTTCGAACGAGGGTCTTCCGCGGTGTCGAGTTGAAGGACCATCCACTTCGGATATGGAACGCCCGGATCAGACGCCGCGTCAAGGAGTCGGGTGTCGTCCTCCGAGAGCTGAAGCTCTGCGGCGCCAATATTATCCTCCAGTTGCTCGGGCTTGCGGGCAGCGATGATCACGCTGCTAACGGCCGGCCGTCCCAGCACCCACGAGAGCGCCACACGGGCCGGGCTGGCGTCATGCCGTGCGGCCACTTCCTTCAGCGCGTCCACGACGCGGTAGCCCACCTCCTTGTCGAAGGGCACGAACGCACCTGCTTCCGCGAAGCGTGTGCCGGCAGGAGTAGGGTTGGCGCGGCTGTACTTGCCGCTGAGGAAGCCGCCGGCAAGCGGGCTCCAGACCAGGATGCCGATGTTGTGATACTCAGCAAACGACTGGAACTCGTATTCGAGACTTCGACCGACGAGACTGTAGTACATCTGCGCCGTTACGTATTTCTCTAACCCCAGGTGCTCCTGCAGCATTACCGCAGTGGCCGCCTGCCATGACATGAGGTTGGACAGCCCGATATAGCGAACCTTTCCCTGGCGCACAAGATCGTCGAGCGTCCGCAGCGTCTCCTCCAGCGGCGTGTTGCTGTCCCATCCATGCACCTGGTATAGATCGATGTAATCGGTCTGCAGCCGCCGGAGACTGCCCTCCACTTCGCGCATGATGTTCACGCGGGTCGCTCCGCTCCGGTTAAAATTCTCGCTCATAGGGAGCCGCACTTTGGTGGCGAGGACAATCTCGTCCCTCACGCCCTTCAAGGCATTACCCACCAGAGTCTCGCTCTCCCCGAGGCTGTACACGTCCGCCGTGTCGATGAAGTTAATTCCTCTGTCCAGGGCTAGCTTCACCATCCGGGTGGTGTCCTCCTGACCCAGGTTGCCCATGTTCATCTTGCCGCCGAACTGCATCGTGCCAAGTGCCACGCTGCTGACGATGAGTCCGGTATTCCCCAGTTTCCTATACCTCATCTCTCCTGCTCCTTCCTCTGCGAACGAACATACAGATAGCATGATCTCACCCACACAGGCTTGCCTCGAGGATCGTGCGAGAACTGGTTTGCGCCCGTCTTTCCAGATTACCCAATCGACGCGCACCTTTTGCCAACATCGCCGTGGCCAGTGCGCTCATGTCGGGATCCCCAGACTTCGCAGCCCTTAGCAACTCCTTGCCTGCGTCTTGCTGTCCGAAATTGCACCACATCACTCCACAAAGAAACACGTAGTCGCTGTCCATCTCGGTTTCCTCCTGTCCAGGTCTGACGAACATTAGTGGTATCCCAGCACTTTCTTGCAACCACCTTCCACCGCCCGAGTGCAATCCAAATGCCAACAACGGCCTTTCTCAAGAAACCGCCGTATTGCCAGAATTTGGTCGACCCAATCGATGATTCCCTCGCTGAGAGCTACAACAGCGGGATTTGGACGAGTTTCCGCACGACCGGCGATTGGTTAAGAGTGTCAACTGTCAATGGATCTGTCGATTCACCGACTATTCCTCGGCGAATAGTGACCTCAGCCAATCGAAATGCTTAACATAGGCGGTTTTTCTTCAGCGATCTTTCTTCAGCGATCTTTGGCACGGGATCTTTGGCACGGATTGTGCACTACGACACGTGGGGTTGAAATTGCCTGCTGTCCATACCGCAAGAGTATGGGCCGATAGAAAGCTGTTGACATATCATGCCCTGGCTTCATAACTATTCAGCTGTCGGCCATAGCCTCAGTCTCACGGCCATGGTTGCCGCTCTTCCCATCTTCTTTCTCTTCTGGGCGTTGGCCTACAAACGCATGAAAGGCTACTTCGCCGCAAGCTTAACCTTACTTCTAATGCTGCTGGTGGCGGTCACTGCTTATGGAATGCCGGGGCGAGCCGCGGCATCCGCAGCCACACTAGGAATGGTGGTTGGCCTTTGGCCGATTGGTTGGATCATTCTCACTGCCGTCTTCTTCTATAACCTGACCGTGGAAGGCGGGCAGTCTGGAATTATCCAGAGCTCTATCTCCTCTCTTTCAGGGGACCGTCGCCTGCAGGCGCTGCTCATCGCGTTTTGCTTCTCGGCCTTCCTGGAAGGCGTATCCGGTGAAGGAGCTCCAGTCGCCGTTGCGGCGGCTATGCTGATTGGTCTGGGGTTCGACCCTCTATCGGCTGCCGTTGTATGCCTGGTGGCCAACACACCTCCCGTACCCTTCGGGCCAGTAGGCGTGCCGACCAGCATGATGATTTCAGTCACGAACATTAACGGTACGGTAATCACGAGGGCAATCGGCTCTGACGTAGCGATTCTCGCGCTTGTCATACCGTTTCTCGCATTAGTAGCGATCTCCGGCTTCAAACGTACAATTGAGGTTTGGCCGGCAGCGTTGGTGGCAGGCTTGAGTTACGCGGTGGCCTGCTTTGCAGTGTCCCGTTACTTGGGAGTGGAACTGCCGGCTATCATTTCCTCATTCGTGTCGATGGTATCCCTCATAGTTTTCCTGAAATTCTGGAGGCCAAAGCAGATTTGGCAGTTTGCTTACGATTCCAATAACACTACCCTAGCAAAGACCAGCTACACTCGCCGGCAGGTCTTGAGGGCATGGTCTCCGTACTTGCTCCTCATGTCGATTATGAGTTTTTGGGGAACGCCAGCCTTCACTCGGTTCGTCGAAAACAGGCTCCCCTGGGTCTTGAACATCCCGCACTGGCCGGGTCTGGACGGAATCGTTTACCGCACGGCTCCAATCGTGGACGTACCGACAATGTATCCGGCGAGCTATCGGTGGGACTTCCTTACTGCTCCCGGGACTGCCATGTTGATTTGTGCCCTCGCCACGATGGCAATCTTGCGAATCAGCCCATCGCGCGGCCTGAAGGTTTTCAGAGCAACCTGCAGCCAGTTGATGCTTGCGCTGGTTACTCTGGCGGCGGTCGTCGGCATCGGTTACTTAGCCAACTATTCCGGGATGTCTTACACGCTTGGTTTGGCATGCGCCTCTTATGCAGGCAAGTTGTTTCCAATTTTCTCACCAGCAATCGGCTGGCTGGGCGTGTTCTTGACCGGGTCAGTTACATCGTCGGCTGCTTTGTTTGGCAAGCTACAACAGGTCACCGCCACTCAGACAGGCATAAACCCTGTGCTCACGACCTCGGCTAACCTGTTCGGAGGCGTCGCCGGCAAACTGATCTCGCCGCAATCGATCGCTATTGCCTGCGCGGCAACCGGTCTGATTGGCAGGGAAACCGATATCTTTCGCAATACGATCAAGTATTCGCTCACCCTACTCGGGTTGGTCGTCGTGATTGTGCTGCTGGAGGCCTGGGTCGTTCCCGGAGTTATTCCTGTGGATCCTGTCATGTAGGGCACGAGCAGGGATGACGCACCTAGCGTTTCTACGTTAATGGAGCAGCAATGCGTCTGCCGGCGTGACTCCAATCTTCCAATACTCAACTTCACTGGGACGAGGTAGAGCCTGAGTGGATGGTGTCGAAAGATGGGCCAAGGGCCGTCGAATAGCTGACACCGTCACACGCCAATCTAACCTTTGTCACTTTGCGGCCGCGTCTTCAATAACCTGAAGTTTTGGCGCCACGATTGCACTGCACTCAAGTCATGTTAAAAGCAATTAAAGAGGAGGATAGATTATGAAGGTCGGAATCGTTGGAGCGGGCGCGGTTGGCTCCGCGTGCTTTTTGTCGATGGTTATGCGCGGAAGTGCGCGCGAGGTCGTGCTGGTTAACCGGGACCGCAAGCGGGCCAAGGGCGTCGTTACGGACGTCCAATACGGCGCGGTCCTGTCGTCGCCGATTGCACTGCGCGACGGCGACTATTCCGATCTCGCCGGCTCGTCGGTGGTGATGATCACTGCTGGAGTCAACGAGAAAGGTGGAGGCGCAACCGATCGTAGCGATCCTGTCGGAAGGCTCCGCTTGCTCGATGCGAATGCTGCAATCTTTCAGGAGATTGTCCCGCAGATCCACCAGTTCGCTCCCGAGGCGCTGATTCTGGTCGTAACCGATCCACCGGACGCGCTGGCTGACGTAGTGCGTATGTTGGGACACGAGCGCGTGCTCAGTACCGGCACATCGCTCGACACATTACGGTTCCGGTTTCACCTGGGGAAGCGTCTTAACGTCAGTGCGTCGGACGTGGAGGCACTGGTCTTAGGTGAGCATGGTGCTTCGGAGGTTTTCCTGTGGTCATCGGCGCGAGTGGGTGGCAGGAAGGCATTGGACCTCTTTGGAAAGAGCCAAACGGCGCAAACAGTGCGTGAGGAAATCGAGCGCGAGGTACGTTACGCCAACATCACAGTCATTGAAGGTATTGGGGCCAGCCAGTATGGCATAGGGATGGTCTCCGCGCGACTCACGGAGATGATCTTGCGCGATGAGGGGGCAGTGATTCCTGTCGGCTGTTACAACCCAACTTTCGGAGTTACGCTTTCCTTGCCAAGTGTCGTTGGCCGGGAAGGCGTGCGTCGCGTACTCGAGCCCGAAATGTCCGCCGCGGAGCAACAAGGTTTGCAGCGCAGCGCCGACGCGATCAAGGCGGCGCTGTCTCGCCTCAGTCTCAAGGAATCCCAGCGAAGAACTGCTTGAGACTTGTCTGGAGCACAAACGCCAAGAAAAAACGCCCCACCCCTCAATCAGGGGCAGGGCTGTTCGCCTAAGAAGGCGAAAACTGGAGCGCCCAGAGGGAACTACATGCCACTCTGCTCAAAGACTAACGCTTCCTTGGTACGACGGAAGTCTATCTCTGTAAGCGTTTGGACGTTGGTGCTGGTGGTGTCAGTGATAATCTCGTCCTGAGTTACTTGGGCGTCATTCGTCTTCAGTGTTCCAGGTACCGTGGCAATAGTCTTTCCATCGCGCACGAAATTCACCTGTATCTCCGGACCGGTTCCTTGCCAATCGACCTTGTAGCTGCCAGGTTCCAGTTGCTTGCCGCCGACTTGTACAGCATTCGGAATCTCTACCGAGTGCTGATTCTTGTCCCGTGCCAAAGCGGACACCGAACACAATACAGCGAGCATCGATAAAAGTGCTGCGTACTTTATTGACTTCATTGAGCGAGTTCTCCTTCGATAAGTTGAGCAGCAGCTCTCACCGTGATGAGATAAGACCGCTAACTCAGACATCGAGTGTCTTTTTCAATAGATGCCGACCAATCGATTTGAGGTGCAACAATGATCGTCTCTCGATGTAATTATGCGTAAATGTTCGTAATCATTATCGAATCGCCTAAGGAACAGTTCTGCTCGCGTGTCCGCAGGTCGACACGTTGCTCCTCTGAGGACAGACCACATCGATTGATCGGGATCTCGATTCGTTTACTTCGGGTTGGTGTCCGTGATCCTTTGTTGTAGATAGTGGAACTTACTCTGGGCCCTTGAGGGACTTCAGGTAAGTGACAATCTGCCATCGTTGCCTCTCGGGAAGGCTGGCCCAAGACGGCATACCGTTATCGGCGGCGCCGGTTGTGATGAACCAGAAGACCTCTCCGTCCGACGCTGATTGCGTGGGTCCTTCGGAGAGTGGAGGGATGTTCCCGGTTCCGCGCCCTTTAATTCCATGGCAGGAGCCGCAGTTCGTGGCATAAAACCGTGCACCAGCTGCGGCCGCGGTGGGTTGACCGGCGTATGGGTTCTTCAATTGATTGCTGGATGCAGGCGCGTTATGAAAGTGAGCGTCTTGCGCTAACAGCATTGAAGCCGAAAAGCAAAACACAATTGCGCTTATTGCCGCAATTAGAAAATAAGAGCGGATATCGACCTTCATGACTCTCCTCCAGCGACCTATCCATTACGATCCAAAATGGGTGAAGCGTCGGCCGCTCCCGAATAGAAGCAAGTTCCTCGCCATCCTTCGCGGCCGTGTTTCTGCAACAAAATGCCCGTTCGCGCCGGACCCTCGTGACCGCCGCTCAACAGCCGCGTCGAAAGACTGACACCGTCGAACGGAAATTCCTCCTCATACCGGATCCAAACTGATGGTGAGCTGGGCTTTACGTTCAATTGGTTTCTATTTGACGTGGCACGTAGAATGCTTCACTGATGAAGGATAAGGGGGAAATCCTGATGGTGAAGCTCAAGGTGAACGGGATAGATCGCACGTTCGATGGCGATTCCAACATGCCCCTGCTGTGGTACGTGCGGGACGTCTTGGGGTTGACGGGGACAAAGTTCGGCTGTGGCATGGCTCTCTGCGGCGCTTGCACGGTTCATAAGAACGGAGAAGCGATCCGGTCGTGCATTACGCCGGTGAGCGGGGCAGCGGGTGGCGAGATTCGCACCATTGAAGACCTTGGGGCAAACGGACTCCATGCGGTTCAGCAAGCCTGGATGGAGCTGAACGTCCCGCAGTGCGGATATTGCCAGTCCGGACAGATCATGCAGGCGGTTTCCCTTTTAAAGGGCACTCCCCATCCTACGGATCAGCAAATTGATGACGCCATGGCAGGCAACATCTGCCGCTGCGGAACCTACCAACGAATTCGCCAGGCGATCAAGCTGGCAGCGGGGAAAATCGCATGAGGCAAATCGAAAATGTAAGCCGGCGGAGATTCCTCAAAGGTGCTTTTGGGGCGGGCGCGTTCATTCTTGCGGTTCGGTATGTCCCACCGATGTTGGCACAAGGACAGACGACGGATGGCCAGACCGAAGCGGACGGGGCGACTTTTCATCCCAATCTTTTCGTCGGGATCCAGCAGGATGGAACCGTCTACATCGTAGCGCACCGGTCAGAGATGGGAACGGTCATCCGCACATCGTTGCCCATGGTGCTGGCAGACGAACTTGATGCCGACTGGAAGCGAGTGAAGATCGACCAGGCGATTGGCGATAAGCGCTACGGAGACCAAAATACGGACGGCTCACAATCCGTCAGGAGATTTTTTGACACCATGCGAGAGTGCGGCGCTGCGGCGCGCTTGATGTTGATCCAGGCGGCGGCGCTACAGTGGAATGTTCCCGCGACGGAGTGTTCCACCGAACTGCATGCGGTAGTTCACAAGGCAACGGGCCGGCGCCTGGGTTATGGTGAACTGGCTGCGGGTGCGGCGCAGCTCGCAGTGCCAAAGAAAGAACAGCTCCATCTGAAGAAGCCCTCGGAGTGGCGGTATATCGGAAAGGGAATGACCAGCGTTGACCTGGAGAAGCTCTGCACAGGAAAAGCGATGTATGGAATGGATGCGCGCCTGGATGGCATGGTGTACGCATCGGTCGAACATCCTCCGGTCTTTGGCGGGAAAATAAAGACTCTCGACGATCAGGAGGCGCTGAAGGTCGCGGGAGTGCACCAGACCATCCGCATCGATCCATTTAAGCCTCCCGCTGCCTTCCAGCCTCTAGGCGGAGTTGCCGTGATTGCTGACAATACCTGGGCAGCGTTTCAGGGCCGCAAGAAACTGAAGATAACTTGGGACAACGGGCCGAACGAATCCTACGACTCCGTCGAATACAAAAAGGAACTGCGGGAGACAGCGCACAAGCCGGGGAAGGTTATCCGCAGCGTGGGCGACTCCGACAAAGCGTTCCCCACCGAGAATGTGTTTGAAGCAGACTACTACGTTCCGCTGCTGGCCCACGCGCCAATGGAACCCTTGGTGGCGCTGGCTGAATTCAAAGACGGAAAGGTCACAGCCTGGGCGCCAACCCAGAATCCTCAGGCGGCGCAGGCAATTATTTCCTCCGAACTCGGCATTCCGCTTGGGGACGTGATTTGCCACGTCACGTTGTTGGGCGGCGGATTCGGAAGAAAGTCCAAACCTGATTATGTTGCGGAGGCTGCAGTTTTATCGAAGAAGCTAGGCCGCCCCGTAAAGGTTGTGTGGACGCGGGAAGACGACGTGAAGTTTGACTATTACAACGCCGTGGCTGCGATGTATTTGAAGGCAGCGGTCGACGACAAGGGGAAGCCTACGGCGTGGCTGCAGAGATCAGTCTTTCCACCGATCACCTCCATTTTCGATGTGAACGCTGTTTATGGCGATCCGCCGCACCTGGCACAGGGTTGGACGGATCTTCCCTATGATTTGCCCAACATACGCATCGAGAATGGTCCTGCGCAGGCACATGTCAGGATTGGATGGTTGCGATCAGTGGCCAACATCTATCACGCGTTTGGAGTTCAGTGCTTCACCGATGAGCTGGCCCATCGCGCAAATCGCGATCCAGTGGAGTATCTGTTGGACCTTATCGGACCGCCGCGCACATTGGACTTCACCAACGTGCA
>CZKK01000045.1_pt2 | contig 15128 bp, 15 predicted proteins | sample 1122271 | NCBI WGS metagenome assembly CZKK01 (sample SAMEA3539301, study PRJEB10725) | soil metagenome | biome: tundra; feature: field; material: soil | place: USA | collected 2010-05 | depth 0.15 m | reverse complement strand
CCGCGACGCGCAACCGCTAACTGCCGGCGATCTTAAGCCGATGAAGCGAACGCCGCAGGCAAAAATCATTCGCCGCGCCCTGGCATTGACGCAGGAGGAATTCGCCGTCCGCTACCATTCCCCCTCGGCACTCTCCGCGACTGGGAGCAAGGCCGCACGCAGCCGGACCGGCCAACGCAGGCTTATTTGAAGGTCATTGCTTGCGAGCCGGAACGGGTCGAGCGGCTGTTGAATCCAAGGGCTTAGTGATCTCGGGTATGCCTTCCTCCGGCTTTACTTGCCTCGCGAAACTAATCATCGGGTGCGGTAGGTCGTCCGATTAGCAACAAACGAGAAGCTTCGCCTCATGGAGGAGGTCGAACGCAAAGACGACTTCATGCACCTAAGAGGAGACACCGCACCAAGCTGTCCGCGTTGCTTCGACGTGGACAGGAGGCTAGTCCATATCGTCGAGACACGTGACCCAAGAATTGGAATACATCCGCTTTGCCCTCAATGCAAGACCAGCTTCGGCGTCTATCCGCGCGGTCGGAGGGGGCGGAGTTAAGATGTTACTTCTTGAGGTGACCAAGATACTGGCAAACGTCTTTGACCGCATTATCAGCATGGCGAGGAGAGGCTAAGAAGACCGCATCGCCCTCTTTGTTGAATAGCACGTACCGCACATCGGGCGGTTGATTAGATGCCTCAAGGAAGTAATCCGCCCTATCTTGGGCGATGGTAATGTTGATACCCGTGCACTTGTCTTGCAGCACTTCGAGCACTTTTCCCGTTTGGGACGTGCTGCCCGCGGTTAACAGGATTCGAACAACCTGAGCATTTGCAGTTGTATTCGGCGCTGTGCGCACGCAGGAATGCTCAGTCCTAAGCCAAGTACAACGGAAATAATGGTGCGCATATTGCCTCCTTGTTACACTCGATTCCAAGATAGCTGGAATGCGGCGCGGAAGGAATTTGGTAGTTGGTGCCGTCCCTACGGGGTCGGTTCGTTTTCATTGAGCTTACCCCGGGATTTACGTCCGGGGTTATCATATGCCGCCCTACGGGGCTGAGGGCTCGAGGTTCGTTCCGCCTCTTTTCCCTCTCGAATCGCAGCGCTGAAGCGCCACCCAAAACCGGCTAGCTCGTCACCGGCTGTTGTGCCGCGAGCAGCGGTTTCAGTTCCGGCTCGGCGGGAACGATGATCCAGGCGAGCAGGTAGGTGACGATGCCCGGACAGACTCCGGTAGCAAGCGTGAGGAAGATGCAGAGGATGCGCGCCACCGTTACGTCGAGATCGAAATACTGAGCTAGCCCGGCACAAACGCCCGCGATCTTTCTCTCGGCGCGGGAGCGCATCAGTTTTGTCGGCGTGGGCGCAATCCCCACTACGTTGCCGCAGTAGGAGCAAAAGCGGCCGTCCTCAGCGATGGCCTTGCCGCAAGCGTTGCAGTACATGATTGTGCCTCCCTTACTGCTTTAGGATACGACGATTGCGGGGAGGATGTTCCGCACCCAGCCCTCAGCGGCTAAAGCCTTTGTTTTTAATACGCTAATACGCTTAACGGCACGGCTGAAGCGGTGCCCTACCCAAAAAAATTACTCCCTTTGTTCTGGTCCCTGCGAAGGCCGTATTTTCTTCCTTGACACGATAATTGGCGTTCGATAGCATAAGTAGATTGACCGACCGACCGGTCGGTTTGCAATCATCGCAGCAACGAGAGGAGCACGCTGGTGGCTACTATTTTTTACGAACACGACGCGAATCCCGAGGCCCTGAAGGGCAAAACCATCGCCATCCTGGGCTACGGCAGCCAGGGACACGCGCAGGCGCAGAATTTGCGCGACAGCGGCTGCAAGGTCATCGTAGGCCTGGAGCCCAATCGCCCCAGCGCGCAGCAAGCCCGCGCCGATGGCATGGTGGTGGTGGCCCCGGATGAGGCCGCCAAGCGCGCCGACTGGATTCACGTGCTCACGCCCGATGAGACTCAGGCTCAGGTTTATGAGCAGTACATCAAGCCCTATCTTCATCCCGGAAAGATTCTGGGCTTCTCGCACGGCTTCAGTATTCATTTCAAGACGATCGTCCCGCCAAGCGATGTGGACGTGGTGATGATCGCGCCCAAGAGCCCGGGCCACCTGCTGCGGCGCGTGTACGCCGAAGGACGCGGCGTGCCGTCGCTCATTGCCATCAGCCAGGATTCAACCAAGCGCGCTCACGAGTATGCGCTGGCCTATGCGCACGGCATTGGCTCGACCCGAGCGGGCGTTCTGCAGACCACGTTCAAGGAAGAAACCGAGAGCGATCTTTTCGGCGAGCAGGCCGTGCTGTGCGGCGGTTTGACATCGCTGATCAAGAAGGGATTCGAGACCCTGGTCGAAGCCGGTTACGCTCCGGAGATCGCTTATTTCGAATGCCTGCACGAGATGAAGCTGATCGTCGACCTGATCTACGAAGGCGGCCTCGGACGCATGCGCTACTCGATTTCGAATACCGCCGAGTATGGCGACCTGACGCGCGGCGAGAAAGTGGTGGGCGATGCCACACGGGCGGCGATGAAGAAGACACTGGCCGACATTCAGGATGGAACGTTCGCCCGCGAATGGATCAAAGAAAACAAGGACGGCGGCTACCACTTCACCGAGTTACGCGAGAAAGAGCAGCGGCATCCCATCGAAATTGTGGGCGCGCAGTTGCGCGGCATGATGAGCTGGCTGCCCGGCAAGGACGCCAAGAAACCGGCCGAAGCCCCGAAGCCGAAGCCGGAACAGGTCGTGAATGCTTAAGGGAGCGGAAATCGTTCTGCAGTGCGTGCGCGCCGAAGGGGTGGACCTGGTGTTCGGCTATCCCGGCGGCGCGATCATGCCGTTGTACGACGCATTGGACGGAAGCGGCATCCGGCATGTTCTCACGCGGCACGAGCAGGGCGCGGTGTTTGCGGCGGAAGGTTATGCGCGAGTCACGGGAAAGGTGGGCGTGGCCATCGCGACCAGCGGCCCCGGCGCGACCAACCTGGTGACCGGCATTGCCGACGCCAAGATGGATTCCGTACCTCTGGTCTGCATCACGGGACAAGTGCGCAGCGCGGTGATCGGCACCGATGCGTTTCAGGAGACCGACGTTTTCGGCGTGACCCTTTCGCTGACCAAATGGAGCCGGCTGGTACGAACCATTGACGAAATCCCGGAAGTGATCGCGGAAGGATTTCACTGGGCGCGCAGCGGACGGCCGGGGCCGGTGGTCATCGACATCCCCACTGATTTGCTTAAGGCGAAGAAAGAATTTTCAGGTCCGGTGAAGTTCACACCCCACGTGCGTCCTGCCGATGCGAAAGCCGAAGGCGCATTCAGCGAAACGATCGTGGCCTTGCTGCAAGGGGCAACGAAGCCGGTGGCGCTGGTGGGCGCGGGGGCAAAACTTTCGGGGGCGATTCCGGAGTTGCGGCGGCTGCTCGACGATTTGAATATTCCGGCGTTCGCCACGGTTCACGGGTTGGGCGCCGTTCCTCCGCAATCGCCATATTACCTGGGCATGGTGGGCATGCACGGAACGCGCGCGGCGAATATGGCGCTGCACGAAACCGATCTGCTCATGGTTTTTGGAGCGCGGCTGGACGATCGCGTGACTGGCGAGCCCACACGCTTTGCGCCTCACGCCAAGATCGTTCACTTTGAAATTGATCCGGCGCAGCTGGATCGTGTACGGGCCTGTGAATTGCCGGTGATCGGCGATCTGGCCGAGACGATTCCGGCGCTTCACGCGGAGTTGGGCAAGGCTTCCTTGCCCGACTGGAGCGCCTGGCGCGAGATTGCTTGCGGACACGAGCGCGCGGAGCTTGATCCGCGGGGACTGGCTCAACCAACGATGCGTTTCCTCGATGAGCTTTTCAGCCGCCTGCCGCAAGACAACGTCGTGATCGCCGACGTGGGCCAGCACCAGATGTGGGCGGCGCAGCGCTACCGCTCTTCTTCCCCACGCGGATTTATTACCTCGGGCGGACTGGGAGCGATGGGTTTCGCTCTGCCCGCCGCGGTCGGCGTGCAACTGGCAAAGCCGGAAACCTGCGTGCTTTGCGTTTCCGGCGATGGCGGATTCCAGATGAACATTCAGGAACTGGCTACGGTACACCGTCTCGGCCTCCCTATCAAAATGGTCATCGTCGATAACAAATATCTGGGTATGGTGCGGCAGTGGCAGCAGCTCTTCTACGAGCGCAACTATGCCGAAACCGATTTGAGCGATAACCCGGATTTCGTCGAGATTGCCAAGGCCTACAAGATTCACGGCTGGCGGCTGAATGAGGCGGCCATGGCGGAGTTTCCGGTGTCGGCGGAGACAGGAGATCTGATCGAGAAATTCTTGCGCTCCCCGCAGCCCGAGTTGCTGGTATTTGATTGTCATCCCGAGGCCAACGTTTATCCCATGGTTCCAGCGGGAGCGGCGCTTTCGGAGATGGTGTTCGGAGACGAGTGAAGAAGAATTGAGCGATTGTGCGATCGGGTGATTTTGTGATTGAGAACCAAAACGAAGTTCAGCCGGTTTTTCAATGGCCCGATGACTCAATCGCTCAATGACTCAATTTTAGGACTCAATTCTGGGAGAACGGCCATGCAGGTTTTTCACATCCGCTATCGCAACGCGCAAGGCGCACTGATGCGCATTCTCAACGCGGTTTCGCGCAGGGGTCTCGATCTTACGTCGGTACACGCCGAGGCCGCAGGGCCGGACCATGCAGTCACCCTGCAACTGGAAGCCTCGCACAAGCAGATCGGGCAGCTTTGCCGGGAATGGTATGCGATTGTGGATGTAATCGACGTACGTTCCAGCGCGGCCTTGCACCCGCATGGAGAGTCGGAGTGGGCGCCGCTTCCGCCAGGATCGGCGGGCATTGAGGAGCAGTCGGCGCGTGCGGCGCGTGCATAAGTTTTTGGGCTGTAGTCAGAGCGTGATGCCTCCTGGGTAAGCATCATGCGAGTTGGGGAACCTGCAATGGAGTGCGCCTCCTGACGTACTTGATCACAGGTTCCCCGTTTTTAGTTCTTCGGGAATCGACCGGCTGGAATCGCCACCTCTGTTGTAATCTTTCCTCATGGATCTAAAGCATCGCAGCCGCGGAATTACGGACGGGCGCGACCGGGCTCCGGCTCGCGCTATGTTCAAAGCCATCGGCTTCACCGACGCTGATCTGCGCAAGCCGCTGATCGGCGTGGCCAACACCTGGATCGAAACCATGCCGTGCAACTTTCATCTGCGGCGGCTCTCCGCCAAAGTGAAAGAAGGCATTCGGGCCGCCGGCGGCACTCCCATGGAATTCAATACCATCGCCATTTCCGATGGCGAAACCATGGGCACGGAGGGCATGCGCGCCTCGCTGGTGAGCCGCGAACTGATCGCCGATTCCATTGAACTGGTCTGTCGCGGCCAATTGTTCGACGCGGTAGTATGCGTGGTCGGTTGCGATAAGACGATTCCTGCCGCAGCCATGGCTCTCGCGCGCATGGACCTGCCCGGGCTGGTGCTCTATGGCGGCACCATCGCCGCGGGCAGTTACGGCGGCAAGGACGTCACCATTCAAGATGTTTTCGAAGCGGTGGGCGCAAACGCTGCCGGAAAAATCACCGACCAGGAATTGCATGACCTCGAAAATGTAGCCTGTCCCGGCGCCGGCGCCTGCGGCGGGCAGTACACGGCAAACACCATGTCTACCGTAATGGAGATGATCGGGCTTTCTCCCATGGGCTATAACAGCGTGCCCGCGATGGATGCAAAGAAGGATTCGGTTGCCTACGCGTGCGGCAAGGTCGTGCTGAATTTACTGGAAAAAGGGATCCGCCCGCGAGACATTTTGACCCGCGATGCTTTTGAAAATGCAATCGCATCTGTGGCCGCAACCGGAGGATCGACCAACGCCGTTCTGCATCTGCTGGCTATTGCGCGCGAGGCGGAGGTCGATTTGCAGATCGACGATTTTCAAACTGTCAGCGAGCGCACTCCGCTTCTCGCCGATCTGAAACCTTCCGGGCGCTTCGTCGCCGCAGACATGCATCGTGCCGGCGGCATCCGCCTCTTAGCCAAGCGCCTTCTCGACGGAAATCACATTCACCCATCCACCCAAACCGTCACCGGCCATTCGCTCGGAGAAGAAGGCAACAGCGCCGCCGAAACCCCCGGCCAGGAAGTAATCGCGCCGCTCGAAAAGCCGCTAAAGAAAACCGGAGGACTGGTCGTTCTCAAAGGAAATCTCGCGCCGGAAGGTTGCGTGGCCAAAATCAGCGGACATGAGCGGCTGGAGCAACGCGGCCCGGCGCGCGTTTTTGAATCGGAAGAAGATGCTATGACTGCCGTCACCAGCAAGCAGATTCGTTCCGGCGATGTCGTCGTCATCCGCAACGAGGGCCCCAAGGGTGGGCCGGGCATGCGCGAAATGCTGAGCGTCACCGGGGCACTTGTAGGCGAAGGCCTGGGATCCTCGGTTGCGCTGTTGACCGACGGCCGCTTCAGCGGCGCAACCCATGGATTGATGGCCGGCCACGTCTCTCCGGAAGCCGCGCTGGGCGGCCCCATCGCCGCCGTGCGAGACGGCGACATAATCCGCTTCGACGTCAGCCAGCGGGTTCTGGAAGTTGAGATCAGCGACGAAGTTCTTCGCCAGCGAATGAAAGAGTGGAAGCCGCCGCAGCCGCGCTATCCCACCGGTGTGTTTGCCAAGTACGCGGCGTTAGTGTCGTCGGCGTCGCAGGGTGCAATCACGCGAGCGGCGAAGTAGATTCGCTCATGCCGACCTCGATTTCGCCCTGACTGCGATAGAACTGCTCGAGAATTTCACTTACGCTGTGCCCGCTCCGCTCGGCGGCGATAATCACGCTGGAATCGAGAATTATTCCCACGCGGGCGGGTCCCATGCCAGACGGTGCTTGAGAATATCTTCCATATCGGCGGCGAAGTCCGCATCGAGCACGGGAACCTCTCCGGTCTCCGCCTCACGCGCCTTGGCTAACGCGATGCATTCGGAAAGCGTGCCGCGCGGCGCGGCCGGCGCATGAATCACCGCCTCAGGCAACTCGCCGTTTTCGACCACTACTTCCGCCCCTGCCCGCACACGGGCCAGCAACCCGGCAAAATCGCTGACGGCTTCCGCTTCCGATACGTGAATCACCCGGTCGGTCATGAGGCGATTATACCGTCATTGTCTATTCGATCGAATCCGTACAGCCATCGCATAGTTCTCCCCCGCCCCAAGGAGGCTGCAAGAATCTTCATCTTGCACCGACGCACCTCACGATATTACGCAAGCGATCGTGCATGACCCCGGCTATCCCGCGCCCTATGTGGGATTGGCCGACACTTACAATCTGCTTCGAGAGTACAGTGCGATGCTTCCGCAGGAGGCGTTTCCGCGTGCGCTGGCGGCTGCCCCGCAAGGCGGTGGAACTCGATCCGAACTCCGCCGAGGCCCACAACTCGCTGGCGTTTGCCAGTTTTTGGGGATCGTTTGACGCGACTACAGCCGACCGGGAGTTCAAGCGCGCCATCGAACTGGATCCCGCTCTGGCTCGCGCCCACCACTGCTATGCGACCTTCCTCATCCAGATCGGGCGCAACCCAGAGGCTTTGGCGGAAATCGAACGCGCCCGGCAACTCGATCCTTCCTCAACGCCCATCCTCGCCGACAAGGGACTGATTCTCGCGGAAGCAGGCAAAATAGAAGAGGCCAGAACGCTGCTTACGCAAGTCGTAGTCTCCCAGCCCGACTTTGTGCCTCCGCACCGATATCTGGCTGAGGACATTTATTTTCCCGAAGGAAATTATGCCGGATATTTCGCGGAAATCGGGACCGTCGCGCGTCTGCGCCACGATGCAAATGCAGAGAAAAACGTCAACGTGGAGAAAGCAGCCTATGAAAGCGGCGGCCGGAGGGGACTGTTTGAGGAGCGGCTGACGACCGCGCAGGAATCGTTCAACCGCGGCGGGTCAGCCTTTGAATTGGCAGCTGCCTGCGCCGCCCTGGGGCAGGATAACGACGCCATGAAGTATCTCGAGGTCGCCTACCAGCGGCACGACCTTCAACTCACCACCATCACCACCAACCACGAGTTTCAGCACCTGCATCCGAACCAGAAGTTTCGCGACCTTCTGGCCAAGATCGGACTGCCACCGATCCATTGAAGCCTTTGGCGTAGATCGTTCCACTGTGTAAACTAGCTTCGCGATGAGATCATCCCCCAGTTCTTCATCTGCGCGCCGTTGTCTTCTTCAGGCGGCGCGGTCTGCCGCGATATTTGCATTCCTGCTGGGCTGCATCCCACCCAGCTTCGCCTCCGCTTACAACGCCCATCCCAAGCTCGTAGTCGTGATTGTCATCGATCAGTTTCGCGGCGACTATTTGGAGCGTTATCGCGACCAGTTCGGCGAAGGCGGATTCCGCCTGCTCCTCGACCATGGCGCCAACTTCACCGACTGCAATTACGACTACGCCAACACGCGCACTGCTCCAGGTCATGCCACGCTCTTCACCGGCGCCTACAGCAACGGTCACGGTATCGCCGCGAACGAGTGGTGGGACCCTCAAAAGAAACGCATGGTCACTTCGGTGGAGGACGACGATACCAAGCTCGTCGGTCTTACCACAGACGCTGGCAGTAATAAGGCGGGCGCGTCACCGCATAACCTGCTGGCTGATACTTTAGGTGACGAGCTGAAAGTCGCTACCCAGGGGCAAGCCCGAGTGTTTGGAGTTTCCTTGAAAGACCGGGCAGCTGTGCTTCCCGGGGGATTTGCGGCAGACGCAGCCTATTGGATCGAACCGAAGAGCGGCGCGTGGATCACATCCACTTACTATCGCAGCGACTTGCCGAAGTGGGCACAGGATTTCAACTCCGGAAATCGCGCCGCGAAATATTGGGACCGGGATTGGAAGAATACTAACGGCGACGTTTTGCGCTCGACCGCGCATCGCAAGAGTAAAGACGGATCCGATGCTGGCTTCTACGAAGTGATCGGCTCCACCCCCCTCGTCAACGAGTACGAACTCGAATTCGCCAAGCAATTAGTGGTTTATGAGAATCTCGGCGACGGACACGCTACGGACCTGCTCGCCATCAGCCTTTCTCCAAACGACATTCTCGGACATCAGGTCGGTCCCGATTCCCCCGAGATGGCCGCCATGGCGCTCGCGCTCGACCGCGAACTCGCCGACTTCTTCAACTTCCTCGGTCACCAGATCGGCCTCGCGAATGTGTGGATTGCGCTTTCGGCCGACCACGGAGTTTCCGCTTTGCCCGATGCCGCCAGGAAATTGCGCATCCCCGCCGCCAATCTGGGTGCAGGCAAACTGGAAGCACAGATCAACGGCGCGCTGACGGCAAAGTTTTCGCCGGGCCATGCCGCCTCCTACATAAAGCTCGACTATCCCGATGCCTGGCTCGATCAGGAGGCTTTCGCCACCGCTCACCTAAAAGAACACGACGCCGAGACTGCTGTGGGCGAAGCAATGAAGCAAGCCGGACTGCTGCGCGAGTACTTTACCAAGTCGCAACTTGCGGAAGGAGAAGTTCCAGCAACCGCTCTCGGCAAAAAGTTCTTGAATAGCTACACTCCGGAAGGCGGCTGGTATGTGATGGGAGTGCCGGAAATCTACACCGTCGGCTCGGCCACCGGCACGGACCACGCATCTCCGTACACCTACGACACCCACGTGCCGCTGGCTTTTTACGGACTGCCATTCCGTCCGGGCATCTACCGCACCCACGCCGAGCGAGTAGACATGGCGGCTACGTTGGCATCGCTGCTGGGAATCAACGCTCCTACCCATGCCGTGGGACGCGTGCTCACCGAGGCGCTGGCTTCCACACGCTACTCCGAAAATGCCTCGGGATCGGATCGGGAAGGGCACGACTTCAGTCGTGCCGTAACCCAACCCAACTCAAAGGCGGCTTCAGCCGCTGAGGTGCGCTCGAATAAGGCGGACACGAATGCGAGGCCGCCTCAATGATCCCTTCTCCTGACACGGGGGGCAACTCTCCCGATCTAAGCGTGACCGTTGCTGGAATTCCGCTCAAGAATCCGATCATTGCGGCCAGCGGGACGTTTGGTTACGGCGTCGAGTTCGAGGATGTGGTCCACCTCGACAAGCTCGGAGGCTTCGTCGTCAAAGGCCTTTCGCGCGAACCGATGATCGGCAACCCGCCGCCACGCCTGTGGGAAACCGCTGCCGGCATGCTCAATGCCATCGGTCTGCAAAACATCGGAGCGGCGGCGTTTCTGGAAGAGAAGCTGCCCAAACTGCGGCTGATGAAGAACATCGTCGTATTCGCCAACGTCTTCGGCTACACCCGCGAGGATTACGAAAGAACCATCGAGATTCTCAACGACGGCGAAGGCATTGCCGCGTATGAACTGAATGTTTCCTGCCCCAACACCGCCCACGGTGGACTGCAGTTCGGCAGCGATCCTCGCTCCCTCGACGAGGTGGTGACTACGGCGAAGCGCGCTGCGCGCCGCCCGCTGATCGTCAAGCTTTCGCCCAACGTCACCAGCATCGCGCAGATGGCCCACATCGCGCAGGAAGCTGGCGCTGACGCGCTCTCGCTGGTCAACACTTTCGTGGCCATGGCCATCGACGCCGACACGCGCAAGCCGCGCATCGCCAACGTCACCGCCGGCCTCTCTGGCCCGGCCATCAAGCCGATTGCGCTGCGCATGGTCTACGACGCCGCGCACGCGGTGAGCATTCCCGTGATCGGCATGGGAGGCATCTCAACCGCCGCCGATGTCGCAGAGTTCATGCTCGCGGGCGCAACCGCCGTGCAGATCGGCACCGCCAGCTATTGGGATCCCTGCGCCACCGAGAAAATCGTGGACGACCTGCGGAGTTGGTGTCAGGATCGAGATATTACGCGCATCGCCGATCTCATCGGTGGACTGATCGTCGAGTAGAGGGCTCGTCCCCCGTCCCTGTCATGCTGAGCGCAGCAGGGAGGAGAGCGAAGCGATCCTCCCTGTGGAGTCGAAGCATCCCTACCTTCACTCAGGGGCCGTCCGAGGGGGCCGTCCCGGCCTAAACGCTAATCCTACCCCCGAGGGTTCATCAGGATGCACGTGTTCGGGCATGACGACGTAACCATAAACGCGGAGCCGATGTGATAATCGAACTCGTTCCAGCGCGGATATGAATGTGGCGCAAGCCTGCGCACTCGCAAGATTCGGGCGTCTGCGATAGCAACTGAAAGAAATGAACTTGCAGGGACTCGTGGAACCGTTTCAATCCCCCAAGGCATGGGAGGATGTTATCGAACCGCGCACGCCGCAATCTGTGACGAACGAACACCAAAATCCCCGACCAAGCGAAGCTTGGACGGGGCACCCTCGGGAGTGGAAATCAGCCTCAGGCTGGGCCAGCCCCCGTTTGGTAATGTGGCAAGAAAACTAAGATGGACCAGCCCCCTCGAATTCTTTCTTGTGGGCCTGCCACCAAGGAGATATCAGGGACCCTGCGAGGCAGTGGAAGTTTTGCTTCACGCGCTGGTTGAATTCCCGGATCGCCTCACACCTCACGTTTAACGACGCGTCAGAGGTCCCTATTCCGACCAGCCTTGCCAGATCAAGCTTACGGTTCTCTCGGAGGGCGCTCAAGGCCGCTATTCTTGCCGCTGGATCAGGATTAACAACTCTGCCAACAGCTGCTCTTCTGTGTGGGCGACCTGAAACGGGTAGTTGAGCCTAAGCTTCTCGTCGTGCTCCTCCACGACATTTTTCAGGGCGGTGGTTGCGAGCGCTCTCTCGTCGGGGCCAGCCGCGCTCGTGGTGAAAACAAGTACTTGGTCGAAGGCGGCCGCATCATCGTTATCCATTCGCGTGATGAGCCGTTGCAGATCAGCATCAGCTTTCAGCGCCGTAAGGCTCCGGCTGACTGGATCAACCGCCGTTTGAACCTTTGTGTCGACCGAGTCTTTTACGATGGTGTCAATCCTCGATCCCATTTGTTTGACTGCCGATTGCGTCTGCAGGGTGACTGCAGCGTTGATTGCGGGCCTTTCTGCTTCGACCCTCGCCCTCACCTGTGCCGCGACTTCGCTCTTTATGAGAGGCCCCGCTGAGGCCTTCGTTGCTTCGATTGCCGCGTCTTCGACAGTCTTCCGAATTGTGGGAGTTTGGAACTGCTCCTTCAGGGTCGTCCGAATCTCTCCTTGCATCCGGGCTATTTCGGCCTTCGTCTCATGGTCAGCCTCGGATCGAATCGTGTGTTTGATATCCTCGAGGCTCCTCCACCCGACGAATGCGGCGGTTACGATCATGAGTGAGATGGGAACAGAAACGAGCCATACGGTGAAGCGAAGAAGCCCTCGACTCGCGTCTGCCTCGTCCCTCGCGGCTTTGCGGCTGGCATCATTCTCTTCCCGGAGGAACTGCAGCAGATCGCGGGTTTGGGGGTCGAGCCTTGGCGGGTCGGGGGCCCCTTGGCCAGAAGCAGACATAACAGATTATTGCTCTCGAGGCTAAGGAAACGCCAGCATTTTACGCGGGCGAGCGGCCCTGCTAATACCAACCCTCGAGGGTGCCCCGTCCAAGCTTCGCCTGGGCGGGGATTTTGATCCTCAGCCGCGCAGCATCCGCGAAACTGGAACGATGGTTTTCTCTTGCGCCACACTGTGACATCTAACCTTGCCGTCCACAACCCCGATCGCCGATCATTTTCGCGGGCGCAGTGCGGATGACGAATTTCGCAATGTGGCCAGAGCAATTTCAATAGAAACGGCAGGAGCGGAGATTCCGGTCCACTAACTCACCGGGGCTCAAGATTTTGCCCCTAAGTGATTGCAGCCCGGAGATCAAATCGCAAAATCCCGCTAACCCTCAGATTGCAAACGGGCGGGAAGGGTAGGGGTATCCAGATCATCGGCCCATGCGCGGTGGCGGGCCCAGGGTCGGACATCCACTAGGGACATACATGCATGGATACACTAGGGACGCATGCACAACTAACGTCCCCGCGCGTACCAGATCGAGCCCGGAGATTTGTAATTGCGTCCTTCGCCCCACACCACGTGCGTGGTCCCGAGGTTATCGATGGCGATGGAGAAGTAGTCACCGAACGGAAAGCGGAAACCTTCAGGCAGAATGTAGTCATACCCGCGTGCCGGGCCGGAGAGTTGAGTCTCGGGCGACCACGTGGCGCCGCCATTACTCGAACTGCGCTGGAAAACATTCCACCGGGGCTGATCTGGCAGAGCATGGTTGCGCGTATCCATCCAGGCGATGCGCACGTCGCCGGCCACTCCCGCCGTAATCGCGGGAAAACAGTGTTCCGTCTGATCGTCGGCGGAGGAAACATCCGCTTTGGCAGACCAACTCGCTCCGCCGGTGGTTGACGATGAAAAGTACATGCGTTCGCGCCCGGCGTTCGTCGCCCCGGCGTTCCACAGTGCATAAAGCGTTCCGGCCGCGTCGGAGGTCAGCGTAACCTGCGCCCCAAGATAGCCGGCCTCACAACCCTCGACCGAACAATCCGGCGGCGCGCCGGAAACGTCCAGCAGCACTGTGTTCCAATTGCGTCCGGCGTCCGCCGACCGGCTTACGTAGATGCTAACCGGGCGAGTGCTCGATTCCCGCCGCCCATAGGCTGTCCAAGAAAAATAGACTTCTCCCGCCGGATCGACCGTAGCACCGCCCCCCAGCGACCAGCCCGGCCCCGCGCCGGGATTCACTGCCGCCGAAGCGAACGTCTGCGCGTAATCGTGCGACGCGGCCACCAGGAAATTCTGCTCGTGATTGAATCCCACATAGACATCGGCGCCGTGCACCGTGAGCACCGGCTTGTCGGCGTCCTCGGGCGAGCGCTCCGCCACGGACAAATACCAGTTGCGGCCGAAATCCTGCGACCGCGCCACCATCACATCGCGCTTGTCGTTCTGCAGCCAGGAGGCATACACAGTCTGGCGATCGACGGGATCGACCACGATCTGCGGATCGAACTGCCCGGTTGACGAGGCCACCAGCGGACGCGGTGCTTCCCACGACAATCCATTGTCATTGCTGACCAGCAGAGAGATCGTCGGCATGGTACAGGCCGGGCATTCGCTTACCGCGCCATACTGGGGAAATAGAATATAGACATGTCCATGGCCGTCCGCGGCCAGCGCGGGTTCCCATTGGTCGCCGGTGGTGTAGCCGACCCGCCGCTGCGGGCTGAAATTCGGCACCGCCAGCGCGGCTTGCGCCGTGGAGATCGCCACAAGCAGCCAAAGGGCAAACCTCTGCACACCTCTGGCGCGGCTGGACCTCAGAACCACAGACTTCTCCTGGGAAAACTCGATCGACAACGTTGGAGGCACTTTATAATGAATCGCTCGGCAGCGTCAATTGCCCGGTCGAGCCAATACAATTTCCATCTGCGTGACTTTCTGGCGAGTTCGTCATCTAATAGAATGCGTCAGTGAGCGGACGAAAGTGCCCACCGCAAAGCCGCCGGGCCTGCCCTGAGCGAAGTCGAAGGGACGGCGGCGCTACGAGGAGCGATTTCTAAGATGCAGAAAGCCACATTCGCAGCAGGATGTTTCTGGGGAGTAGAAGCGACCTTCCGGCAGATGCCGGGCGTGCTCGCCACGCGCGTCGGCTACATCGGCGGCAATACCGAGAATCCAACCTATAAGGAAGTTTGCACCGACCGCACCGGCCACGCAGAAGCGGTGGAAGTGGAATTCGATCCGGCCAAGCTCCGCTATGAAGATCTGCTGAAAGTCTTCTGGGAAAATCACGACCCCACGCAGCTCAACCGCCAGGGCCCGGACTGGGGCACGCAGTACCGCTCCGCCATCTTCTTCCACACCCCGGAGCAGCAGACCGCGGCGCAAGCCTCGAAAGAAGCGCTGGAAAAGGCGCACCGCTACTCAAAGCCGATCGCGACCCAGATCGTCCCGGCGGTGACATTCTTCCCGGCCGAGGACTATCACCAGCAGTATCTGGAAAAGCGTGGCATGGCCAGTTGCCACATTAAGGCGTAGAGATGGACCACTGCCGTCAATCCCGGCGGCACTACGCCGCCGTCAGCAGCATCGGCGCACCCTTCGTGATCACGAGCGTGTGCTCGTAATGGGCCGACGGCCTGCGATCTGCCGTGATCACCGTCCATCGATCCTGCGCAACAAACGCC
>CZKK01000104.1_pt2 | contig 15608 bp, 20 predicted proteins | sample 1122271 | NCBI WGS metagenome assembly CZKK01 (sample SAMEA3539301, study PRJEB10725) | soil metagenome | biome: tundra; feature: field; material: soil | place: USA | collected 2010-05 | depth 0.15 m | reverse complement strand
ACTTTCCACCACGGGTGCGTGGATCTCACGCCCGTCGTGAACTCTTCTTTCCCGAAGGACACTTTCTTCGCGAAGTAAGTGCCAAGCAGCGTGAGATTGTCTATATGACCGTCCCGCTGCAGCGCAACCTGTACCGGCAACATCGGCGCAAATCCGGTGATGTTGTTATGCCAGAAAGTGCCTTTGATCTTGGGCAGGTCGGCTTCGTTCAGAAAAGCCCCGTCGCTCGGCGGCTTCAAATTGACGCCGCCAATTTCCACATCCAGCGTATCTTCCTGGGGAGTAACCAGCAGGTTCGCACCGATGGTGCGCAGTTCGCGATTAATCTTGTCGCCAATGTCGGTGGCGACCGCAATCATGGCCGTCGCCACCGTAACGCCCAGCGTGATGGCCGCCGCAGCCAGCAATTTACGCCGCTTCTGGCGCCGGAAGGATTCGTAGACGAGGCGGACGAACATCCCCTATTGCTTCTCGAACACGCGGCTACCGGCCGCGATGTCCGCCTCCTGAATAATCACAGAGTCGGCTGTCTGCGTCGCCTTGAGCGGAATCGGATTGCAACCCCCTGCCGTCCCCACCGACTGCGGATTGATGGGAGCCGCGCAGTTTTTGCAGATTACTCCATTGCCTGATTTGTAGAAGCCCACGGCGCCGCAGATTTCGCAGGCATCGAAAACCGTTGCAATTTTGCCATCCGGCTTTTGATAGAGCCAGAAACGAATCGCGGTTCCATTTTCCTGCGCCTGGAAGCGATGCAAGTCGCCATCGGAAACCTGCGCCAGCGGAATTGTTACCTGTCCGTTGGTGAAGCTAACCTGCGCGGCCGGCGACAGCGCGCTCTGGCTCTTGGCATAGACAAACTCGGCCGTCAGCATGGCAATAAACATGAAAGAGAAGATGTACACCGAAGCCATCCACAGCCGCTCCCGCCGCGCCGTCCACGCCGCCTTGCGGCGCTCGGCCGGCGAAACGGCATTCGGCACAGGCTCGCGCCGCTTGGCATCGAACAACACCATCAGCGCCGCCAACGCGAAAATCGTGACGAAGAAGAAAAGATCGTTCCGCACGATCGGCCCAATAATGGACATCTCGGTCTTGGAGGAGGCAATCACTCCACTTTCCGAAAGTTCGTGCAGGCCGGCAATAACCAACTGCGCCGCTACCAGGAAAAGAATAGCGGTCGTGACCCGAAAGAATTTTTGCAGGTTAATCCGCACGCTGCCCTTCACGAACATCACGCCGAAAGCAATGGCGCACAACACGCCCAAAAGCGTCCCCAGAAAGCTCATCAGTTCCGTGGAGTTCAGCGATACGGCCGAAAGAATCAGCACCGTCTCCGCGCCTTCGCGCAGCACCATCAGAAACACGAAGAAGAACAGTCCGATCCACGCGTCATTACCCGCCAGCAGCCCGACCTTGCCCTCAATTTGGCCCTTCAGCTTGCGCCCCGTCTTCATCATGAAAATAACCATGGTGATAACGAAGAAGGCGGCCACCAGCATCACCCAGCCTTCGAACACGTCTTCGTTCAGATTCAGCCGGGAGAGTAGAACCGCGACTCCGATGCTTCCCACGAACGCCGCTCCCAACGCCGCATACACGGCTTTGCGCAAATCGTTGCGGCCAATCTTAGCCAGATAGGCCAAGGTAATCCCCACGATCAGGGCGGCCTCAACCCCTTCGCGTAGCGTAATGATGAAAGCTTGCAGCATTTATGACGAGCCCATTATCTAGACGATCTGATTTTGAAAATGAATTTCAATTTCAACTAAAGAATATGCCGTCTGCGCCGAGCGAGTCAATCCGCTAGGTCACGAACGCATGTGATCCGCATCACACGGCGAAATATAGAATTAAACGGGAGCAAGCGGGATGGCCCGGGCCTACCATGTTTGTGGAGAGCGCTCCCCGCTTCTTTTACTCTAATTTTTCCATTTAATTTGGAACTTCGCCTTCGAGTCCAAAACGGGTTACTATGTAGCCGTGATTTTCGTCATTTTAGCCATCGCGATGCCTGCAACGCTCGCGATCCTCGCATGGGTGACTGGCGTAGTCGCTGGCTCAGCAGCGTTACTGGGGGCGAAGAATACCGAGCAAAGAATTATCGAGGACGGATTCCTCGGCGCCTTCGGATGCTTTACGGGTCTGTTCGTGAGTTTTACAGCGGGTTGGATTGGGAACAGAAGTTTATCGTGGCTGAACCCGGTCTGGATCAGTCTTGCTCTGGCGATTCTTCTGCCACTCATCCATGAAATAAATAGGCGCTTCAGGCCCATCGGAGCGTCGCTGGATTTCAGTAAGCCCGGCCGCTCGACTCCCTCGAAATGGAACTGGCTGTTGTTCCCGTTTCCATTTGCGATCTCCTATGAAGTCCTCACTTGGTTTTGTTGGGTTCCCTTAAACTTGATGGGGGCCTTTGGTTCGCACCTGCCCGCGCAGGACGCACCTTTTGTGGAAGGTCAACTAATCGCCTTTGGCGGATTCCGCATCGGTTCGGTTCTATTGCTGGCCCTTATCTGCTTCGCCTTCCTGCCACGCGCTTGTTGGCGAGAAGTCATGCTCGTTGCTGCGCTTGCCGGAGCGGTTGCGTCGGCGCTCGACCGTTTTTGCTGGAATTGGTTCAATAGCTCCGGAGGTTTTCCTGTAGCGCTGTTCGGCATTCCGATTGTGGCGAGCGGCATTCTGATCCTGCTCGACCGCTACATACGGAGTCGATGGCCTCGTGAAGCGCGGGCCTAGCTGTTTCCCCACCGCAGCCACTCACAACCTTTTCAAGAATGCCTCCGCCCGCTCCCACTCCGGAAACAACTTCTCCTCCGCATGAAACTCCGCCGAATGCACGCAGCGCCGGCTCCCGCGCAGCCGTACCGGATGCTTCAGGTGCAGCATCTCGTGGTACACAATGTATTCCACGGCATAGCGCGGCACGAGAAAGCTATCAAAGATGCGGCTGATCACAATCGCATTGTGCGCCGGATCGTAATGCCCCAGAATCCGCCGCGTCTTGGTCGGACTCCAACTCATGCGCGGCCGCCCCATCAGTCCGTGGAAAAATCGCGTGTTCAAATCCTCAAAAACCGCATCCAGATCGTAAACGTGGCCCTTAGGCGAATGCAGCCGCTTTTGTCCGCGCATCTGCCGCACCAAATGCGCTTTGTGCACAACTTCATGGCTACCCACGTATTTTCGATACCGCGCCGCCTGGCCGCGATCGATGGGCTTACGGTACATTTTGGCTAGCAGGATGTGGGCGATGGCGCGCACCACCGCCTCCGGCGCGCCCTCCAGCAGGTCAGAAAGCCGCACCAGAAGCCTGCCCTCACGCAGACGAATCGTATTGTTAACGTTGGCGAAGGCAAAGAATTCGATCTTCAGTTCCGGCAGCGCCGTCCCCGGACGCAACTCCCGGTGTTCCTCATGGAAGATTTCGAGCAGTCCCTCACGCACAGTGAGCCCAGATTAGCATGAACCGGATTAGCACGCGCCGAAGCAAACGAAATGGATTTAGGAATGCACCGCGTCGTGCGATTCGTGTAGTGCGATTCGGTTGTTTGAGTCTTCGAATTCATCCGCGGGGCGGCCTTCTGCCCGAGTCTTGCGGTAAAGCGGCGCCAGGATGCTATTCTCCAGCACCTGCGACTCTGCTTCCACCCAGTCTTGCAGGGCTAGGCCTTCGGCCTGGCCGCGCTGGTCGTAGAGATGCTGCGCATGCAGGCGAATCTTCCTTTCGAGCAATTCGGTCATGAGTGCTTGCTGCTTTTGTCTACGGGTATCGTTATCCACAACTACTCCTCTTGCCTAAAGTAGGTATATGTCTTCAGTTCCATGATACGGGAAGGCTGTTAACGGAAGGTTACATTTGGCAGGGCATGGGGTTACTTAGGTGCAATCATCACCATGCTTAGATGTACGCCCCTCGCTGCGGTCGCAATAATGACGTAAAGCCTTTGTTATCATGGAAAATGGCACTGCTTGTTATCTCTCGTTGAACCCGTGGAAAAATTAGAAGGTCTTAACGATTGACACAGGTCCGCCTCAACAGCCCTGAGTGGGTGAACGTTGACTTCCCGGTTTGGATGGCAAAGTCCCTGGACCGGGAAGCGCAGCGGTTGGGGGTAACGCTGCAGTCGCTGATCAAGCTGTGGCTGGCGCAGGCGGTTGCCAACGGGAAGCGCTAGCGGATGGTTAAGCATTGCGCGGGCGGTAGAAGTGGCCGCGGCGTGCGTCCTTCCATTGTTCATCGGTCATTTCGGGGATATCGCTGATGTCGATTTCGCCGTCGGGCCGGGCGGCGAGGGCCTTCAGTTTGGCTCGGTCCGCCTTCGTCAACCGGGGTAGAGTTTCCGGCGTGTAGCTAACCATTTTCGTCTTCATAAAGAGGCATGTGCCCGTGCAACTAATCTCGCAAACTGGGTCACGGGAATCAAGCAAAAGCCCCACTTCTCGCAAAACATGCGAGAAATGGGGCACCCCAGATATCTTCGTCGCAGAACGCGGCTGCTAATCGAAAATCAGCACCGCCGACGCAATCACAGTAGTCCACAGCCCGCGCTTATCCCCCACCGCCGATTGCGTCACATTCGCCGTCCGCACGATTTTGTTCGACAGCCGGTAAATCTGCTTCTTCTCGTCCCAGGACCGGTCGGGATCGAACTCAACATTCAGCGTAGTGGCGAGCATTTCGGCGGCTAGTTCTTCTGCGTATTCACCGGCTGCGTCTTCGGTTTCGCCGAAGGAGTGGTGCTCACTCAGGTACCCGTACGTGTTCTTATCGGCGGGGATAGCCACGCCGATCGACGAGGCAAGGAGGCGGTGGGCTTCGTGAGTGGAGTTTTCGGCCACCACGGCAAAAACGACTTCGCCGGGGCTGAGGTACTTCACGCCCTCTTTTCGAGCCAGCATTTTGCAATTCGGAGGAAAGATGGAGGAGACGCGAACCAGATTCTGCGCCGCAATACCCGCGTCGCGCAAGGCCAACTCGAACGATGTTAACCGCTCGCGGTGTTTTCCGACTCCCTTGGTGAAGAACATCCGCTTGGGAACCATGTCTTTGCCCAACGCTGTAGCCTCCGGCACGCGAATTTATGAGATTGAGAATGCACAATTTAACACAATGGTTTGTAAAGAAAGTGTGAATTTCACATAAGAACAAAAAAAGTGGGAATCCGCTGGCGCGGATTCCCACTCTTATGCCCGGTCCTGTTTGGGGGAGGGCGCCGGGCAAAACGCGATTTAATGTAACACAATGTAAAGCGATTTGTGCAAGAGTTTTTTCGATTTCGGTTTTCCGAACAATAACCGCCCCCCGGACCCGCCCAACCGTCTCATTTCGCGACCACTGAACTGACCTGAATGGTATCTCCGTCCAACGTTCCCGTAACGGTGGCAGTCTTTCCGGCTTGCTGGTCCAGAGTGGACAGAGCCGCTTTGTCGGCGGTTTCCAGGGTATAAATCTTCTCGCCCACGATCAACGCGAACTTGGATCCATGGGCCACGCAGGCGCGGGTGCACTCGGCTGCAGGTGTGTCCTCCATGTGCTTTCTGCCGCACATCGCATCCCCTACTTCGCCAGTAAAGGTATGCTTACCTCCCGCCAGCGCGTAAAGGTTGAGAAATGCCGAAGCTGAAAAAATGATTGCTGCCACTGCAAAGAACCACCCGGACCTACGATTCATTCCGTATTCTCCTTAGAATTTGTAGCGCCGCCGTCCCGGCGGCTATCCCTTAGGGCAGGCGAGTGGACGTCTCGTCCCCTCGCGGCGAGCAACTAGTAAGTTTACCGGAAGTTGCACAGCATTTACGCTCTGGCTCATTGCGGCGCCTTCGCCGTGTATTGCAGATCCACATCCACCGTCTTGTCGCGAGCGATGGCGGTGACGTGCGGGGAAACTTCCCAGTCGATGGTAGGGGGCAGTAACTTTCTGGCTTGCGGCAGGTATTCCTTAAGGTAGGTGGAGTCGTACACGTCGCCGGGACGAATCTTCCACACGGCGCGCAGCCGGGCCGTCAGGTTATTATCGATGCCGCGAAATTCCAGCTCGCCCATGTGATAGACAGGGCCTTCGCTGACCGCAAGCTGGTAAGCCACCGTGCCGGCGCCGTTGTCATACTCAGCGTCGGCCTTAATGGTCGCTGTGACATACCCGCGCGACCCATAGAGCTCCTGAACCCCGCGCAGATCGTCCTCCAGTTGCACCGTGTTCGCGGGCTGCCCGGTTTTGACGTGCAGTAGCGCCTGCAGATCGTTGGCCGGGATGTTCTTGTTGCCGGACCAATTCCATCCGCTGACCTGGTACTGAGTGCCTGGAGTGATGGAGATCGTGACATCCACCAGCGTCACTGCCTGCTTATCGTTGTTGGTTTCCGCGTTGGTTTCCGCGCTGGTTTCCGCCGCCGTCCCCTTCACCACTTTCGGCTGTGACGGCGTGCAGGAAGCTTTCAGGTAACCGCGTTCGTAATAGATGGGAAGCACGGCGTGTTCGACAAAGGCATTCAGAAGCGCGCGAAAGTAATCGCGCCCGGAAAGCTTTTCCGCGGCAGCCTCAAGCAGCGGCAACTCGCTGGCTCCGGCACCGGGGAACTCGACATGGCGGATGCGAATGGTAACGTTCGCAACCCCATAGTCTATCGACGCCAGTTGACCGCCCGCAGCCGGTGTCCGCAGATATTCCACATGCCCCGGGATGCCATTCTCCACCAGCATGGCTTGCAGAATGTCGGAGACTTGGTCGGACAAGCGCCCGCTGGTAGGCAATTCTCCGTGGAAAAGTGGAACGCGGTCGTGTACCTTCTGCAGCAGTTCCTGATCGGTGAACCAAACGAAGTCATAAAACTGGGCGGGCACGAACTTATCTGCATCGGTGACCTGGAATGTCAACTTGGTGCCCGCCGATGAATAAGTAAAGCTGTAGGAGATGTCGTTGAAAGCTCCCGTTTCGCCCAGTTGACGGGCCGCTTTGCGGAATACTCCGTCATCCACGGTTGCCCCGAGCGGAAGCCCGCTGGCGCCCGCAACTTCCTCCTGTGTGAAGCGCTTACTTCCAGTTACTTTTATTTCGATCAGCTTGGAGTCGGCAGCCGGGACGGGCCGACCGCTGCCCGACGGCTGAACTTGCGTAGCGCCAGGCGCGCCCAGCAGACCGAAGCAGAGAAGCAGCAGCGCAGGTACGTGGACCAGCGAACGCCGGAGAGCGTTTGAGAATAGAATCTTCATCTGCCGGGCTGCGTCCATCGCTGGATGTATGTTACGGCAGATGTCGGCGTCCAGCCAGCGGCTATTGATCAGGCCTCACGACCTACCAGGGTGCGAAAAAGCAAATCGGGGACGCCGATGCAGGCGTCTTGAATAGAGGTTGCGGAAAACTCAACTTCCCAACGGAAAGGGAAGGGCACGAGTTTTTACTCGTGCCGTTAAGTCGCTGAAAATGTGTCCGCGCTTCAGCGCCTGAAGTACGCTTGTTTCAACCTCGACTAGTTTTTCCGCAACCGGTTCAGGCATAGCGTAAGTGCTGCATTACTAATCGCGCCTTCAGGCCCTGCCGATAAGAAAGCCGGCCTTTTCCGCAGCCCGGTTACGGCTTCAACTGCTTTTCAATCGCCGAAACCACTTCTTTCGAATCCGGCGTAACCGCTGGCTCGAACCGCTGCACCACATTTCCGTTACGGTCTACCAGAAACTTGGTGAAGTTCCACTTGATATCGCCCCGGATGCCCGGCCCGGTATCTTTGGTCAGGTAGCTGTAAAGCGGCGCCTGGTCCGGCTCTTTAACCGAGATCTTTGAGTAGATGGGGAAAGTGACATCGTACTTGCGCGTGCAGAAAGTCTTGATCTCTGCGTTAGTCCCCGGTTCCTGGGCTCCGAAATTGTTGGCCGGGAAGCCGAGGATGACGAATCCCTGGTCCTTATATTTCTCGTAGATCGATTCCAGAGCGCTGTACTGCGGCGTGTAGCCACACTGGCTGGCCACATTGACCACAAGAATCACTTTGCCCTTGTAGTCTGCCAGCGGCGCAGGTTTGCCGTCGATGGAACTAAGCGTGAAGGTATAGATTCCCGACGCTGCCAGTAACGATCCCGCCATAATCAATAACGCTCCGCCCATGAGATAAGCACGAACCGTAAACAGGGATTGAAGGTACGAAGATCTCATTGAATTCTCCTGATTGCGCCCTTGAACCTTCAGGCTGAAATTTCCTAAGCTCAAATCGAGGATAAGCGCTCGATCTAAAACGACGCAACCGTAGAATTGTAAAATCTCTGTCTCGGGGAAAAAGAAAATCGATTTTGCGGCGGAAGCGGAAGCCGGATTCCGCAATTCCAATCCGCACGCTTCCCTTGCGCCCCGGCTTAAGCGGAGTTACTGAGGGCAGTATTCTTGGCGGCCTGCTTCACCACTCTCGCGGCCAGCTTCAACGCTTTTGCGGCGTCGGGGGACTGGGCAGCCTCATGATTCGTGGCATCCGTCAGGCCTTCTTCAATGGCTTCCAGCGCCAGGCTAGAACGCGACAGGACAATAAGCAGGTACTTCTGGGCAATGGGACGATCAGCCGGGTGAATCAGTTCCCACCAGCGCCGAATCGACTCCTGTACCTCGACCTCTGACTTGTCCCCCACGACGAGGGTATCAATCAGCCGGTACACCTTGCTCTTAATTGCCTGATAGGAAACCGATACTTCCTGGGGCATGGTTTTCAGGGATTTCTATAAGGCAACTAGCAATCCGCCATCCAAACCGTAGGTAGTTGACACTGCAAGTCCTTGCTACGTTAAAGGGGGTGTATCCATTCTATGAATGGAATAAATCTGAATGCTGGATATGAATTCTGGAAGCGCTTCCCGCTATCAGGCCACGGGAAAAACTCTGCCGTTCCTCAGTCCTTGGCGTCCCTACCCATGAATCTCCAACCACTGTTTCGGCAACAGGTTACAATGTTCCGCTCGCGTAGACCCGTGGCCTGATGATTCCCCGTGCAGGCCATAGAACATAAACCCCGTGTTGCGCAGAACGGACGCTTCATTTTTCAACAACGGCACACCTTTTGGAGGCTAGATGAACAGACTGGCGTGGATTCTTGCGTTTCCTGTACTGATTTGCAGTTTAAGCCGAGCCCAAACTCCAGCTCCCGCAACCACTCCTCCGGACTCCGGGCAACAAGAACGGATGTTCTTTCCCCGCGATATGTTTTGGGGATGGGGGCAATTCGATCTGGCGCCTCCGCACAACGAAATCGACCCCAACATTTGCGCCGGCAACGCCGGCCAGTATGGCGGCGTGAACGCCCCCTGCAGCATGTTCGCCCGCTATATGCTCTCTGGCATGCTCGAGGTTCGTCCCTTTGGCCGCGGAGAATTGCGGCGCTTCATGGTGTTCGGCGCACCCTCGTTCCTGTTCGGCAAGACCATCCCCCAGACCCTTTACACCTGGTCGCCCGATGCCATTGGCATCGAGCATTCGTGGGGAGTGGGCATCTATATCGCGAAGGGATTCGAATTTCGCGTGACTCAGCACTTCCTGTTCGACCGCCTCGGCGCGCGCGATACCAATCTCGGTCCAGCCGATCAGGGCAACAACGGCCCCTGGGGACGCTACATGACGGTCGGTGTGCGGAAGTCTTTTGGGACGAGACGATGGTGACCGCCGTCACACAAGGCTGTGACGCGAGAATTAGTTAGCGTGCGGCTCCCGGGGGTATTCTCTATAATGGATCACTTTTATTGCTACTTGAAAATTCATACGGAGGCTTAATAATGGCGGGTTCTTATAACGGTGTGTCTGTACCGTCCGGCGGGAAAAAGATCGGCTATGCGGGCGGAAAGTACGACGTCCCGGATAATCCAATCATTCCATTCATCGAAGGCGACGGGACCGGACGCGATATCTGGAAGGCGTCGCTGCGCGTATTCGATGCGGCGGTAGCGAAGGCCTACAAGGGCAAGCGTCATGTCGCTTGGTATGAAGTGTTCGCCGGCGAAAAGGCCAAGGCGAAGTTCGATAATTGGCTGCCCGATGACACCGTCGACGCCATCCGCGAATTTCGCGTCGCCATCAAAGGTCCGCTGACCACGCCCGTGGGCGGCGGCATTCGCTCCCTCAACGTAGCGCTGCGCCAGATTCTCGATCTCTATTGCTGTGTGCGTCCGGTGAAGTACTACCAGGGCGTGCCCTCGCCCGTGAAGCATCCCGAACGCATGAACATTGTCATCTTCCGCGAGAATACGGAGGATGTGTATATGGGAATCGAGTGGGAGCAGGGAACTGCCGAGTGCGCCAAGCTGATCGAATTCCTCAACAAGGACATGCTGAAGGGCGGCAAGAAGCAGATCCGCCTCGATTCCGGTGTGGGCATTAAACCAATTTCAGTCACTGGAACCAAGCGCCTGGTTCGCATGGCGATTCGTCATGCGCTCGAGACCGGCCGCAAAAGCGTGACCCTGGTTCATAAGGGAAATATTCAGAAGTTCACCGAGGGCGCGTTCCGCAAGTGGGGATACGAACTTGCCACCGAAGAATTTCGCGACCAGGTGATTACCGAGCGCGAAAGCTGGATCGTCGACAACAAAGACAAGAATCCGAATCTGACGGCGGCGCAGAATGCGGAGCTGGTCGAGCCCGGAATGGAATTCGCCCAGCCCGAGTTTCGTCAGGCTGTGGAACAGGAAGTGAAAGAGGTCCTCGACCGCATCTACGCCACTCACGGCAAGAGCCAGTGGAAGAAGAAGATCATGATCAATGACCGCATTGCCGACTCGATCTTCCAGCAGGTGGTCACACGCGCGGACGAGTATTCCGTGCTGGCCACGCCGAACCTGAACGGCGATTACATCTCCGACGCTTGCGCCGCGCAGGTCGGCGGCCTCGGCATCGCGCCAGGCGCGAACATTGGCGATGGCTACGCCATCTTCGAGGCCACCCACGGCACCGCTCCAAAGTACGCCGATAAAGATATGATCAATCCCGGCTCCGTGATGCTCTCGGGGGTAATGATGTTTCGCTTCATGGGATGGAATGAGGCCGCCGATCTCATCGAGCACGCCATGGAACGCACCATCCTCCAGAAGAAAGTTACGTATGACTTTGAACGCCTGATGGAAGGCGCGACCAAAGTAAAAACCAGCCAGTTCGCCGGCTGCATCATTGAGAACATGGGCGCGGCGGTGCTGGTTTAGGGCATTAATTGGCAGTTAGCAATTAGCACGGAGCACTCGGCCCCTCAAGCTTTGTCATTCCGAGCGAAGCGAGGAATCTTGGTTTGGCTGGCGGCGGCTGCGAATTTGCGGGGCTAACTGCTAATTGCGATCTGCTAACTGCTTAATTCGAAAGGATTCATACATGCGCAAAAAAGTAACCATCGTAGGTTCCGGAAACGTGGGCGCAACCGCGGCCCACTGGATTGCCTCGAAAGAACTAGCCGACGTTGTCCTCATCGACATCATCGAAGGCGTCCCGCAAGGCAAAGGCTTGGATCTTCTCGAAGCCATGCCCATCGAAAAGCGCGACTCCTACATCACCGGCACGAATGACTACAAAGACACGGCGAATTCCGATATCGTCGTCATCACCGCCGGCATTCCGCGCAAGCCCGGCATGAGCCGCGACGACCTGCTCAACACGAATTACAACATCATGAAAGCGGTGGTGGGCGAGGTAGTGAAGCATTCGCCGAACTCTATTCTGATCGTTGTCTCGAACCCGCTGGATGCCATGGCCCAAGCGGCCTACAAGCTCAGCGGATTTCCCCGCGAGCGCGTCGTCGGCATGGCCGGCGTGCTCGATTCCGCCCGCTTCCGCGCCTTCATCGCCGACGAACTCAAAGTCAGCGTGGAAAACGTGACCGCATTCGTTCTCGGCGGACACGGCGATACCATGGTTCCACTCCCGCGCTATTCCACTGTCGCCGGCATTCCGATCACCGAACTGATCGAGAAGTCCCGCCTCGAAGCCCTCGTCCAGCGCACCCGCGACGGCGGCGCTGAGATCGTGAAGTATCTGAAAACCGGCTCGGCTTACTACGCGCCGTCGGCAGCCGCAACGGAAATGGTCGAGGCAATCCTGAAAGACAAGAAAAAAATTCTGCCCTGCGCCGCCTATCTGCAGGGCGAGTACGGAATCAACGGCCTCTACGTCGGCGTCCCTGTAAAGCTGGGTGCAAAAGGAATCGAGCAGATCATCGAGATCAAGCTCACAGCGGAAGAAAAAGCCGGGCTCGACAAGAGCGCGGCGGCGGTGAAGGAGTTGGTGGCAGTGATCGGAGTGTAGTGCCGCGAAGGCGCTGCGACTTCGCAAGCGATTGCATCCCGGGCCGGCCTTCGTTCTCCCGCTTCTATTCCGCCGCTATTTGCGTTTGGGAAAGACCAGCGGCGGCGGCGCCGTGGACTTCGGCGGCGTTACCGGTCGGGAAGATGTGCCGCCAAAGTTTACCTTGGGCGGGTTCCACCCCGCCGGAATGTGATCCTTGGAAGGCTCTTTTCTTTCTTTGTCGTCGTACCAGCCGCGGCGCTTGAGCATTTCGTAGTCCATGTCCCGCTGGTTGTAAGGGTCGTCTGGCTCCGCCCATTCGGTGGTATCCCAGAAGATTCTGCGCGGGCTGGAGGGCGGCAGGATCCAAGACTCCTTTTGGTGGGTGACCGGATTCATTCGGGTCACCGTCTTCTCGGCAAAAAGCCCAACTCCGGTGCCACCGCTTCGGCCAAAGTTCATGTAGTTGGGAGGCTCCGGAGGAATCGATTCCACCTTATCGAACCACGGGCTTTCCGGTTCCTGCGTGCCCGGCTTCAATTCCCAGCCCGCATATAGGACTCCGTAGGGCTGCCTGATCAGATTCATGGGATTTAAGATGGCGTCATCTTCCGAGGCGTAGGAGGTCTTTACCAAGACCATGCACCACTGGTCGTTCGAGGGATGCGGCTCAATGTCCTTGGGATCCCACATGGTGACCGGAGGGAAAAACCATGGCGCCCAGAACCAGCTGCCGGAAACATCTCCGTCAGGGCTATATTGCCATCGCCACCAGCGGGAATCGTGATCGGTCCATGAGATCTGAATGTCTCCCAGATCGTAAAAATCATCGATGATGAAAGTCTGAGCACTCAGTTGAACTCTCTTCATGCGTTAAACTCCGCGATGTGGCGGAATCATGCCGTGAACCGGTGAAGGCCATTCGCCTGGAACCACATTCGCCCTAAGGGATGGTGACAGAAGGGGAACGATCGTATCATCGGTTCGTTTTTTTCTTGAAACGGCCCGATCAATAATCTCTCAAAGTTGACCATGGTCATTGACCATGGTATAAATGCGACATGAAGGAAGTAGCGATCTCCGTGTTCAAGGCCAAGTGCCTCGGCATCCTCGAAGAGGTCCGCAAGACTCGAAAGCCGATTCGTGTGACCCGCTTCGGAAAGCCCATGGCTGAAGTCATCCCGGCGTCGCCGGAGAAACCCGCCCGCCGGCCCTTGGGGTGCATGGCTGGCACCGTAGAGATCCTTGGAGACATTGTGGGGCCGACAGGTAGCTTGGACGACTGGGAAGCCTGGCGGGAATGAAGCTGCTCCTCGATACTCACATCTGGCTCTGGATTGCCTTTGAACCCAGCCGGATAGCTCCCCGCGTGAGGGACGTCCTCGCCAATCCAGAGAACGAACTTTGGCTCTCTCCGATTAGCGTTTGGGAGTTGACGCTGCTTTGCCGCAAGGGACGGTTCAGAGTGTCGCCAGATGTTCCCTCATGGGTTGCAAAGACGATTCACGAGCTACACCTAACGGAGGCCCCGCTCACGGTCGAAGTAGCACTCGCGGTTTCAGCGTTGAAGCTGCTTCACAATGATCCGGCTGATGGTTTTATCGCCGCGACCGCCAAAGCGTTTGAGCTGACGTTGGTAACAGCCGACGAGCAGCTCGCGCGCTTGCCCGGCATCTCCGTGCTCCGGAATCGCTAGAAGCGTTACACCTTCTCCACCGTCACCTTCTTCACCACCACATCCTTCGCCGGACGATCCTGCCGGTTCCTCGGAACTTCGGAAATCTTTGTGACAACATCCTGGCCTTCAACCACCTCACCAAAAATTGTGTGCTTGCCGGTCAGCCACGTCGTGGGCGCCACGGTGATGAAGAACTGCGATCCGTTGGTGTTCGGGCCGGCATTTGCCATCGCCAATAAGCCCGGCTTGTCGAGCTTGTGCGGCGAGCCTTTGGTCTCGTCTTCGAACTGGTAGCCGGGGCCTCCCATGCCCGTGCCCTGCGGATCGCCGCCCTGAATCATGAAGTCGGGAATCACTCGATGAAAAATCGTGCCATCATACAAGCGGTCTTTGGATTTCTTACGCGTCGAGGGATGCGTCCACTCGCGCTTGCCTTCGGCAAGTTCCACAAAGTTGGCGACGGTTTTGGGCGCTTCTTTTTCGAAGAGGCGGCATACGATGTTGCCTTCGCTGGTTTCAAACGTGGCGTACAGTCCGGCTTGTCGAGTCATGGAGTCCTTTCAGTCGTTGGTCGTTCTTGGTCCTATGTGGGGAGAGCCGCCTTCGGCTGTCCAGCCCGGCAGGGCCAGGCAATTCGAAAAATGTGCGTGATTATTGCGGCTTCGTTGCGCCGGCAGCCGGCTTCTTCGCCGGAGTTGCGGACTTAGCCGCGGGCGCCGCCGCTCCACCGCTGACAATCTTGATATGAGTAATCTTCACCGGACGAAATGGCCGGTCATTGCTGGGGTCTGTGGCCATGCGCGCGATCTGTTTGACGAGCACCAGCGTGGCTGCGTCGCATTGGCCGAAGATGGTGTAGCTGCCGCTTAAATGCCGGCTGTGAGCCACATCTTCAGTGATAAAGAACTGCGAGCCATTCGTATCTGGCCCGGAATTCGCGTAGGCCAGCCGTCCCGGACGATCGAACAGCAGGTCGGAGGAAACTTCATTCTTAAACTTGTATCCCGGATCGCCCGTTCCGTCGCCCGCCGGGTCGCCGCCCTGAATCATGAAATCAGGGATCACGCGATGAAAAATAGTCCCATCGTAGAGCGGCACACCATGCTTGGTGACTCCTTTGACCGTCTTCCAGTCTTTGGTCCCACTGGCGAGTCCGATGAAGTTCTCCACTCCGATCGGAGCCTTGTCGGGAAACAGGGTACAAGTCATGTTTCCGACGGTCGTCTCAATGATTGCGCTAGGTTGACCTGTCGCTGCATGGTGTACGGGCGGCTTCGCCGCCGGAGCGGCCTGAGAACTCGATTGAGCCCAGGGGAGCGCACCCATAAAAAACAGAACTGGAATGAGGAAGATCTTACGCATGATTGCTCCTGACCTATGCACATCGTGCAAAGTAGTTTGACCGAACGTTAAATTGTACGACACAGCAGCCACACCGCGCAGCCACTCGGCATACGCGTCAGTGGACCTGCGACTGCATCTCGTGGCTGACTTCCTCGACCCGGCGGAAGACGCGAAGCAGGTTGCCGCCGAGAATTTTCTTGATGTCGTCCTCGCTATATCCGCGGTCGAGCAGAGCCTGCGTGATTTTAGGCAAATCGGCCGCCGAGTCCATACCCTGCGGCGTAGCCCCACTGACCCCGTCGAAGTCAGAACCCAGCCCAACATGATCCACGCCCGCAACCTTGGCGATG
>CZKK01000013.1_pt1 | contig 15704 bp, 13 predicted proteins | sample 1122271 | NCBI WGS metagenome assembly CZKK01 (sample SAMEA3539301, study PRJEB10725) | soil metagenome | biome: tundra; feature: field; material: soil | place: USA | collected 2010-05 | depth 0.15 m | reverse complement strand
AATACAGCGTCACCTGCGCGTGGCGAACCGGCTCGTTCGCTTCGTCCAAAACTTTTCCCGCGATCACTGCGTCGGGCGCAAGCCGCAGCACCAGGGTTTCTGTGTCGAGGCCGGCGCCGGTCACAATCGCGGTGGAATATTGATCATGCTGATCGTAGCTGGCGGAGATGAATCCGCGTCTTGCACCTGTCAGCGAATACTTTCCCGCAGGCAGCCCGCTGAACTCATACTTGCCGTCTTCAGACGTAACCATGGACTGAAACTTCTTGGAATCCTTCGCGTCCCTTATCGTTACTCGCGCGCGGGCGAGAGGCCGCCCGTCCGCCTTGCTTTCTACGGCCCCAGCGATTCTGTATCCTGCAGCAGGAATTGTTGAGGGGGGAACACTTGCAGCCTGCGGCACGGCCCACGCTTGCCCAACTAACAAACAAAGAACCATCGCCGACCAGAACGACCACACCGAATTTGAGCAAGCTGCCATGTTCTCTCAATACGCTTACTCGCTTCCGGAAATGACCTGCAACTGCAAGGTCACTTTTTGGCCGGGAGCAAAATGGACGATCTGTCCCTTCATTTCGTAAAACTTCATAGCTTCCGCATCACGATAGGAAATATCCCGCTGCTCGCTGGTAAAAGCTATGACTCGGTAAACCCCGGGCACTACTGTTCGATAGTCGAACTTTCCATCGAAAGATGCCGAGAACTCCAAAAACTGCCCTGGGCTATCCGGTAATGGAATGCAATACACAAAGGCTTGCGGGCTCGCGCGAGATGAGTCGGCCGGAGTCGGGGTAATGCCCAGCAAGGTGCCTTCGAGTTCCGCGTTATCGTCGCGCATCATGACGTCGATCGATGCATTCGCGCCGGGCACCACCACCAGCGGTTCGCGCAATAAATCCACACCGCCCATGGTCGCCGATGCCACATAGCCACGGGAGGCGGTGAACCGTAACCCATATCGTCCCGGCACCAGATTTTCGAGCACCAAAGAATCGTCATTCGGTCCCGTAGGCTGACGAACATACGCGCTTCTCTGCGCCCCAAAGTCGTCCATCGTCTCAGCTTTGATTTGTACATCGAGCCGTGGACCATGCAAGGGATACGTATGTTTACCGTCGCTCGACGACCCGGAGCGAGGCCCCTCGTTAGAAGTGAATTCTTCCTTCACATTCACATTGATCGAATTGTTTCGAGCCAGCACCATGCCCGGACCTTCCGCTGGCGCTCCGGCCACAACAATGTTCACGGAGCCACTTGCGGAAGAATTCTGCGCGAAGGTCGTTGCCTCGACGAGATATTTTCCATTTGGCAGCTGTCCCTCGATAGCCTCTTTCCCCCGGTTGTAGCCGAGCGAATAGCCGGGGCCGCGCTGCCCTTGCGGCGACACGGTGACATTCATTCCGCCATTGGGTTCCGAATTCGTCACAGGGATCTTTACCCGGTAGTAAGGCTGGCGCACAAGAGACATATCCGCCTGGAAGGTTTGACCTGCCGTCAACTGAATCGTGCTCGCCGCCGCAAAATCGGTGGCGCTAGGGTAGTACACCGGCGGAAAGCCGTAGAGTTGACCTCCCGGAATCGTGGCTTCGGGATCGTTGTCCATCCACTCGCGCGTCAGCACCTTGTAGGTGCCGGGCCGCAGTTCGGCTAGGCGGAACTCGCCGTTCGAGTTGGTAACGACCGAATTTATCAGCATCCAACGAGGACTGCCGTCCTGCACCTGCCTGGACACGAGCTGCACATTGATGCCACGGACCGGATCGGCTGCGGGAAGAGTGACTCTCCCCTTAATCAACGACTCGGGCATTAAAGGAATCGTAACCTCTGCGCCGGGTAATACTTCGATCTGCCTTCTTCCATTCTGATCATCCAGAAACCCGGGCTTGCGCGCCAGGAGCCACATGAGACCGCCAGAGCCTCCGTTCAACCACCCCCGGTAGGGTTGGCCTTCAGAAGCGAAGCCTCCACTCTCAGCCGCAACCTTGGGCAGACTGAATTCGAAATGTCCCTCCCCGTCAGTAAAGGTTGCGTAGCGACTGTCGGGAGAATAGACGAGAGCGCGGCCAATGGGCTCGCGGGTTACAGCGTTGACCACGGTACCGTGAACAACATTCGATTGATTGTCAGGTTGCAGGTTCTGCCCGAAAACCTGCCTGGTGCCTAGGCGCCAACCCACAAGAAGGACGATCAAGGCAAAAGACAAACGTTGGAGCGACAGACGGGCGCGGATTCGAGGCTCTGGGCAGGCCGGAGGACCGGCGGCACTTCGCAAGGAAATCACTCCTACGTTATCGTTCCCTGGGGTCGACCGTATATGCGTTGATCACGCGATGAATCGGTCTTACATTTAACTTCTTTTCGCTTCGCGCCGTCAATCCCAACAACCGACTGGACGCGGCGCGTCCGCCTACCCCCGTGTTAGCATTTCGGTATTGTCCGCGCCCCCGGCGGAATGCGTATGGCCCGCACTCGTCCAATCCCGTCTTCATTACTTACTGTGATGCTTCTGGGCGTTCTCTTAGTTTCCTCCGCTCACGCGGCAGAGCAATCCCCTTGGCTTGAGATTCACTCCACGCACTTCACCGTCATCACCGACGCCGGAGAGAAAAAAGGTAAAGAAGTTGCGCTTCGATTTGAGCAGATGCGGGCAGTATTCGCCATCCTGCTCATGAAGGACCGGCTCAATGAGCCGCTGCCGCTGACCATTCTTGCCTTCAAGAACGACAAGGATTATTACCAGACCGCGCCGCTGCATCAGGGACAGCCGATCAACGTCCCCGGATTTTTCGTGTCCGGCGAAGACCAGAACTTCATCGTGCTGAATTTATTTGAAGAGGAATCATGGCGCGCCGTCGCCCATGACTTCGCCCATCTGTTGCTGAACTACAACTATCCTCCGGTTGAGGGATGGTTCGACGAAGGGCTGGCGGAATATTTCAGTTCGATCCGCGTCGACAACAAGCAGGTTGAGATCGGAGGCGACCCAGAGTTAAGCAACGTCTTCACTCAGGATCTGCTGCAGAATCAGCGCGAAGTTCGCAATCCGCCGAAGTCGCTCACCGAACTGCTGGGTGGCCAAGTCTGGCTTACGCTGCCCGACCTGCTCACCATGAAGCATGACACTTCCACCTACGTTGAAGCCACGCACCACACGCTGTTTTACGCGCAGTCGTGGATGCTGATGCACTACCTTCTGCATGAGAAGAAGTTGCCCGAGACAGGCACGTACTTTGATCTGGTCGAGAACCAGCGCGTGCCGGTGGAAGAAGCGGTTCAGAAGGCGTACGGTGTCACACCCGCCCAATTTGACCAGGCAGTAAAGGCTTACTTCCACTCGCTCACGCCTCTTTTCACGGCGCTCGATGCAGCGAAGCAGCCAAATGCCCTAGCCAATCCGCCGCAGGTGTATCAATTTCCTGCGCCGGTCGGGCCGAACGATAGCGCAATCATCGCGAAGCCGATGCGCGAAACGGACGCTCGCGCTTTCGCGGCTGAGATCAAGACAAGGATTCCCGACCGTCGCGCGACCGGCTTGCAGGAGTTGCAGGCACTGGCCGCCGCACCCGAACCCGGCACTTCCAGCAAAGCCGACAAGAAAGCCGATAAGAAAAAAGATGACCCGCAAGATGGTCCGCTGGTGGCGGCCACGGGCAACGAAATCGCCCACCGCGCCCTGGCCTGGGATCACCTGCAGCACGGCGAATTCGATGCGGCCGTGGAAGAACTGGGCGATGCCGCCGCCCTCAACCAGCGCGATATGTGGATCCGTTACTACCTTGCCGTGCTGAAGTACCGCATTGCAAAAACGAAGCACACCGATATTCAGGGCCTGCCCAACATGATGCAGGATCTGCGGGCGGTGCTGGATTGGTATCCGGAATTCGCCGATGCGTATGACCTGATGGCGATGGCACGCAAGGTGGGCGGCGGTCCGGTCGCCGCCATGCAGGCGGAACGCGCCGCCATGCAACTCAGTCCGCGCAATCAGGAATACGTCTACCATTTAGCGGAAATCTACATCGAGGCCAAGAAGTGGGAAGCGGCGCGCGCCCTGCTGGAACATTTGAAGACGAGCAGCAATCCACAAGTGGCCGCCGAAGCGCGTGAGCAGTTGACCCGGCTGGCGAACGAGCAGAAGTATGGACTCTCGGCACCCTCGACGGCTCCGAAACTTTCTCCGCAGAGTACTCCATTTGACGTTCTGGACCAGGACGCCGCCAAGCGCGCCGCAGCGGCCCAGACTTCGCAAAACGCTGGAGCGGGAGACAAGCGCGCCGCCAAGTTTTTCAAGGGGCGGCTGGTGGGCGTGGACTGCTCGCAGTCTCCGGCTGCTGTTCTGACTGTGGTCTCTGGAGCAACTGTTCTGAAACTGCGCACTGGCGATTACAAATCTCTGCTTCTGATTGGGGCCGATACATTCTCTTGTGCATGGAATGATCGCTCGGTTTCGGTGAACTACAAGCCCGGCGGCGTGTCGGATGGAGATCTCGTGTCCGTGGAGCTGCGGTGAGGTTGAGTCCGCGTGGGGAGTTCTGCCGCGAATCATCTTCAGCGCCTGCGGGTTGAGCGCCCGCGGGGCTGACTGCCTGGCAGGGAGCGATTCTCGCTTTATTCAGGGCACATCCTCCCCCCCTCTCCCCTTTTTGCATAATCTCTGGAATCATCGGGTTAGCGGTAAATTCCTCGCAGGATGCGTCTTCTAAAGGACTTAGATGCAAACTAAGTAAAACAAAGGAGTTATGGCGTGGCGATTTTCTATGTAGCGGACCGTCACGGCCTCGACCATGATTACCGATTTGAATTGCGGGGGCAAGGTTGGATGTCACATGGTGGCTGTGGAAAAGTTGCAATGCGGAAATTCCCGAAATGGCACTACGCTATAGGTATGGACAACCTTGGAAGGCGCCGCCGCTCGGAGATTATGAGTTCGATCCGGTCCGGGGATACGCAGCCGGAGAAAGCGGTTCGGTCCATAGTCCACCGCATGGGATATCGATTTCGGTTACACGTTAGATCGTTGCCCGGCACGCCTGACATCGTACTGCCGCGACACAAGAAGATCATTTTCGTCCATGGCTGCTTTTGGCATGGGCATGTGCGGTGTTTGAAAGGAAGGCCACCGAAGAGCAACCTCGATTTCTGGATCCCTAAGCTGGCTGCTAATCGAAAGCGCGACCAGGGTGTTGCCGCAAAGTTGCGACGCATAGGATGGGAGGTTCTGGTTGTTTGGCAGTGCCAGTTACGCAGGGGTGATGCCTTGCGGGCGGCCCTCAGGGCGTTTCTGAGGCACTAGGTCATTTCGGCGTAGCCACCCGTCGGCCAGTACCGCCGAATGGCTTCGTAGTTCTTCCTTTCGTCGTTCGGCAGGGGCAGGTCCGAGGAGCGGTAGGTTTCCGCCTCATCGCACCGATTCAACTCTCGCATTTCGTGGGGTGTGAGGAAGGGCGGTGCGACCACAAACGGCTCATCCCCGGACCTAGCGAACGCCAGCTTTTTGAACCCGCATTCGTCGAATCGTCCCCGTTGCCCTTCGTCGAAGACAATCCAACCGATAGTAAGCATAGGGGCCTTATCGCTGTACTCAAAGTTGAATATCTGCTCGAACGTGATTTGTTGCTCTCTGGGCATACCAGCGTTTCTTTCGTTAATTCCGTCCGTCAGCTCTTGGGTCATTATTTTCCTGAAGACCGATTTAACTTGAGACATCTTGAGGTTCTTTGCCGCCGTAATGGCGGTAGGAATCTTCTCCTCGGACTCGATTTGGGCGATCAACTGGTCAAGCAATTTCCGCGGACCCCCTGCTACCTTATCTACCCTGGTGTCGACCGTGACCGCGAGCAAGCTACCGGGAGACATTCGCGCCGCCAGGAATCTGATGTCGGTGAGGACGGGACGGGCGAGGCTGCCGTCGTAATCCAACCAGCAGATGGTGCGAACGTTGTCCCAATAAAGCTTCGGCAGCTCCACGTTCGAGTGGCCGAATCTCAGATCGATGGATCCCAATGGAACATTGAACTTAAACCGTTTCTGGGTCTGCTCGTCCTCGGCATCCTCGATGCTTATGAGGTTTGTTAGGCCGCAGACAGTATGAAAGAGTGTGAAATCCGCGAAGTATACGGATCCCATGCCAACGTAGCGGTAGCTCTCTATGCTGCCGAATGGCCCCAGACGTAGGAACGCGTCAGCCATCATCCGCCTCTCGACGCCCTTAGCCGGGCGCAGTCGGTAGTTTACGCGCGTGAAACTTCCACTCATTCGAGGCCCTCAGCTTGCACGTAATATCTGAACGTCTCCTCACCAACGGTTTTGTTTGCACTTACTCCTAGCGATTTCTTGACAGTTTGGCCGATGCTCGCGGGCACCGAATAGCTAATGCGCATTGTTTTTTCGGGCCGATTGGAGGACGGCTTAAAGAAAAAGTTTCTGTTCTCTGGTAGGTTTCGGAGTGCCACCGCGGGCGCGGCGCTCAGTGCCGATTCCAGAGGCGTGTCGCCCTCGGACTCGGACTCGGCGTCGACCTGATTGAGGAAGTCGATAACTTGTCGCATGGCGCTCAGCATGTCGTTCCGCACGCGCCGATATGCAGGCGCTTCGACGTCCAGCCCGGTCTTCGTGGTGTTCCAGGGCAACGCATCGGGCGCGTCCGAGTCAAAAAACAAGTAGCCCCTGAATCGCCGGAACTGCCAGTGAACTTTGGGTGTCCTTTGGTCGTCGCCCAGTGCGGTGTTCCAGCCGGTCTTTTCCGTTTTTTCGGCCTGCTCGATTTGTCGGCCATTGCAGAAAACGTACCAACCCGCCTTTGCAAGCTGTGCATCAGCCACTCCGACAATCATTCGCACGTTTACGGTCTTGTTAGATATCTGCAGCGACTCGGAGTAATGGATTGGCTTGATCTCATCCGAAAGGAGGAGCCTCTCGACCTCTGCTCCCACGTTCTGTCCGTTGACTGTGATCGTCAGACCTGCATTTAAGCTCTGCGTGTGCGCGTGTTTGAGGGTAAGCATTAGCTGCGTGCCGAAGTTATCGCTCGACAGTTGTTCCACCGAGTATTCGGGCAGTCTTTTGACCGTGATCAGCGTGCCGGAGTCCATTTGGGGGCTGTTCTTCTCGGCGATCACCAGCGGGAACGTCCACACCGTCGGGTCTTGTTCCGGTTCGGATTCCCACTTGTCGACCTCTACCTCTACGCGCAGGTGGCAGCTTTCGTCCACGATTCGACAACGAACTGTCGGCCAATTTTGAAAAGCGCCCTCTTCATGCCGACCCCGAATTCTCCCACGCTTCCCGGCGTTAGAGGGGCGCCCGCCGGGCGACCGAAGCGGAAGACGTAGTTCTTAGCCTGTTCAATCGAAATCCCGGCGGCGTTATCTTTGATGGAGAATTGTTTCTTGTTGTACCGAATTTCGATGATCTTGTCGCTGAACCCCGCGATGTCGGTCTCGGCGCGTGCTGAATCGACACTGTTATCGACGAGTTCCACGATCGCGTCCAAGAAACTTATGTCTTTGATCAGTACTGCTATAAAAAAGCGTTTCGTAGGCGAGGCATTAACGGTGTCGTTCTTAGCCACGTTGCAGCACCTTTCGCACTCTACTCAACACGAATTCCGCAACGAGCGGACTAACGCTGTTGCCGATTTGCCTAAACGAGTGCCATTTGGTTTGGTCGAACTGGTACCAATCGGGAAACCCTTGCAGCCGTGCAGCCTCGCGAGGGGTGATAACACGTGGCCGCATGTAATGGATTGGCCGGACGGCTTGGAACGAACCGCGGTCTGGCCCGGTTCCGGCGCGCAGGGTTGGACAATAGCCTTTGGGATCGAGCTTCACAGACTTCGTCTTCTCGTCTGATTCGCCGTATTCTAACCCAGCATAACGGCGAATGAGCTCATCGGAATGCATCGTGCCGATACAGCCGGTGACGAGATTCCGAGATAGCAGTTCGATGGCGGCGGGATCGCCGAGTCCCGTAGGAATTCGGGCAGCCGCTGCTTCGAAGAACGGTCCCTGACGGCTGAGCCGCACCTTTCGCACGCCCCCGCGACTTGTGGTCCAGTCGGGGGTGACGTCGGGGGGGAGGCCGTCCAGGGCTTCGCGAACGACGGGCGGACGCAGCGTCGCAGTCGGCCTCCAGAAGTCCGAGCCCGCCGTCACAATCGATTTTCGGAATCCGACTACGAACATGCGCATGCGCACTGTCGGCGCCCCGGCGTCAGTCGCCTTTAGCAGTTGCGGATCGAGAATGTCGTAGGTGGGCTGAAGGGGTCGTAGAGCAGCATCGAGAAGGCCTCTGTATCGTTCGTGCAGGAGCGCGGGCACGTTCTCAAGAACAAAGGCGGAGGGTTCGAGTTCCTGGACTATGCGCAGGAAATCGGCAAGAAGAAGGTTGCGTTCGTCCGCGGGGTTCCGCTTCCCCATGGTGCTAAAGCCTTGGCAGGGCGGTCCGCCGACCAAGACCTCGACCTCTCCGGCACGGATTTTGAGATTTTCCAGAATCCGGGACCCGGGCATTCCGGCAAGGTCAGCACGGTAGTGGGCGGTGTGCGGAAAGTTACGTTTGTGCGAGTCAAGTGCTCTTTGGTCGAAGTCGACGGCACCTGCGAGGCGGAATCCGGCGCGAGCGGCGCCGAGGCTCATTCCTCCGCAGCCACAGAAGAGGTCAACAGCCGTGGGTTCGTGCGTCAATCGGTGAAGTTGCGCGGCAAAAAAAGGGGCCCGCTGTCAAGCGCCGCTTCTACTGACGATACCTCTAGCTGGCGGCATTTTCACTAAGAATCGTAATCTTGGGCCTAAAAGAAACCCTCCCGTTGGGAACGGGAGGGTTGGCACCCGCCCCGTGGTTTTCGGAGCGTGGGCGCTCCTGCTGATGTGTCAAAAGGACTTTCTGAGATGTGGCTCGATCTTCTGCGGCTCGTGGCTGCCCGCCGGACAAACAGCAGGTTCCTCCACTCCGCCGTCCCCTTCGGCTTCGCTCAGGGTCCGACTCCGGTCGGAATGACAAGATTATGAAGGTGTCCGGGAACTAGCCTCACAGGTGCAAATAAGAAACCCTCCCGTTGGGAACGGGAGGGTAACAATTCAGAGATCACGTTACGCGCGGACGACGTTGCCCGCCTGAAAGCCTTTGGGGCCTTTCAGCAGATCGAACTCCACGGTCTCACCCTCGTTGAGTGAGCGGTAGCCGTTCTCCTGAATCGCGGAGAAATGTACGAAAACGTCCTCTCCCGTGGAGCGCTGGATGAATCCATATCCCTTCGCCCCGTTGAACCACTTCACTGTTCCCTTCTCTCTCACGGAAAAACTCCTTTCATCTGCAAAGAATTAGTTCCCCGAATTCCTGTATTGTTGCCCCGGCGAACCGGAACGCCCCCTCAAGAAAAACGGTGGAACTCGGTTGCCGGCCATTAGTACCGAAGAAACTGCCCCAAAGCAAAAGACTCCTCGGTTCAGCGCCACGCAAAGACATGGCGGCGCGAACTTTCGGAGCCCTGGACCATCGACGCTGTTTCTACGGCACTACTCAAGACGTCAACCTGCCTTACAACGCATCGCCCGGCAGTCACCGGGTAATGAGCAAACGATAATAAGCACTACTAAATCGTTTGACAAGAAGAATTCGAGGGTAACCCTAAAAAATAACCCCGGGTCACATTTAAAACTTTAACGAGGTATAAGAAAAGACGCTGTCCCGGGCCCGAAAACTTTGGTTTTCGGCCAAACCCCGACAAGGCCCAACCCTTGGTAGGATTAAGCTACCGTCCGTGCCCGACCAGCCCACAGCTACGGTTGCTCCGCCCGCTGAAACAGCCCCAAGCCCTCCGCCGGGCCCCGGCCGTGCGCGCTCCTCCGGGGTGATGGTCTCGACTGTGAAATACCTGCTGCGGACCGATGTGCACACTTTTGCATTCTCGGTCGCTGCCAATGCGATTCTCTCGTTCTTCCCATTCGTAGTGCTGCTGATGACGCTCATCCGGCGGGTTTTCCATTCGCGGGTGATGTCTGACGTGGTGGTGGAGCTGCTGCGCGACTACCTGCCGGCAGGCCAGGAGTTCGTCATTCGCAACCTGAATGCCATGGTCAACAGCCGCCACCGGGTGCAGGTAGTCTCGCTGGTCATCCTGCTGGTGACTTCTTCAGGCGTCTTCATGCCGCTCGAAGTTGCGCTTAACCGGATCTGGCGCTTTCCCAATAACCGGTCTTACTTCGGCAATCAGTTGATCTCGCTCGGCCTGGCCTTCAGCTGCGGCGTGCTGGCTCTGCTTTCCATTGCCATGACTGCGGGGAACGTAGCTTTGCTGGAATTTCTGCTGCGCGGCCACGGCAGTGGATTCATTCGGCTGGTGGGCTTTGTCGTGATGAAGCTGTTTGCCATTGCCGCCAGCATCGCCATCTTTTTCCTTATTTATTGGGTGCTGCCCAATGGCCGGGTTCCGGCTCGGGCTGTGCTGCCTACCGCCGTTATTATGGGATTGCTATCGGAGGCGTTGAAGTATGGCTACATCCTGGCGCTGCCCTGGCTCAATTTCGGCGAAGTCTACGGCCCTTTCGCGCTGTCGGTCAGCATGATGTTCTGGGCATTTCTGTCAGGGTTATTGCTGCTCGCCGGGGCGAATCTTAGCGCCGAAGAACAGGTGCGGCGGGCGCGCTAGGGTGAGATTGGTTGCGAAAAAACTTGGGCGATGCGGAAAGCGGCTGGCAGTAAAATCAGCTTCAGCAGCTCGTTGGATCTCTGACTTACTTTTCCAACGGGACGTTGCTAAAAGCAATTCCTCGTTTGCGATTGATCCGGCAGATCAGATTTTCCAGGATCGTCGGCAACAGGTTCACCCCCGGCAGCGGAGCCAAGGAGTTCTTTTCCACGTAGTCCTCGGCTCCGGCTTCGATCAGCTTTTGCCGGTTCTTCTCCGTCAGGCTGCTCAGGACTATAACGGGGATCTCCGCCGTTGCAGCATCCTTCTTCAAACGTGCCAGCACCTCCGGTCCACTCAACTTGGGCAAAATCATGTCCAGCAGAATCAGATCAGGCTTATGCTCTCGCGCCAGTTTCAGAGCGCTCTCGCCGTCCTCAGCGCAAATCACCTCGTAACCAGCCTTATGCAGCACGCGCTCGTTCTCGTGCAGGATCGGTTTGCTGTCATCCACTAAGAGAATTTTCACACAGTCCGCCGTCCTTAGTTGCAATATCGGCATCGCCGCGCAAAGGATTAGTCCGAAACATTCTCCCATTGGCACTTCCCTGGAATGAGCACCTTTTCCTTTCAGCTACTTACGGTTAGTCCCTCTGGCCGCCGGATTCCGCTTCGCTCTGGTAATCCACAGGCTAGTTGTGACATCCGTCACTGCGCTGTTCCGCTGACCCCGGTTACGATGCTCTCGGTTTCCCAAAGCCCTCTGAGCAGACATTGTTTCCCAGGTGGTCGTTATGACCGTCATTTGCTGGCGTCTGCTCGCCTGTTTGTCGTTGATTTTCTTGGTTGCTGCATTACGCGGGCAAGCTGCGGATGTGGATCGATCCCGCGCCATCGCCCCAACTTTGGCGACTTCACCGAGCATTCCTCTCTCCAGGGCAGTTCCGCTTCCTCTGCCGGTCGACGGACCTTGGCGCGACCCCGTGGCTCGAGGCACGATCGCATTGCCGCAAATCGTTCGCGCCGCCGGAATCATTTTTTCCGGCCGCGTTACTTTTGTGGGACGGGCGGACGGGCGCGCCGCGTCATCTTCCGGCCAAAGTGCCGGCTCCACCGAGGTCACCTTCCAGGTTGAACACGCAATTCGTGGCACTGCGGCTGGTCAGAGTCTGACCATTCACGAATGGTCCGGCCTTTGGACAGGCAGGGAGCGTTACCGCGTAGGAGAACGCGTATTGCTGTTTCTGTACTCTCCGAGCAAGCTAGGTCTCACCAGTTCTGTAGCCGGGGCCGTGGGCAGATTCGCGATTGATCCGCAAGGCAGGATCGCTATGAATGCTCAGAATGTAGCGGCTCTGGCGGCAGATCCGGTGATCGGTGGAAGAAAAGTTGTTCCGTATACCGATTTCATCCGAGCGGTGCGGCGCGCAGGGGGCGTGGAATGAGCCGAGCGGCCATACAGAAATATTCGGGATTGAGCGGGCATGCGTTATTACGGCTGGCTACAGTTCTGGCCATCGTTCTATCATTCTCCGCTATAACCACCGCCGGGGGGCCCAAATATGTTGCGGGTTCCAGCTACTTCAATTCTTCGACGATGGGGCAACCCCTTACGTGGTCACTGGGGCAGCTAAACTACTACACGGATCAGGGGGACCTGAGCCCTATCCTGCCAAACGCCGCCGCCAATGCCTTCGTCGCCAGCGCCTTCCTGCAATGGACGTCGGTTTCTACCGCCGCCGTGGTGGCAAACGCCGCCGGCCAGCTTGCCGAAGATGTTAATGGAAGTAACATCGGAGTTAACTCCGAAGGGGTCGTCACCGCCCCCGCCGATATCACCCCAGCCGCCACGCAAACCCCGGTCGGAATCGTCTACGACTACGACGGCTCGGTGACCGACGCGCTGTTGGGCGCCGGCGCCGGCGATACTTCGGAATGCTTCTGGAACGCGGTTTATGGAGGCGTGGACAACTTCGGCACGGGCGCTAATTTCCTGCACGCTTTGGTCGTGATCAACGGACAGTGCGCGCTGCAGTCCTCGCAACTCACTGACGTGGAATACCGGCTGGTGCGAGTGCTGGGCAATGTGCTTGGCCTGGGTTGGTCGCAGTTGAACCTGAATGTAATCACCGGCAAACCTCCCGCAACACCCGACGACTACGCGGGGTTTCCGGTGATGCACTACATGGACCCGGTGAATTGCATACCCATCACTCTTTGCTATAAGAACCCCTACCAACTCGCGCCCGACGATGTGGCCGCGCTCTCTCGCCTCTACCCCACCTCCGCCCATTCGGGCACCAATGCTCGAATCCACGGCTCGGTGTACTTTCTGGATCATTTCGGCGCGGAAGGCCAGCCCATGCAGGGCGTGAATGTGTTCGCGCGCTGGATCGATCCTTCCACCAACCAGCCATCCCACCAATACGCAGCCTCGTCAGTGTCTGGGTTCCTGTTCACCGGCAACGCCGGAAATCCGATCACAGGATTAACCGATCCGCTGGGAAATGCCTACAGCGAGTTCGGATCATCCGATCAAACTTTGGAAGGATTTTTTGACCTCGGTGGACTACCGATCCCGAACGCGGGAAGCACGGCGCAGTATCAGCTCTCGGTCGAGGCTTTGGATCCGTTGTGGTCGACCGGGGTTTGCCCCTACGACGATTCGCAAGTGGTGCCCTCAGGAAGCTTTGCACCCATCGTCGTAACCGTGAATGCGGGCGGTGACTTTGAACAGGACATTCTCATGTCCGGCAGCGGGCAGGCCGTACCACCGTGGGCCGCGACGGAGACCTGGAGCAGCCCCGCCCCGGTTCTCACTCCTGGCGACTGGGTAGGCTCGCTGAGCGGCTACGGTGACGCGTCCTACTTCCTGATCACCGCCCAAGCCAACCGCACTCTGTCAGTAGCCGTCACGGCGCTGGATGAAACCGGCGCGCCCAGTGAGTCGAAAGCCGAACCCGTGGTCGGCATCTGGACCTTGGGCGATCCGCAGGGCACGCCTCCACCGGCTTTCACGGCCGCGCCGTTCAACTCGGAGGGGTTCGCCATGAGCCGTCTGGATGCGCAAGTCTTGAGTTCGAACAGCTTCATTATCGGTGTCGCCGACCTGCGCGGCGATGGGCGGCCCGATTACTCGTATCACGCTCACGTGCTCTACGGAGACTCGGTGAGCCCACCGCGGGTCCCGATAGGCGGAGGAGCAATCACGCTGCAGGGTACTGGCTTTGCTCCCGGACTCAATGTCACGGTGGGCAGCACTAGCGTGCCTCTGCTAGCTACGAACGCCAGCCAAATCCTAGTCACCGCTCCGGCGCAAGGCGACGGACAACAAACCATCACCGTCACCGACCCGGTCAGCGGCGCGTTCTCCATGATGGCCAGTGCGCTCACCTTCGGAGCCGCTTCCACCGACAAGATTGTGCTGCTCCAAGGAGCAAATCCACCGACGCCTGTAGGCACACAGGCGACGAATCCGGTCATAGTGCGAGTACTCGCCTCCGATGGCGTTACCGCCGTGAATGGCGCGACCGTTGGATGGACCACCACCAACGGCGCCACACTCTCCGTCTGCGGTGGCGCCCCCAGTTGTTCGGCGGTCACGGATGAAAGCGGAATGGCTTCCACCTCGGTTACGCCTGCAGCCACCGGAGTTGCCACCATCACGGCCACACTTGCCCCCGGGGTCTACAATCCGGCGCAATCGGTCTCGGGCACGCTATCGGCAACGTCGTCGTCTTTGGACATCGGAGTAACCACGCCCTATCTTTGGATTGCCCAGGGTGCCACCCTAAGTGTGCCGATTACCGCGCGGGTGGTGAGCACTGGGGTGCCACAGAGTGGGGTGACGGTGAACTTCAGGGTTGCGCAAGGAACCGGGTCACTCAGTTCGGCAACAGCAGTAACGAACAGCACCGGGTATGCGTCGGTCACACTCACGCTGACGAACTTTACCGCCAACGTGCAACTTACCGCTTGCGTCGCGCCCGGAAACAGCCCTTGCCAAACGGTCTATGGGAACGCGGTGGCAGCGGCGCTGCTGAACTTGCAGGCGGTGGCTGGAGCCGGTCAGGTCGTGACGGGACAGCCGTTTCAGCCTCTTACCGTCCGCGTGACTGATTCGTCTGCGCCGCCCAATCCTATCCTCGGTGCCAGCGTCCTGTTTCAATCTACCGTGCTTCGTCCGGTAGGAAGCGATCCGACCCTAGCGTCGGGCGATCCCATCCAAACGGGAATGCCCGTTATCCTAAGCGCAAGCCAGAGCAGCGTGACGAGCGACGCCAACGGCCTCGCGAGTTTTACACCTTCGGCGGGATCGTTTACCGGACCGCTGGAAATTGAGATCCAAGTATCAGCCGGGACTGCGGCGGCGCTACAGGATGTGATGGAGACTTTTCCGGAGGGCAGCAGCGGGAGCGCTTCCCCACCCACGAGTAGCCCGTGGCACGGAAGTGCTCCCGCTCGGGGCGATCCAGCGCGGCCGCCGCGCGCCGCTGACTACTGAGACTTCTGAGAACTTCTGAGAACCGAATTGAGGACACTGGCTTCTGAACCGTTTGGATGCCGGGGTTACCGCTTGCCTGGCGGCGACCGGCGCGGCCGCTGTTTGGCCGAAATCGACCTGATAATGAGCTTGCGGCGCGCTCCGGCTGGCATGGGAACCTTGGCCCGGTTCAAAGCTACGTTGATGAGAGCCAGCACTTCAGGATCGTCGAGCACTTTGGCGTCCGGCTCACCGGCATTGTACAGCCGGATGTTCCGAACCACGTTACCGCTGCCCTGCAGACGTTTTGCCGGATCGGGCAAGCCCGCGCCTTGCAGAAAACACAGGGTCACGCGTCCCGGCGGGAGCACGATGGAGAAGATCGCCTCGGAGGGGCGTTCGGTAGGACTGAAGCCGATGACCAGCCAGTTATAATTGTCGTAGACCATCTCGATGGCGCCGGGGACGAGCTTGCGCATTTTCGTGAGAGTGCGGCGGGCGAAGGCAGTCACCGCCGGGTCGTATTTATCCAGAAAGGAATCGAGTTGCGATTGCGGGTCGGCTTGCGAAAGTTCAGTATTCTTGCCCACGGTT
>CZKK01000116.1_pt3 | contig 15769 bp, 17 predicted proteins | sample 1122271 | NCBI WGS metagenome assembly CZKK01 (sample SAMEA3539301, study PRJEB10725) | soil metagenome | biome: tundra; feature: field; material: soil | place: USA | collected 2010-05 | depth 0.15 m | reverse complement strand
CGGCCTCCCAAGGCAAAATTGAAAAATTGTTGGATCGGGTTCGCACACGGGAGATTACCGTGGACGACCTCATGGCATTTAACGATTGGGCTCAGATAGCAAGGCAATACCCGGACGGAGATTGGTGCAAAGACTTCGGAACCTTCAAAGCCGTGGGAACGGGGTTAGAGCTAGACACTTTCCTGAGCAGAGAGCAGCCCTGTTGGGGCGAAAAGCTTGCCGATTAGTCCGGGCATTAAGCTGGTAATCGAGCAAGACTAAACGTTAGCCGCTTCTTCCGGCACAATCTTCAACTCCAGCTTCTCTGTCCGCCGCAACACCGTCAGCGAGCAGCTCACGCCGACACGAACATCGGTGAGCACGCGGTGCAGGTCATCTACACCGGCCACCGGATGGCCTTCCAGCGCGACGATCACGTCGCCCTCATGCACACCCGCGCGCTGCGCCGGACTCTTCTCTTCAACCGATATAACGACCACGCCCGTCTCCTTGGGTAGATCATGGAAGCGCACCACGCGGCCATGCAGCGGCACAGTCTGCACCGAAACGCCGATGTAGCTGCGGCGGATGCGGCCGTCGCGCAGCAGGCGGCTGGCTACGAATTTCGCAGTGTTGATGCCGATGGCAAAACATATTCCTTGCGCGGGGAGGATCGTCGCAGTGTTCACGCCAACAATTCGTCCTGCGGAATCGACCAGCGGTCCGCCAGAGTTACCGGGGTTGAGCGCGGCATCGGTCTGGATGACATCATCGATCAGGCGGCCGGAGTACGACCGGAGCGAACGTCCTAGAGCGCTTACGACGCCTGCCGTCACCGTGGATTGAAATCCGTAGGGAGTGCCGATGGCGACCACCAGTTGTCCCACGCGAAGCTGCTGAGAATTGCCGAGAGCCGCGGCGGTGAGGCCGGGCTCGTCCACGCGAGCGTTGTCGATACGAATCACGGCGAGGTCGCTTGCGGGATCGTCGCCGATGGAAGTTGCCGGCATGCGTCGGCCGTCGGCCAGCGTGACTTCGATGCGCCGCGCGTCATGGACGACGTGGCTGTTGGTGAGAATCAGGCCATCGGGAGTGAATATGAACCCTGAGCCTCCGCCGCGCCGTTCGCGCGGCTCGCCCGAGCGGGTGCGGCCTGCGGATTGATGCACTTCGATGTTCACTACCGAGGGGCTGACGCGCTCTACCGCGCCCGTGACGGCGCGGGAGTAGGCGTCCAGCAGCGAATCGTCGGGATGTGGAATTGTCGAGGCCGGCGCGGCCGTGGCAGACAACTCGGAAAACGCATTTCCAATCTCTTCCAGATACATGGTCAATAGATGTCCACGGAATTCCGCGGGATTCAGCGCGTCGCGTCGCCGCCGGCAGTTGTAGCGGGAGGTAGGGACCCTTCGACTGCGTTGCCGTGCGCTACCGCGCTCGGCAACTTCGCTCAGGGTGACAGAGAAAAAAGCCGGGACCATGGAAGGTCCCGGCATTGAGTTGGCTGGTTGCCCGGATAAACTCGTTTAAGAGAACAGCCGGGCTTCGCCCGGCGGACAGCCGAGGGCGGCTGTCCCCACACAAACGTCTCTTCGATTACGCGGTCCTTCGAGGATGCACCGTCAAGTCCCGCACCTGGGTCAGAATGCTCGACATCTGCATTCCGTTCAGTTGCGAAACGAAGGGCAGGATCTCCGCGATGAACTGATCTTTCATCAGTTCGCTGATTTCGTCCTGGCGGTTCTTTTCACCGCCACTGAGCAGTTCCGGCACGGTCACCTCCAGGGCTCGCGCCAGCCGCTCCAGCGAAGACAGCGTGGGCGTGGCTTTTTCGTTTTCAATTTTGGAAACGTAAGTCCGCGGCACGGACATGCGCAACGCCAGTTGGCGCTGGCTCAAACCGCTACGCAGTCGAAGCGAGCGGATGGAGGTCGCGAGGTTCAGGTGTCCACGGCCGATGCCGGGTATAGGCATCATTACCGGCGGCGCCATCACCACCGGCTCGGGCTCGGGTTCCTCGTCCAGGGACGAGTGGCAGCGCCGGCAATTGTTATTGACCGTACGGAATTGAACCAGCAGGCAATGATCGCAACGGACGACTTCCCTAGAATCTACTGGGGCAAGAGTCGTGGCCATCGGGTTGTGGGAGTGCCAGAGCCGGCTCTCCTTACTTCTAACAACGGAACCTAAACTTTGGGGGAAGGTTCCGACTGCAGAGACAATCTGCGGTACAAGGCCTGTGGAAGTCAAGGTTAAAATGCATAAAGCCGTACATCTTGCCGGCGAAAACCAGAACTAAGCGGGCGAGATCCCGCAGAAACAGGGCGAAAAGCATGATTGATCGTGAGACCGCGTGGTGTTTACTAACTGAGTTCACCCAGTCGGAAAGTTTGCGCAAGCACGCGCTGGCGGTGGAGGCCTGCATGCGCGCGTGCTCGCGGAAATTTGCGGATGGCTCTGGAAGTTCCGCGTTGTCGGAACTGGGGCTATCCGAAGAAGACTTGTGGGGCATTGTCGGACTCATTCACGACTTCGACTACGAGAAGTATCCCAGCCTGGAAGATCATCCTTACAAAGGCAACGAGATTCTGAAGGAACGGGGATGGCCGGAGGTGATCCTCCGCGCGGTTATGTCGCATGCCGAATACACCGGCGTCACGCGCGATACTCCGATGGAAAAAGCTTTGTTCGCCTGCGACGAACTCGCCGGATTTATTACCGCGGTAGCTCTGATCAAGCCGGGAAAATCGCTGGCCGAGGTGGACGCGAAGTCGGTGCGAAAAAGAATGAAGGACAAAGCCTTCGCGCGGAAGGTGAATCGCGATGACATCGTGAACGGCGCTGCCGCGCTGGGTGTGGATTTGGACGAGCACATCGCGTTTTGCATTGAGGCGCTGCGGGGAATCGCGGACAAGCTGGGGTTGGATGGAAGCGCGGCGGCTGTCGGACCACCTTAAGGCGGCGCTGCAATGCCGGCTGGAGTCGATTTCGGCCCTAAGCGAATTAATTCATGGCGCTCAAGCGGGACCGGTCCGCAACGAGACACCCCGGCCACGACGAACTCTTCAGCGGATCACTTCGGCGACCTTCCCACTCGCGATCATCTCCGCAATGCGTGCGAAATCTTTGTACATGACACGGTCTTTCTCCATCGTGGGGCATACTGACCGGATCGCCGCGTGTGCGGCCTGGCCGCGCTTCGAGGTTTTCAACGGGGCGAGGAAGTCGATGGCCTGGGCCACGGCCATAGCTTCGATGGCCAGCACGTTGCGCGTGTTTTCGACGATGCGCTTCAGTTTGTTTGCCGCCGTCATGCCCATGGAAACGTAATCCTCTTTGTTGCCTGAGGTGGTGATCGAATCCACCGACGCGGGGTGCGCCAGCACTTTGTTCTCGCTGACCAGTGCTGCGGCCGTGACCTGCGGCATCATGAAACCTGAATTCAGTCCCGCGCCTTGCGCCAGGAAGGGCGGCAAGCCCTCGCTGAGCGCGGGATTCACCAGGCGCTCGATTCTTCGTTCACTGATTCCTGCGAGCGCGCTCAGGGCGATGGCGAGAAAATCCAGAGCAAAGGCGAGAGGCTCGCCGTGAAAATTTCCGCCAGAGACGACGTCGCCTTCGGACTTCTTTGCGTTGGTGATGAAGACGAGAGGATTATCGACAGCGGAGTTCGCTTCGGTTTCAAACACTTCGCGGCAGTGCGCCAACGTGTCGCGCACGGCACCGTGCACCTGCGGGATGCAGCGGAGGGAATAAGCGTCCTGTACACGGCCGCATGCGCGGTGCGATTCGCGAATCTGGCTGCCTTCGAGCATCTTGCGAAGATTCGCTGCCGTCTTGATTTGTCCACTGTGAGGGCGGGCTTTGTGGATGCGCTCGTCGAAAGCCGTATCGGTGCCTTTCAGCGCGTCGCAGCAGAGTCCGCCCAGCACGTCGGCCGAATCGACCAGCGTTTCCGCAGCTAGCAGCGCGAGCGTGCCCACGGCCAGCATGGCTTGCGTGCCGTTGATGAGCGAGATGGATTCTTTGGCCTCCAGCACGATCGGCTTGATCTGTGCGCGCTTCAGCGCGTCGCCGCTGGAGATGCGCATGCCTGCAGCGTCGATGCATTCGCCCTCGCCGATCAAGGCCAATGCGATATGCGCCAGGGGCGCCAGGTCGCCGCTCGCGCCCACACTGCCCTGCGAAGGCACGTAGGGGGTGACGCCGCGGTTCAGCATTTCGCAGAGTGTATCGATGACGACCGCGCGCACGCCGGAATAACCTTTGGCTAGAGAATTAGCGCGCAGAAGCATCATGGCGCGGGTCTCCGCTGGGGAGAGCGGTTCGCCGACGCCTACGGCGTGCGAGCGCACCAGGTTGACTTGCAATTCGCGAATCTGGTCGCCAACAATGCGCACATCGCTGAGTTTGCCAACGCCGGTGGTAATGGCATAGGCCAGCTTATTGTTTGCGACAATCTCGTCGACCACGGCGCGCGCGCGATCGACGGCCTCGCGGGCATCAGCGGACAGGAGCACGGGACGACGTTCTGCGATTTGCGCGACTTCGCGCACTTCTTCCAGAGCGAGATCGTTGCCGTTAATGTGAAGTGCGTTCAAAATAAGTTTCCTGTTTCTAGTTTCCAGTTTCTAGTGACCAGGTTCGGATTTTCCCGCTGCGGCGCGAAATGCCTTCAAATATTTTTCCGGCAGCACGGCAATCTTCATATCGGCGTCTGTGACGATATGAGTGGTCTCGCCTTCGGCCAGCAGCGTGCCATCGCCGGCGCGGCGCAATTCGTAACCAAAGTGGACCACGGAGTCGCGTACATTCAACAACTGCGTGCGCACCAGAACCTCATCGTCATAGCGCACTGGGGCGCGATACCGGCATTTAGCCTCGGCGACGGCGATGAAGCGCCCATCTTTGCTCTCCATGTCGCGGTAGGAAAAGCCCAACTGCCGCAGCAATTCAACGCGGCCCACTTCGAACCAGACAAAGTGGTTGGAATGGTAGACTACGCCCATCTGATCGGTCTCCGCATAACGGACGCGCAGCCGGGTTTCATTGACTGCCTGAGGGTGATTCGAATTCATTTTCCGCTCCACACCGGCTTGCGCTTTTCGAGGAATGACACGACGCCTTCGCGGAAGTCGGCGGTAGTGCGGATGGCGGCATTCTCGCGCACGGCAGCATCAATCTGCGCATCCAGTTCGACGCGCCCATGATCGCTGAGCAGCTTCTTCGTGGCTCGCAACGAAGCCGGACTGTTCTCCATCAACAGCTTCGCCAATTCCCGCGCTCGCGCCATTAGATTTTCCGGCGCGACGATTTCGCCGATCAATCCCATGCGGAACGCTTCTTCCGCGCCGAAAATTCTTCCTGTCAGCAAAAGATCGCGCGCCTGCTTCTCTCCGACTTGACGCAGCAGGAAGGTGGAAACAATGGCGGGGACAAAGCCGATGCGCACCTCGGTGTAGCCGAACTTGGCTTCTGGCACGGCGAGAGTGAAGTCGCAGAGCAAAGCCAGTCCAGTGCCACCCGCGATGGCTGCGCCATTCACCGCCGCAATGGTGACCTTGGGAAATTCGTAAAGTGAGCGGAACAGGCGGACCATGGTCTCCGAATCTTTCAGGTTTTGCTCGGAGGACCGGCCAATCAGCGCGTTCAAATTGTCCAGGTCCATGCCGGAAGAGAAGGCCTTGCCTGCGCCCGTCACGATGAGCACAAGCGCGTCGGATGTCTCCACTTCCTTCAGCGCACCCAGCAAATCGTCAATCAACTCGAAGCTGATGGCGTTGCGCTTCTCTGGGCGGTTCAGCGTGATGGTGGCCACGCAGGATTCGTGAGCGAGTTGGATCGTTTCGTAGTGCATATTTGGAAACCACTAATCGTCGCTGAGGGAATTCGTATACCTCACACCCATCTCGGTGGTTGCGCGCAGCAGCGTGTCTAATGGCTTTATCGGCGGCAACTCGGCGCCACGCTGCTGCAAAGCTTCAATCACTTTCTCGGTCGCAATGTTGCCGACAAGAGCATCTTGCGCAAACGGGCAGCCCCCTAGTCCGCCGATGGCGGAATCAAAGCGGCGGCAGCCGGTGTCGTAGGCAGCGAGAATCTTTGCCGCGGCATGCTCGGGGCGGCTGTGCAGATGGACGCCGATCTCCAGGTAATCGTACTTTGCCATGACCGCGCCTACGAGTTCAGCGATCTGTTCTGAAGTGGCCATGCCGACGGTGTCGGCCAATGAAATCATGCGCAGGTTGTCGACCTCCATCAGCGAAATGGCTTCAATCACTTCGTCCACATTCCACAGATCGCCGTAGGGATTGCCGAACGCCATCGAGATGTAGACGACGACATCGAGCGCGGCATCGTCGGCTTTCTTCTGGATCTTTTCCAGTTCGTCGAGCGCGTCTTCCGCCGACTGGTTCTGATTCTTGCGCAAAAATGTTTCCGAGATCGAATAAGGAAAGCCGAGAGTGTGAACTGCATGGGTATCGATTGCACGCTGCGCACCTTTCTCGTTGACCACGATACCGATGATCTCCACGTCATCGGGCGGGTCGAGTTCCTTCAATACTTCTTCGGAATCCGCCATCTGCGGCACGGCTTTGGGCGATACGAACGAGACTGCATCGATGTGCTTGAATCCCGCGCTGATCAAGGCCTGCAGGTAGGCGCGTTTGATATCGGACGGAATCTGGCCCTTCAGCCCCTGCCAGGCATCCCTGGGACATTCGATAAGCTTGACGGTGTCGGACAAATCATTCACCACGGAGACACGGGGCACGGAGATTAAGAATTAAAGAACCTTTCGAACGATTCCGCCTCGGGTCAGGAGCGAAACATTGAAATTCAGGATTAGTCCAACCCGCTTTCCGGTCAGCTTCAAGTATGTCAGGAGTTGTGCTTCATGGACTGGCAGAATATGTTCGAGGCACTTGAGTTCCAGAATCAGCGCATCCTCAACGACAAGATCAATTCGATATCCACAGTCGAGACTGACGCCCTTGTATCGCACCGGCAACGGCATCTGCCGCTCAAATTTCAGTCTGCGAAGATACAGTTCATGGCAGAGGCACTCCGCGTAGGCAGACTCCATCAGGCCAGGACCAAGTTCGCGGTGTACTTCAATGGCAGCGCCGATGACCTGCTCAGTGAGGTGTTCATGAAGAAGTTTGCTCCGTGTCTCCGTGTCTCCGTGGTGAATCATGTTTGCAGCACTCCCACTTTGAATTCCGGCACGTCCGGATTCAGGGCTGCGGCTTCCAGAGCCTGCGTGATGGCGTCGCGGGTCTCGATGGGATCGATGATTTTGTCGATCCATAACCGGGCTGCGCCATACCTCGGATCAGTCTGCTCGTCATAGGTGCGCTTTATCGATTCGTACAGCTCTTTCTTGTCTTCCTCGCTTAGCTTGGTGCCGCCGCGTTCCAGTTGCTTCACCTTGATCTCCACCAATGTTCCGGCAGCCGAATCACCGCTCATCACGGCATAGCGCGCCGTCGGCCAGGCAAAAACAAATCTCGGATCGAATGCTTTCCCGCACATGGCGTAATGGCCCGCGCCGAAAGATCCGCCAACGATCACGGTGATCTTCGGCACCACGGAATTCGACACTGCATTCACCATTTTCGCGCCGGCTTTGATGATGCCGCTCCACTCCGCGTCGCGGCCCACCATGAAGCCATTCACGTCGTGGAAGAAAATCAGCGGGATCAAATTCTGGTTGCAATCCATGATGAAGCGAGCGGCCTTTTCGGCCGATTCGGTGTAGATCACGCCACCAAACTCGATTCGCTTGTGGCCTTCGTGGTCGGTTTGGTGGGCGTGCATCTTCTGGTTGGCGACGATGCCGACGGCGAAGCCGCCGATGCGTCCGTAGCCGCAGATCAGAGTCTTGCCATATTCCGGCTTGTACTCGTCGAAGCGGCTGCCATCGAGCACGCGCGCCAGAATCTCCTTCATGTCGTAGGGGCGGGCGGGTGAAGAATCGTAAATGCCGTAAATCTCCTCGGCCGCTAGTGCCGGCTCGACGGGCTTCTTGCGGTCCCAGGGAGATTGGCGCCGGTATCCCCACTTCTCGACGATGGAGCGAATGCGTGCGAGACAGGCGGGATCGTCCGGCTCGCGGAAGTCCACTGTGCCGCTTATGCCTGCGTGCATGGCTGCCCCGCCCAAATCTTCCGCGGAAACTTTTTGTCCAATCGCTGCCTGTACCAATGCTGGTCCGGCCAAAAATAATCCGCTGCCATCGGTCATCAGAACGTGATCGCACATCACCGGCAGGTAGCCGCCACCGGCCACGCACATGCCCATGATGGCCGCGGTCTGCGGGATGCCCAGGGCCGACATGACGGCGTTATTGCGGAAGACTCGGCCAAAGTCGTCGGTGTCGGGAAATACATCTTCCTGCAGCGGCAGGAAAACGCCAGCGGAATCCACCAGGTAGATGGTGGGGATACGATTCTCGATGGCGGTGTTCTGGGCGCGGATTACTTTCTTCGACGTCATGGGGAAAAACGCGCCCGCTTTTACGGTGGCGTCGTTCGCGATAATCATCACCATGCGTGTGTGAATGCGCGCCAAGCCGGTGATCACGCCCGCGGCGGGCGCTCCACCCCATTCTTCGTACATGCCATGGGCTGCGTAGATGCCCAATTCGAAGAAAGTCTTGGGGTCGACCAACATTTCAATGCGTTCGCGGGCGGTCAGGCGTCCCTTGTTGTGCTGGTTTTCGATGGCCTTGCCGCCACCGCCTTCGCAAATCTTTTCGTCTTCATTGCGCACCTGCGACATGAGATCTGCGAGGAAGCGCATGTTGGCCTCGAATCGTGCCGAGGTGGGATCGACTTTGGTCGCCAGGACGTTAGACGCCTGAGACGTAGGGGCGGCGGAAACTTCGCTGCGATCAGCCATGGATAACACGAAAGCGGACTGTTTACGGTATACCACTCGCGCGGGAGCGCGCAACGCTGGCGCGTCTTCGACAAGGCCGCAAAGAGATGCAGAAGCAGACGGGAGCGACGAAAAGGCGGTCGTCCACGGGAAAAATTCCTGACCTGAAATATGCTATTGCAGTCCCATACGGCGAAGCAGGTCCTGAAAGCGCGGGTCCGGGCGGAGGTTCGTCCAGACGGGATCGACCTTTACATAGATGAGAGCGATGCCAGCCTGCCGATTGCATTCCTCCAAGAAGTCTAGAGCCCGTAGGTTCCTGCCCAGCACGGCGTTGGCTTGAGCTGAGCTGCAAGCATCGGCGCGTAGATCCTTGTAGTTCGCGAGCCTGCTTGATCCTCCGGGCTTAGCCATTTCTTCCATGACGGCCCGGAATCCACCTTGACGATAAAGCTCCCGCATGTAGTGCGACCGGCTGGAAGAACCCGAGAGACGGTCAATCTCCAGGTTTTCCTTAAGCCAGAGGTCGTACTGGCCGGTCTGTCGATAATATTGCGCCAAGTAGTAACGGATCGGCACGAAGTTGGGGTTGGCAGCCAGAACTCTTTGATACGCTTGCAGGGCCAGATCGTAGCGGCCTGCCAGATAGTATGCGAAGCCAGTATCGGCGTTAATGATCAGAGAGAGGGGATCCAATTCCTGGGCGCGCTGCAGTTCGGCAATGGCTTCGTCATGGCGTCCTTCCGGACCGAGCAGCAGATTGCCATACCAGTGGTGGGCCTGCGCGAAATTAGGATTCAGATCGAGAGCTCGTTGAAATTCCCGCTCGGCGCCCGCCCAATCCCAATCGTGCAGGATTCTAACCGCAGCCAGAGAGGTATGGGCCTCTGCCAGCGTGCTATCAAGCGCCAGAGCCCTCTCGGCGGCTGCCTTGGCCGCCGCCATGGTGGTTGGACCTTCCCCGTAGAGCACAAGCAGCGTATAGGAGTCGGCCAAGCCGGAGTAGGCGAGGGCAAAGTTAGGATCCTTTTCGATTGCCTGGTTGAAGTACTCGATCGCCTTTTGAAAGCCTGGTAGGTTCCTCTGATTCCAGGCATAACGGCCGCGCAGATAAAGGTCGAAAGCTTCCGGATTCACGGCTTGTCCGCGGCGCAGGCGTCCGCTCTCCTCGGCGGTTAAGTTCAGCTTGACCTCGTTAGTAATGGCTTCGGCAACCCGCGCTTGCAGCGAAAGCACGTCCTTGAGGTCGCCATCGTATGCCGCAGCCCAGATGTGGCGATCGGTTGCCGTACGAATCAGCTGCGCCGTGATCCTTACGCGATCCCCCGAACGCAGCACCGAGCCTTCCACTACGGCGTCTACTCCCAGTTCACGGCCAATCTGAGGAAGCGGTATCCGGGTGCCTTTGTATTGCATGATCGAAGTCTTGGAAACGACTTTGAGCTGGCGAATTTGCGCCAGATCGGTAATAAGCTCGTCGGTCATTCCGTCGACGAAGTATTCCTGGTTCGCGTCGTTGGAAAGATTCTGCAACGGCAGCACGGCCACCGAGCGAATCGGGCCGGGCCCCGCTTCGCCGAATAGCCCCTGCCGCCAGCCTGCTGCTCCCACCAAAGCCACTACGGTTACGATTGCCAGGCCGGCCAGCAGTCCCTGGCTCCAGCCGCTCCGTGGGGCTAAGTGTGGAATTGGAAGTTCGCCAGGGTTTGCGCCAGAGCCGGAATCCGCATCGGACTCGACCTTCAATGCCGAACTCGGGGCCGCCGGGGCCGCAATTGAGTCACGGTGATTGGCGGAAGAGGAGGACGGTGCAGTGGAGCTGGTAAGCGCATCTCGATGATTGCCGTTCGCTTCCGCTGCCTCGACTTCGCGAACCCCGGCGACGAAGCGGTAGCCTCGCTTGGGGACCGTCTCAATGTACCGGGAACCATCTTCTCCATCGCGGAGCGCCTTACGCAGCAGGTAGACCACTTGGCTGAGGTTATTTTCCTCCACCACGGTGTCGCCCCAGATGGTTCGCATCAGAGCGTCTTTTTCGAGCAGGCGCCCGTTCTTCTCCACCAGCACCAGCAGGGTGTCAAAAGCGCGAGGAGGTAACTCCATTCGGGCCGCACCGTGGCGGAGCAGGCGCTCGCCGGGATCCAGAATGAAGGGACCAAATTCGTATAATTGCCTGACTGCTTTGTCCATTGCCCTGCCTGAGAAAACCTTCAGAAAAAGATGAGAGCCGCTAATGACTTCCGGTCACGGCGTGGGGCACAGTACCGATGCATCACGCGGTAAAACCTGAGAGTGCGTTCGGGCTGAATACTAGCCGAGTCAAGCGAAGGCTCGCTAGGGCACGAACGTGGTGGTGGGGGCCACTTTTTTCCCAGGTTGCCTGTGCTGCAGGGTGCTTTCGCAAGCGCCGCACTTAGGAGTTTGCCGTTCTTTTTTGGAGCCGTCAACCTGCGGCCAGAGCGGACAAGCGGGGTCACAGGGGGAGGATTCACGGCTTTCCAGCTTAGATTTCAGAGAGCTACGAGGGAGAGGGCAAAACTGCTCCGTGGTCGCTTTGAGAGACCTGAGACTGGCGAGTGACGAATCCCTTCCCCGGTGCCGCCTAACGGCCCGCATAGAATCTTCCTTGCTTATCCCAGGCACTTGATCCTGCGCACAGCTTCAGCCACCGGATCATCCACCACCGCTTCTACCAGGCCGATTGCCAAAGCCCGCGTCGCGCCGATCTTCTCTGCTGCCACAAAGATTTCCAGAGCGACGGCCTTGCCCACCAAGCGTGGCAACCGTTGCGTGCCACCCCATCCTGTGATCAATCCCAAGGCTGCGCCGCGATGTCCAAACACCGCATTGAGGGAAGCTACCCGGTGGTGGCAAGCTAGAGCCAGGTCCAGGCCCCCACCCATGCAGTATCCCGAGACAGCGGCATACACCGGCGCGGGGAACTCGTAAAGCGCCCGCATAAGGGTCTGGCCTAGCTTGGAGAACTCATAGGCTGAGGGGCCGTCCAGGGCCGCAATTTCTTCCAGTTCCGCCCCGGCGGAGAAGAACCTTGCATTGCCGGTAACCACCAGCCAGCGAGGTTCCTCCGCCAGGTTTCGGATCGCCTCCGTCAGGGCGAGCACCGATGCCCGTGTAAGCCGGTTTGTCCCGTCTTCCGACCGAAGACGGAGCAGAACCAAATCCGCTTCGTTTTGCAGAGAAAAGAATGGGGAGACGATCAAAGTTATCTTCCTGACCTTGCCCGATTCGGCCGCCCTGCCGAAAAGAAGCGTTGCTCTTGAAGAGTTTCGCCGACCGCACCATCGGCGAGCTCAACACCAAAGTAATGCGATGGTCGCAGCCTGCCCTGACGATAGTCAACTACGGGCATTACGAACCATGATGCTCTACAGGGAGACGCTCGTGCCGAGGGGAAAAATCAGGAGTCGGCTCTGCTTCGCACCACTTGCCCTGCTATTGCTTCCTGTCTGCAGCCGGGCGCAGACAGGCCCTAGCGATCAGGAATCTATCGCTGAACTCGTGCAGCAGATCAAGCAATTGCAAAAAGAAGATCTTGACTTGCGTGAGCGGGTCAAGATTCTAGAGGCCAGGCAGCCGCAAGCCTCACCGGTAGGCGAGGCCGATCCCACCTCACCGCCGGCACCCCCGCAGCCTGCGGATCAAACGGCGCCACCACCGGCGGTGGTCGCTCGCGGCGACTGGCATGACGTGCATGGCATCCAATGGCGCGGCTTCGGAGACGTAGACTACCAAGTTCTCAACCAGCGCATGCCGGAACTGGGAACCGGCGGGTTTGTCCCCGGTTCGGCGGGAAACTTCTACACTGACGGTTTTGGCCTATTCCTCACTTCAAGGCTGACTGGCAAAGCCAGCGTGCTTTCCGAGATCATTTTCGAGGAAGGCGACGCGCAGAGCTACAGCGTAGATCTGCGGCGGATGTTGCTCAAGTATGAGGTCAATGACCATTTGAAGATGTCGTTTGGCCGTTACCAGACCAATATTGGATATTACAACTGGGCGTTTCGCAGTGCCGCCTGGCTACAAACCACCGCCGATCGTCCGCTTGTGATGGAGTACGCCAGCGATGGCGGCCTGCTTCCCACTCAAGCGATAGGCGTGTCCCTGACTGGCGCGATTCCATCGGGAAAGCTGGGACTGAACTATGTGGCGGAATACGGATCCTCTGACACCATTCGGCCCGATATCAACGGCGACGGGTTGGTGAACGACGAAAACAACGGTAATCAGATAAACGTTGGATTGTTTCTTCGACCGGAGACGGTTGCCGGGCTGCAAATCGGAGCTTCGTATTACCACGACAAGATCAGCAATCTCATCCAGGGCCCGTCGTTACGATACGGCCAAGGCATCGTCAACGGCTATGTTGTCTATGTGACCCATGGGGTCGAATTCCTCAACGAAGGATTTCTCATTCGCGACGCCGCTTTGCATTTCAGCGACGCAGTCTTCAACACTCCGGCTTTCTATTCCCAGTTTTCAAAAAGGATCGGCAACCTTCGTCCATTTTTCCGTTATCAGTACGTGAATGCCAGCTCCAACAATTCGATCTACGGCGATGTTGGTTTGCGCCTTGGGCCTTCTTTCGGAGCTCGCTATGATCTGAACGACTACGTTGCGCTTAAAGCACAGCTGGATCATACCGTCCGCCGCGGCCTGCCGGACCTGAATGGGCTCCACCTGCAATTGGCGTTCACTTTTTGAGGCAAGGAAAGAGCATGGGCGTCAAATCAACGGCAATTTTGCTGGTTGTGGGACTGGCCGTCCTCTTGATTCCCCCGCGCGCCTCCGCTCAAGCTGACGATGTGGCCGTAGTAGTTAACTTCAGCAACTCGATCACTAACATAAGCCTCGAAGAATTGCGAAAGCTTTTTGCGGGCACAAAACGCTCTTGGACGAGCGGCCAGCCGGTCAGGCTTATCACCCGCGGTCCGGGATGCCACGAGCGGCTGGTTTTGCTGAAATTGGTGAAGATGTCGGAGAGCGAATACAAACAATATTGGACGGCCCTAGTGTTTCGCGGTGATGCCGATGCCGAACCTTCAGTTGTCCCTTCCGTAGGTATGCAGCGAGAGGCCATCATTGCGTTTTCTGGGGGAATCACTCTGATGAACGCCCCAGAAGTTAAGCCCGGGATGAAGGTCGTCAAGGTCGATGGCTTGTTGCCGGGAGCGCCCGGATATCCGCTTCACTAAGAATTCAGGTCAGGATTTCTTTTCCATCCACTCCGCCAGCCGGCAGCCATCTTCTTCCAGCAGAAAGGTTCCCGCGCCAAAGCATTCGCCGAAGATGCGATGCGACCCGGGATCGCGGGCGGCGCGAGAAATCCATTGCTTTCCGACCCGATACTGCGCGGCCGTGAACCATTTCTGCGGCAAAACTTCCACCAGTCCCGCCTGCAGGTAGAGGACAAAGAGTGCGAATGCCGGATCGTCATTTGACATCGCCTTGTAGCTGGTGGGCACGATCAGTTCATCGACTGCGGCCAGTTCCGGGGGAACGTCAATCTTGTGCATCCCCAGGCCGAGAGTAAGAGGCACCTCGAATTCGGCGAGCGGTGGGGTCTTGGAATATATGCGGTCGGAAGACTGCTTGAACCATCCCGCAATCTCTGCGAGGTCGAAAGCCTGGAGCTGGTCCGGATCGAAACCGGCAAAACGAATACTGCGCCCTTCCGGGCACCAGATTCCCAGGCAACGCGGCGACACTAGGAATGGCCGGCAGTACGTGTTCAAGGCCAGCCGGGGCCGATCCGGTTCCCGCTCCAGGGTTAGCGAAACTACATATCCTACGGGGCCCTGGCTACCGTGATGCGTCCAGACAAAACGCTGCCCGGCGGCAGAGTGAAATGCCGGAAAAGTTTTCCAATACCAGGGCGCAGGGCCGACGGTGCGCTCGAGTCGTTGACGAATGCTGGTTAGATTTGGGATTGCCATTCCGAGAAAAGTTGTTTTTGTGCAGAGCAGCGATAACCGTGGTTTTTCTTTGAGGTCGCAATTTGCGACCTCAAAGTGTAACGGCTGCGCCTTTCACATTGGCGCGAATGAATTTCACGATGTCATCCATCGCCGTGCCCGGCTGGAAGATGGCGGCCACACCGAGTTTCTTCAGCGCGTCGATATCCTGATCGGGAATGATTCCGCCCACCAGCACCACAACGTCATCCATCTTGTTCTGCTTGAGCAGGTCCATGACGCGGGGCACGATTGCATTGTGCGCGCCCGAGAGAATCGACAGCCCGATTACCTGGACATCTTCCTGCAGCGCCGCGCTCACGATCATCTCCGGCGTCTGGCGCAATCCGGTGTAAATCACTTCCATGCCGGCATCGCGCAGTGCGCGCGCAATGACCTTGGCACCACGGTCGTGCCCGTCGAGTCCGGGCTTCGCAACCAGTACGCGGATCTTCAGATCACTGGTCATGGATGTCCTGCTGGAGTTTCGCAGACTTTGAACAACTTGCGCAGAGGCATCGACAACTTCCACAGGAGTACACACACCAGGAACGTCTCGCCGACGTCCACAACGCTCCGCAAGACGAGGTCCGTCAGTTGTGCTCCGACCATGATGCCGAGGAGGAAAATCATCAGCAAGAAAGTGATCACAGTCCCCCGCGTAATGGCGGGTTTCTCTCGTATGTCCTCCAGTTGCTCAAACATGCGGATATTATAAGCCAGACTTACTCCGTGGCTCTGTGTCTCCGCGGTTAAAGCGTCTTAGTATCCAGACTTTGCCACAAGTACCAGCAGGCCACGCTGCGGTAAGGCTCCCAGCATTTCGCGATTTTCTCCATCTGTTCCGGAGTGGGCAGCTTGATCTTCCGTTTGCGGCCCTTCTTTACCGGCGCAGCTTTCTTCCCTGTAGAGGACTTCTTTGCCGCCGCTTTCGA
>CZKK01000102.1_pt2 | contig 17147 bp, 16 predicted proteins | sample 1122271 | NCBI WGS metagenome assembly CZKK01 (sample SAMEA3539301, study PRJEB10725) | soil metagenome | biome: tundra; feature: field; material: soil | place: USA | collected 2010-05 | depth 0.15 m | reverse complement strand
GAAAGAGCCTCGCGAGATCGATGAGGCTGATTCGAAACTCAGCGCAAATCGTGAGCCCATCCCGCAGCCTGGCGATCGCCCACGATCCGGCCGATAATCGGTTTCTTGAGTGCGCGGAGGCCGCCCGCGCAGACTATTTGGTTACTGGTAACAAGCGCCACTTTCCCCTGAAATGGCGTCAAACCTCGGTTGTCAATGCCCGCGAGTTGATCGAGTGGATCGCCGCCGACCTTCGGCGCTAGGTCCCGATTTCCACACCACCCTGTCAAAAGCCATCCGAAACTTCCGTGAGACTCGTGACTCTAATGGGGAAGATGAGCGGCGGAGGACGCCGGGGAGAAATTATGTCCAGAGTTTCGGTGCGGATGTTTGCGATGATGTTGACGGTGCTGGCGGGGGCGGTGGCTTGCCGGGCGGGGAATGGAGCGAGTGCGGCGGTGCCGGTCCCGGTGGCGAATGAGGCGAGGGCGACGGCGCCGGGGAAAGAGACGGCGGTGGTGGCGGGCGGATGTTTCTGGGGAATCCAGGCGGTATTTCAGCATGTGAAGGGCGTGGTCAGCGCGACCTCGGGATACGCGGGTGGGACGGTGAAGAATCCGGACTATGAGGCGGTGAGCGGCGGCGAGACCGGTCATGCGGAGAGCGTGCAGATTGTTTACGATCCGTCGCAGGTTACTTACGGAGAGTTGCTGCGAGTGTTTTTCTCGGTGGCGCTCGATCCAACGGAAGTAAACCGGCAAGGGCCGGATGAAGGCACACAGTATCGGTCGGTGATTTTTTACGGCAACGATCAGCAGAAACATATTGCCGAGGCTTACATTGCGCAACTGAATCAGGCGAAAGTTTTTTCGAAAGCGATTGCGACGCAGGTGGTGCCGCTGAAGGCGTTCTATCCGGCGGAGGGTTATCACCAGAATTATGCGACGCTGCATCCAAATGATCCTTATATCGTTTATAACGATGCGCCGAAGGTGGCGAATTTGCGGCGGGAGTTTCCGGATTTGTATACGGGAAAGTAGGCAGTTCTCAGTTCTGGGTTCCCAGTTCTCAGTCGTGCAGCAAAAGTCTTTGCTGAGAACTGAGAACCGAGAACTGAGAACTAGCCAACGGAGGAGCCATGTTTGAGTCGGAGGGCGGCGAAGGTCAGGTCAATTTAGGACGGCGATTGTTTCTGTCGGGCGTGGGCGCGGCGCTGGGAGGCGTGGCGTTGTTTTCGTTGCGCCGGCCGCACGTGACTGCGGAGGCCGCGAAGACGGAGCCGGCGGAAGTGACGATTGTGCAATTTTCCGATGCGGGCAAGCGGCTGGCGAAGGTGAAGATTGCGCGGGTGGTGAAGTCGGAAGAGGAGTGGAGAAAGCAGCTGCCGTCGGGAGTGTACGAGATCACGCGCCACGCGGATACGGAGATCGCGTACAGCGGGAAGTATTGGGATCTGCATGATACGGGGATCTTTCGCTGTGTCTGCTGCGACAATGCGCTGTTCAGCTCCTCGACCAAGTTTGACTCGGGAACTGGCTGGCCGAGTTTCTGGGAGCCGATCGCGAAAGAAAATGTGCGGGAGATTTCGGATTCGAGCATTGGCATGGTGCGCACCGCCGTGTCGTGTACCGAGTGCGACGCGCATCTGGGGCACGTATTCGACGATGGTCCGAGGCCGACGGGGCTGCGGTACTGCATGAATTCGGCTTCGCTGCGGTTTGTGAAAGTGGTGTGAGGCGCGGATTTGGCGGTGCAAGCGCAGAAAGACGCGGAGTATTGTCTACTTCTTCCTGCGGCACGTGGTCTGGGAAAACAGAAGCGGCCATCCGAGAGACATTGTTCTGGCAAACAAGAGTGGAGGACGGGCGATGCGTGCCCGTCTCTCCATCTTGATGTGGTGCAAAGCGTACGAGGGGCTAAGTTTGGTTCTGGTTTAGTGACTGTCGCCGTCGTGATTGACGTCGCCCGTGCTCTTCAGACTGACAGTGTCCGAAGGAAGCTTAGTGCTTTGCTGTGGCTGAGCTTTCGGGGCGACGGCCGGTTTGGCGGCTTCGTGGGCTTGGAGTTGGTTAGCGCTACTGACTGGGTTCACCATATGAAGACATAGATCGGCGGCAGTGCGGGTGGACTTTAGGGAATTGAGCTGGGCCTGGTGATCTTTGGTAACGGTTACCGAGCGTTGACATAGCCCCATGCGGGATGTGCTCCGGATGAATGGGTACCTCGGGGGCCGAAGCCTAGCTCTTGCAGGCGCTTATCGCAGCGCGGGAAAGAGCAGCGCTACCGAGAATCCAAAGGTTTTTCCACATTCCGGTTCACGCCCCGGTCACGAAAAACTTCTCGTCCGCCTTTTTATCAGGTTTGTTGGGGGCCGCAGCGGAGATGACGTCCTGCACGAACTCACGGCGGCGTTCCTGGCCTTTGTGTTCAATCACGCGCACGCGGCGGGCGGGCATGTTGCTGGGTTCGAGGCTGAGGATGCGTCCCTCGCGTACCTGAATGTGGGAGCGAAACCAATCGGTGCGGAACATTCGTCCGGCGCAATAGAAGGTCATTGAAGCCGCGATCGGGCCGTCGAATTCTTTTCCGGTGCAGGCCAGGATGCGTCTGCCCATTGCCTGCGTCCAGGTCATACCGCCGACCAGCGGATCGTTGAGGCGGCAACATTCGAAGGGAACGGCATGCGAGAGTTTGCGCAACTGCAGCAATTGCAACAATACGGAACTCTTCGCCAGGTTGGTGAGATGACGTTGGCTTCCGCGGCCGACACGCGCTCGAGCTTGATATGCAGATCCGGCGTCCACTCGCGCTCGAAACCTTCGCGGGCGAGGGCTAAGCCTTTGTCGGTCGCCTCGACGTAACGCAGAGTCGCGCGGGCCAGAATCAAACTGAAGAAACAGGTCACTACGGTGGCGATGAGGGGGATGTAGCTGACGAGAGTAGCGAGCGAGATCCGGAACGAGTTGATCCACTGCACAGGCATGCGGGAAAGTCTAGCGAGAGAGGGCTGGCGGCTCCAGATGCGCATGGTGAGGAGACGAGAAGCCGCTGAGTGCAAGGACTTTGGTAACTGCGCAAGAGCTTTCACCACAGAGGCACCCTTCAGCTCTGCTCAGGGCAGGCTCCGACACAGAGAAAACCTCTCAATTGTTGTTGTTCTTCCTCTGGCCTTCTCCGTGTCTCTGTGGTGAGATCTTGAGACTCCGCTACTCGAGAACGCTATCGTCGAGTTTCTTGCGTCCCCAGTCGGCGGCGGCTTGGACGAAGGCCAGGATGACGGGATGCGGATTTTTTTCGGTGGAAGACAATTGCGGCTGGAAGAGGGTGGCGATGAAGAAGCGGTGAGTGGGAGATTCGATGGCGCGGATTTCACCTTGCGCGCCGCGGGCGACCACGGGGAAGCCGGCTTCCATGGTGGCCCATTCGTATTCCGGATTGACTTCGAAGTTGCAGAAGAATTCCTCGGTGACGATTTCCTTATCTTTGCCGTAGAAGGATTGCAGGTAGGAGCCGGGGCGGAGGCGGATCTCAGGCACGGTGCCGGAAAGTTTGGGAGCATCGCCTTTGCGATCGGGCACGGCGCATGCCACGGGATAGATGACGATATTTTTCGATCCAGCATTATTTTCGGCGCTGTCGGCGTCGGCGATGCCGAGGACGTTGCGGGCGAATTCGATCAGGGCGTACTGAAAGCCTCCGCAGGTCCCGAGAAACGGCCAATCACGGCGGCGGGCGAACTCGATGCCTTTGAGCATGCCGTCGAAACTTTTGTAGGGACTGCCGGGCGAGGCCCAGAGTCCGTCAAAGGTCTCGAGAATTTTTTCCGCGCCGGGAGTGGTGAGGGATGGCGTGGGGATCCACTCGGACTCGACTTTGAAATTTAGTTTGCGGGCGGCGTGCTGCAGGGAGTCGGCGGTGGCGTGGTGGGAACGGAATTCAGGATTGAAGTCACCGAGAATTCCGATGCGAACGGCATTACTCACGGAAGCATTGTACTAGAGCGGATGTGGTTGATGGAGTAGCGTGCGTACCTCAGCGGCTAAAGCTGGTTGCGGAAAAAGTTTTCATGATGAAGGTGTCGCTTCGTCGGCTAAAGCCGCTGTTGATTTTGAGGCACTTACGGCGCGGCTCGAGGCCCCGCCCTTTCAAAACAGGGTCGCAGGCCGAGTTTTTCCGCAGCCTTTGAAACCGTGCCCTTTCCGGTCTTGGCTTCCCAGACAGCAATTCGGGAACCGCTCTAGATCACACGGGTGAGGGTGAGCAGGCCGTAGAAGCAGAGGAGGGCGAGGGCGGGACCACCCCAGATCATGAGGGCGCATTTCCAGCCAAGGGAGCGGGCCAGGTCGCGCTGGCTGCGCCAGGAAATCAGGAAGGTTGGATTGTTCTTTCCCTTCATGAGGACGACGGGCGGGTGTGGGTCGAAGCCGTTGTTTGCATCAGTATTTCCGTTTGACGAGTGATTCGCGGTGGCTGCGGGGGTTGACCCTGTAACTCCAGCAGCGGTCCACGCGGCGGGATTTGAAACGCCCGCCTTCGCCAGAGCGGCGGCGATTCTCTGCTGCTGCGTCATGTCGGCTGCTTGGGTTGAGCCCTGATCTGGCGAGAGCTGGATTACTCGGGCCGATGCCGTGGAGACTGCTTTGTCGTAAATCTCGTCGTAGGCCGGATCATGCTGCAGGCCGCCTGACAGAGAGAGGCCGCTGAAGACATTGCCGCCTTCGATTACGGGCGACAGCGCAGATCGTATTTTTCCAGGATCCAAGGAGAACGCAAGCGCATTCCCGACGATGAACGCGGCGGTTTCGTCATCATGAATTGGCTGGGGGGTGAGTTCCAGGCCAGGATTTTCGTCGAGCGTGCCGAGCAGGAAGAGGGCATTCTTGGGCTTGATGCAGAACTCTTCGACTTTGATTTTGTTCCTGGTGCTCACGCCGTGGCGCAGCAGAAAATCGCGAACGTTCGGGGGGGCTTCTTCTTTTGTGGTGAAGAATGAATCACAGAATTCCTGCTTGAAGTCGAGGTGCAGGTCGAGATCGGCACCGCGGGGGTCGACCAGGACCTTGGCAGTGTTGTCGTCGAGAAAGAAAGGCACGTGCATGCACTCGGCGGCTACCTTGACCCATTGCTTGTTCTTGCCGGCCTGCTTCCACTCCCAGACGAAGGTACGGTGGAAGTAGCAGGGGCGCGCCGTGATGGGCGCGACCAGGGTGTAAGGTCCGACGGCGAGGCCGCTGAGTTCGACCATTCCCATGGATGCGCTGCGAATTTTGGAAACCGGAGTGTCGAGGATGAGGCGCCGGCGTTGCAGCAGACGGAAGCCTTGGAGGAATAAGTAGAGCCCGGCGCAGATTCCGATCGCGCACCAGATGATCGGTGCGGTGGGGCTCGACGAACGGAGCAATACGGTAGAGAGAGTCAATGGTTCCCAGATCAAGGGTTCGGCCCGTGGGGGCTGATTGGCACGCGCCCCGTATCGAGGCTAGCGGAGCGGGAGAGCGGCTGGCAGCAGAAAAGGGCGGAGCGGGCTTACGTTGGTAATGGGAGGGACCGGACGACTCGCAGCGCGCGTCTGGACCCTTCGGCTTCGCTCAGGGCAGGCAGCCGAGGCGGCTGTCCCCACACGAGCACGCTCACGGTGCCTGACGGCGGCGTTTCAGCAGAAGGTAGGCGATGGTGAGCACAGCGAAGAAGACGAGTCCGCCGATCTCGTTTATGCGCGTGGCGAAAAGAGTGTGGAGGATGGCGGCAGAAGCAAAGACGAAGCCGAGCATCGATCCCGAGATTCCGAGAGGAGAGCGCATGGGCAGTGCGGCCACTTCTAGTGGCGTGAGGCGCCAGCGGAAGCTTACGTGAGCCGCCAGGGAGACGACCCAGGAGAAGATCAGGCCGGAGAATGCGGCGCCCATGATGTAGAGGAAGGCCTGCTGCGGGGCCCAGTACTGGATGATGAGCGCGGTAACGATGCCGTAGGACGATACGAGCAGGGCCAGGCGGGGCGATCCGGAGGCATTCAGTTTTCCGAGTCGGGCGGGGGCCCATCCATTGCGGCCCATGGAAAACAGCAGGCGGGAGGCGACGTAGAGTTTGGCATTGGCTCCGGAAAGGGCGGCGGTGAGGACGACGAAATTCATGAAGAAGGCCGCAGCCGGAATTTTTGCCAGGCGCAGCACGCTGACGAATGGGCTCTCAGTGACGCCGGTGTGGTTCCAGGCCATGACGCCGACGAGCACGGTGATGGCGCCGAGGTAGACGCCGGCGAGCAGGAAGAAGGTGAGGCGGGTAGCGCGGGGAATATCTTTCGAGGAACGGGATTCGCCGGTGGTGACGGCGAGCATCTCGACTCCGCCGAAAGCATAAATGGCCCAGAAGACAGCCAGCAGAGGCGCGATAGGACCTTTGGGCAGAAATCCGCCATGAGCGGTATATTGCGGGGCCACGCGGCCGCTGAAGAGCAGGGCTGCGCCGGCCAGGATGAAGGCCACGATGGTGGCGAACTTAATCATGGAGAACCAGAATTCGAAACGTCCGAAGGTGTGGACGCTGCGCAGGTTGACCAGGAGAAGTAGAGCTGAGAAGAGGAGAACCCAAACCAATCCCGGCACGGAGGGGAACCAGTAGGTCATGTAGGCGGCGGAGGCGACAAGTTCGGCCCCGATGGAGAAGGCGATGGCGGCCCAATAGGCGGCGCGGCAAAGGAATCCGAGATATTGATTGAGATAGAGTTCGCCGTAGATGCCGAAGGATCCGGCAGCGGGGTGCATGCTCGCCAGTTCGCCCAGAGCCATGGCCACCGTGTAGGCGATGAAGGCCGCGATGACATAGCTGAGAATCACGCTGGGGCCGGCAACTTCGAGGGCGGCGGCGGAGCCGAGGAGAAGTCCAGTGCCGATGGAGCCGCCGACGGCAACCATCGTCATTTGTCCGACGGTGAGTTGGTGGTGGAGGCCTTGTTCGTGAACGTCGTCCTGGGCGACCTGGGGGTGGGGCGAGACAGAAGGCATGGGGCACGATAACAAATCAGAGTGGGTCGGCCCAAATGCGAACTCGCGGCTGGAATGTGCAACTTCCCCGAAGCCGACTCGCGCTAAGACTTCTGTCCCGGAATAACCTCCGGTTGGTCCGTAACTCGGGCATTTCAAGAGGCCTCACGCTTCACGGGGTGCCGCGAGCTGATCACTCCAAATCGAGTGGCCAGGAACTGCGAACTGCTCGTTATTGGATTAAGGCTATTCCTTAGGAAGATCGATCATGACGACCTGCGAGTTTTCCCGTAAGCGGTCGAAGACGATTTGTTTCCCGTCGCTTGTGACATCGAAGGTCCGCATGGCAGCACGGTTTTGCAGCCTGGTGAGGGGGCGCGACTTCATGGAGGCGAGATCGAGTAGCCAGAAGTCCTGTGATGCGAGCAGTCCCTGCATGTAGATCAGACTCTTGCCATCAGGCGAGAAGCGCACGTGCTCGCCCAAGCGCCGCAAACTGATATGGGGCAATTCGACGCTGGTTCCGTCCGGACGTACGGCAAGGAGAGGAGTGAAGGTGCTCACATTCGTACCCGCATATACGATCAGGCTTCCATCCGGTGACCAGACTGGATTGAGTGCTTGCCCGGCGACCAGGCGAACTGGCGATCCGCCCTCCAACGGAATCTTGAAAAGCCCGGGACCGGCGGCGTCGCTGCCACCAGTGACGATCCATCTGCCATCCGGCGACCAGCAACTGGTGCCCTGGGCGACAATTCCCTCCGCGATGGGCTGGAGTTCGGCGCCGTCTGCAGAGAGGACATGGAGTTGGCGTTTCCCGCTCCGCCGCAGCACAATGGCCACGCGACCTCCATCCGGCGAAACCGCGGGCGTCTCCCACAACGCACCATCGGCGCCCTTCCAGCCCTCAGTGGCCTGCCCGTCCCGAAGGCGCCACAGTCCGTCGCCCGTCCCGAGGGAAGATAAATAAAACAGCGACGAACCGCCGAAACGGGGCGCCAGCGCCCGCACGGTCGGCACTGTAAACGGTTTTACATCGCGTTCTTCGGCGATGCGATCAAGAATTGGAACAGTCCAAAGTCCCGCCACGGGATTGCTGATGGTGGCCACCAGCTTATGGCCGTCAGCGCTAGCTTGCACGGACGTATATTGCTCGAGACCGATGCTCGCACGCCGCGAATCCTTCCGTTTCAGATCAAACGCCCACAGCCACGGTCCCGAACCGTCCCCGTCGCGCGCCACATAGAACACTGTGTTTTTGCCGGACGGCGTGGGATACGCGATGTCAGTATTGCGTTGCGTGAGGCGCTCTGGGTTCCGGCCGTCCGGGTCTATGCGCCATAAATCCATCTCCCTCGTCGCCGGCGTCCCATGGACGAAATAGATCCAGTGGCCGTCAGGCGACCAAGTTGGAAAATGGTTGTGAATTCCAGGTCGGTCCCCGAATATCCGCCGCGCATTGGCGCCAGTGCGGTCCGCCACGAACATGGGGTCGCCATTACCGAAGGTATGATAGACAATCCGCTCGCCATCCGGTGACCAAGCCAGGTTGGCGGCCTCCTCGCCGAGGAAATTGCGCGGCGTACCTCCCGTCAGGGGCATCAGCCGCAGCCGCATCCCCACATCACCACCGCCGACCCAAATTTCCGAGCCGTCGCCCGAAAAACTGACGTTTCGTAAGGGCCCAGGTAACGGGCCCGCCTTCCCCTGCGTCAGATTAGTCAGACGTCCGGTACCCACCTGCGTGAGCCATACGTCGAAGGGGCCATCATGATCGGAGACAAAAGCCACGAACCTGCCGTCCGGCGAGATCGCCGCTTCCACGCTCTCGAAGTCGGTCACGCGCGTGAAATGCGCTTTTTCGAGCGGGTTGGCCGGTGCAGCCGCCGGCCGAACCATTTCCCAGACCGCAGTTCCCATCAGCAGTGCAGCGGCTATGACCCACGGGAGCCACGCTCGCCTTGACTTCGGCTGCGACACTCTCTTCGCGGTCGACGTTCCGCTCAGCGATTCAATGGCAAACGCCAGATCACTGGCCGACTGGAATCGCCGCTCGACATTCTTTTCCAGGCATCGCACAAGAATCCGTTGCAGTTCCAGCGGACCTTGCCAGCCGGTATCGTTCAGCGCCTGTGGCTCTTCGCGCAAAATTACGGTCATCGTTTCTGCGGACGTTTCGCGTTTGAAAGCGCGTTTGCCGGTGAGCATCTCGTACAACACTGCACCGAAACTGAAAATGTCCGATCGGGCGTCGCACGGTTCGCCCCGCACCTGCTCCGGCGACATGTAGCCTACGGTACCCATCACCGAACCCGGCAAAGTCGCCGGGCTCGTCAGCGTCACTGCAGTTTCGTGGTTTTCCTCCGGCCTAACCAGCTTCGCCAGACCGAAATCCAGCACTTTAATCCGTCCGTCACGAGTGACAAACACATTCTCCGGTTTCAGATCCCGGTGCACGATTCCTTTCTCGTGTGCCGCCGCGAGTCCCTGCGCGATGCCGAGCGCGTATTCGATCGCGCGCCGTACCGGCAGCGGCCCTGATACGAGCTTCTCCCGCAGTGTTTGTCCTTCAAGAAATTCGCTGACCAGAAACGGCGCACCGTCGTGCGCACCAATGTCATGGATTCCCAGGATGTTCGGATGGTTCAGCGCCGCAATCGTGCGCGCTTCCTGTTCGAAACGCCGCAGTCGGTCGGCATCATTAGCCAGCGCCTCTGGCAGCACTTTGATCGCTACGTCACGCCCGAGCCGCGTGTCGCGTGCGCGGTACACCTCGCCCATGCCGCCCGCTCCAATTGGCGATACGATCTCGTACGGCCCGAGTTTGGTGCCCGAGGTAAGCGCCATCGATGCGCGCAATTATAGCCTGTACGCATCGCAGAGGATGCGTGCTGATTCCGGACGGTTGGTCGGCCAACCGGAAGCGAGCTAGAAACGGATTTCCAGGATGTTGGCTGGCGGACCCGTAAACGCAAAAAAAGCCCAAGTTAGCTCGCATGAGGTTAAGCCCCCAGACCTTCAGGGTCGATTGCAGCGCTGGAAGCAATGCACCGTCCAAAAATCTCGCGGCGTGCTGTTGCGCAAATCGGAGTTGTGAGTGACTTTCGTAATCGCTAGCAGACCCTTGCGGATTGCTGGCACCGGGGGTGGCTCCTAGAATCGAAGCAGCAGCAGTCTGTCCATTTCCTACCCATGGCTGAGATCACAACACGCGCGGACCGAGCCGACCTAGCCCGGCGGGTGGAGCGTGCCGAAAAACTTCTGCAGAAGGGCAAGGCTGCCGAGGCGCTGGAAGAATATCTGCTGGTCCTGCGGGACGATCCGGAAAACGATAAGGTGCGTGAGCTGTCGGCGGACTTGTGTCTGTCGCAGAACCGAGGCCGTGATGCGGTGCGGCTGCTGGGTGAATTGTTTGAGCGGCAGGTGAATGGCGGAGATGCCACGCGCGCCAGTCTGACTTATAAGAAACTGGCGCGGCATGGCAGTCCGACGTGGGAGCAGAAATTCCGCTTCGGGCAGTTGCTGGAGGGGTCGAACAAGAAGCTGGCGGTGGGCACGTATGAATCCGCATTGAGCGATTTGGCGAAGCTGGAAGATAAGAAGGATGCGTTGCAAGTGCTGGGGCGAGTGGTGGCGCTGGAGCCGGTTCAAGCGAATTTCCTGCGGGTTGCCGAGTTGTCGTCCGATCTTGGAGAGAGGAAAGCGGCGGCGGAAGCGTTCAAGCGTGTTGCGCAACTCACGGCGGATGAGGGCGGCGATCCGGCCCAGTGGTATGAGCGCGCGTATCAGGAAGATTCGTCCGATGAGGAGACCGCGCTGGCCTACGGAAAGAGCCTGCTGGGGCAGGGACAGATTGGCGCCGCGATTTTTATTCTGGAGCCGCAGGTGAATGCGGGCAGGACCTCGCCGGAGCTGCGTGATATTTATGCCGAGGCTTTGCTGGCGGCGGGACGTTATGCCGATGCGGAGCCGCTGGTATGGCAACTGTTTGAACAGAATCCTAACCGGATGTCGCAGGTGACGGCGCTGATCGGGCAGTTGGTGGATGCGGAGCAGGACGATGCGGCGGTGTCGCTGGCGCGGAAGTTGGGACAGTTCCAGGCGAAGCGTGGCGAGCGGCGGCAATTTGTGGCGGTAATGCAGGACATTGCCGCAACGCGGCGGGCGTCCCCGGAGATGCTGGAATTTCTCAGCGAGTTGTTCAACGCTTCGAACCGCGAGGGCGATTATTGCCAGACCCTGTTGAAACTTTTCGATCTGTATTGCAGCACGGCAGAATTCGCCAAGGCGGCGGAATGTCTGGACCGGGCGGCGGAAGTGGATCCTTACGAGTCGGGCCACACGAAGCGCTTGGAGATGTTGAAGGGGAAAATTGACGATAAAAAGTTCGAGGCGATTGCCTCCCGATTTACTCCGGTAAATAAAGCGGCGACGGAGGCTGCGCATGAGGTTGAGGCGACGCTAGGGGCTTCGACGTTGCAGGATCTGATGTTGCAGGCCGAAATCCTGGTGCAGTACGGAATGCGAAACAAGGCGGTGGAACGGCTGCAGAGAATTCAGGAACTGTTTCCGCGCGAAGAGGAACGCAACGAAGATCTGCAGCGGCTCTACCTTTCCGCGGGAGTGACGCCGAGTTATGCGGAATCCGCGCCGCGGCCGGCGGCGGCCGCATCGGTTCCGGCGCCGGTAGTTGCAGTTCCGGCACCGCTAGATCCGGCAGCGGAGATGCGCAATGTGACGCGTGTGGCAGAGATCACCCGCAAGCTGTATCACCAAACCACGGCAGCTGCGGTGTTGACCACGGCAGTGAACGAAATCGGCGGGCACTGGGAAGTATCGCGCTGCGTGGCGGCGATGCGCACGCCGGGTTCAATGCCCACGGCGGTGCAGGAGTTTTGCGGCAAGGGAGTGAAAGCCGGTGATTCCAGAGCTATCAAGCAAGTAATGTGCGCACTGCAGGATTTGGCTTTGTCATCTTCTTCGGGCGAGCCTTTGATCATTGCCGACGCGCAGAAGGCGGCGGAGTTGGCGGCGGTGCGCAATGCGGTGGCGGAGTTGGGGGTTTCGGCGGCGATGGCGTTTCCGCTGAGCAATGGCGAGGATTCGGTAGGCGTGCTGGCGCTGTTGCACAACAAGGCGCGGGCGTGGCCACAAACGGACGCGGTGGTGCTGAAGACCCTGGCCGACCAGATGGTAATCGCGCTGAATAACGCGGGATTGCGGCGGCTGGTAAAAAACCTTTCGGTCACAGAGGAAAAGTCCGGGCTGCTGAAGCGCGGTTCTTACCTGGATTTACTGCTGGCGGAGAGCAAGCGTGCGGCGCAGAACGCATCTCCGTTATCGGTGCTGCTATTGCAGTTCGGCAGAAGCGCGGCGCTGCTCAAGGAATATGGCGAGGCCGCAATTGAAAACGTCATGGAAAAGATCGGACAACAATTCGCCTCCAACATCCGGACGAATGATCTGGCGTTTCGCTACGATACGACCACCATCGCGCTGATTCTGGGAGACACGGCGGAAAAAGAAGCGCTGATGGCGGTGGAAAAACTGCGCAAGGTGATTGCGGAAGTGAGGTTGCCAAGCAAGGAGGAATCCGCGAAGGGGCATGCGCTGGAGTTTTCCGCGGGGCTGGCCGAGGCCGTGGTGCGGGAGAGCTACGATCCGGTGGACATTGTGACAGAAGTGATCAACCGTGCCGAATTCGCGCTGGCCACTTCACTGGTGCAGGGGCCGGGGAAGGTTGTGGCGCTGGGGGCGGCGCTGGCTGCGGGCGCGGTGGCTTAACCCAAAATCCACCACGGAGACACCCTTTCGGCTGCGCTCAGGGCAGGCTCCGTCACGGAGAAGACCGGGTTGGTTTTGTGGCTCCTCGATGATTCAGGCGTCCTTTTTCCAGAAATCTCTGCGGGAACTCTTTCGGTAAACTTTTCACCTCCTAAATTTGCGAAGGGATTTTCTTGGGTCTTTTTTCTCCGCGACGGAGCCTGCCCTGAGCGCAGCCGAAGGGTGTCTCCGTGGTGGGTTCTAGCCGGTGGTCAAATCTGCTTCCTCGCTGCTACACTAACCAGTTTGATTGTCCCTTTTATTCCGCTCTGAGCGCGCGGTCTGTAAGGAAAATCATGTTGAAACCGGGTGATATCGCCATTGTCAGCGGGGCGCGCACGCCCTTTGGCCGCTATTGCGGCAAGTTGAAAGACTTTACGGCGCAGGAGTTGGGCGCGGTTGCGGCCAATGGAGCAATCGAGCGGGCGGGGATCGACGCGAAAGAGTTCGACCACGCGGTGTTTGGCAACGCGCAGCAGACTACGGGCGATGCGCTGTATGGGGCGCGGCATGTGGGGTTGCGGGCGGGACTGCCGGTTGAGACTCCGGCGCTGACGGTGAACCGGCTGTGCGGCTCGGGCATGCAGGCGATTGTTTCGGCGGCGCAGATGATTCAGACCGAGGAAGCGAAGATTGTGCTGGCGGGCGGGATGGAGGCCATGTCGCAGGCTCCGTTTGTGATTCGCGGGCGCGATGGATTTACTCTGGCTCCGGGCGGCAAGCTGGAAGATTCGCTGATGGTGGCGCTGCTCGATAGTTATTGCGGGTTGTACATGGCGAACACGGCGGAGCTGTATGGCGAGCAGCAGGGCATTACGCGGCAGGCGCAAGACGAATTCGCGCTGCGCTCGCAGCAGAAGGCCGATGAGGCTTATAAAGAAGGACGCATTCAGGAAGAGCTGGTTCCGGTGCCGCTGCGGAACTCGAAGGGCGAGCCCACAGGAGAATCGCTTACCGAAGATGATCATCGGCGTCCGCAGACCACGATGGAGGGGTTGGCTAAGTTGAAGGCTGCATTTGGTCGCAATGGGACCGTGACTGCCGGCAACGCGAGCGGCATTGTGGATGGCGGCGCGGCTGTCGTCGTGATGTCGCTCGAAGAAGTTCGCAAGCGGAACATGGAACCGCTGGGCAGAATTGTGAGTTGGGGGATTGCCGGGGTTGAGCCGAAGCTGATGGGCCGCGGTCCGGTGCCGGCGACGAAGGTGGCGCTGCAGAAGGCTGGGTTGTCGCTCGACTACATCGATCTGATTGAAGTGAATGAGGCGTTTGCGGCGCAGTATCTGGCGGTCGAGAAAGAGCTGGGGTTGGATCGCGAGAAAGTGAATGTGAATGGCGGGGCGATTGCATTGGGGCATCCGCTGGGCGCGACTGGAACGCGGCTGGTGATCACTCTGCTTTATGAGTTGCGGCGGCGGAAGAAGAAGTATGGACTGGCCACGGCGTGTATTGGCGGCGGGCAGGGGATTGCGATGATTGTGGAGAGTATGAATTAGCTTTCACCACGGAGACACAGAGACACGGAGAAAGACAATAGTTGTTTCCTCCGTGGCTCCGTGCCTCCGTGGTGGATTTGGTTCGAATCCGTGCGAATCCGCGTTGATCCGCGGCAAAGGAATTCGTGAATGGAAATCAAGCAGGTTGGCGTACTCGGTTGCGGGCTGATGGGGTCCGGCATTGCGCAGGTTTGCGCTATGGCCGGATTCGATGTGACCGTGCTTGAAGTGGAGCAGAAGTTTCTCGACAAAGGCTTTGCCGGAATAGAGAAATCTCTGGCAAAGTTCGCGGAGCGGCCGGTCGAGAAGGGCGGGATCACGGCGCAGCAGAAGGACGCAGCCCGCGCGCGGCTCAAGGGGACGACGAACAAGGCGGAGCTGGCCGATTGCGACATTATTATTGAGGCCATCATCGAGAACGTGGAAGAGAAGAAGAAGATGTATGCGTCGCTCGATGGCGTGGTGAAGAAAGACGCGATCTTCGCTTCGAATACGTCGTCGATTTCCGTGACTGAGCTTTTGACGGCGGTGAGCCGGCCGGAGCGGTTCATTGGGTTGCACTTTTTTAATCCGGTGCCGCTGATGAAGCTGGTGGAAGTGGTGCGCACGATCGCTACTGCCGACGAGGTTTACGAGACGGCTTACGAGTTCGGCAAAAAGCTGGGCAAGGTTCCGGTGCGGACCTCGGACAAGACGGGATTCATCGTCAACCGGCTGCTGGTGCCTTATTTGCTCGACGCCATCCGGGCGTATGAGGAGGGTGTGGGATCGATTGAAGACATCGATAACGCGATGAAGCTGGGCTGTGGCTATCCGATGGGGCCGTTGACGCTGCTGGATTTTGTCGGGCTGGACACGACGTACTACATCAGTCACGTAATGTTTGACGAGTTCAAGGAACGGCGATTCGCTTCGCCTCCGCTGCTGAAGCGGCTGGTGATGGCGGGATGGTATGGACGGAAATCCGGCAAAGGGTTTTACGATTATTCGGACCCGAATAACCCGAAGGCGAATAAACTCTAGGTTCAGCTCGCCACGGAGACACGGAGCCACGGAGAAAGATCAAACTAAAGATGGGAAATGAAATCAGTCCGCAGGATTCGGAACGGTATCGCCAGGCTTGGCACAGCTACGTGGCCCGGCGGAATCTGGTGGTGGTGCTGTTTTTAAGTTTTGCGTTCGTAGGTGTTATGGTGGCAAAGCTTAGGCTCGGCGAACTGAAGGATTTCTCAATCTTATTGTTCTGGATCGCCGTGTATCTGACGGGCACCTGGTGGCTGACGGAATGGCGGTGTCCGCGCTGCGGGAAAATATTCGCCAACCGCCTGTGGACGCAGCGCTGCATCAGTTGCGGGCTGAGCAAGGACGAAGTGGCGGCGCGAGCGCGGATGAAGAGTTCTTAACGAGAGTAGATCTCCCTGCGGTGACCGACGCGCAGCACGAGCACCACTAGCCGATCATGCTCCAAGGAGCAGATGAGGCGGTAGTCGCCGACTCGGTACTTCCAGAATTCGCTCAGTGTGCCCTTCAGCCGTTCGCCGATCTGGCGTGGGTCGTCTAGCTTGGCAACGCGCTCGTACAGGAATTTAAATATACGGCGCGAGATGGGTGCATCGAGGTCGTCGAGTTGCTTCCGCGCAGGTGGCGATACCTCAACGTTCCAGGCCATAGCGCCGCATGAGCTTTTCGAGCGGAATTGGCTTACTGCGTCCGGAGCGAATGTCGGCCAATGCCTTCTCGGCGAAGTAGATATCCTCGAGATCATCCAGATATTGCAGGATGGCTTCGCGGGCGTAGTAAGTTTTTGTGCGGCCAGTGCGCTTGGCGAGGCGGTCGAGGCGTTTCTCGATGTTGTCGGGAAGGCGGATGGCTAGCATGGGTTTCCTCGTGCTATACAATTATAGCAGGCTGGATTTATGAGTACGAAGCGTTCGGTTTGGATCACGGGTGTAGCCCTGCTGCAGCTTCTTTATGTGCTGGTGCTGCTGGCGCTTCCGGTGTATTTGCTGGTCTTGACGCGGATGCCGGAAACCCGCAACGGTCACGACCCGGCGGGAAATATTTACGGTCTCAAAATTGCAGCGGCCGTGTTGGGCGGTCCGGCGCTAGTGGCCCTCGCAGCATGGTTTGGCTTGTGGAAGGGCAAGCGGTGGGGATGGTGGCTGACCATCTTGACGGACGCGGCGTTCGTCGGAGCTTTTATATATAGCATTATTGATGATGGCTGGAAGAATATTGACTGGGCAGTCGTAGTCCTGACCCTGATTGCAGTGGTACCGTTGGTTTATCTTTTGCTGCCTCCGGTTAGAAGGTTCTATTGGTCCGCGCACATTCCGGTACCGCCGGCAACTTGCATCGGTTCTTCGCTTCGCTCAGAATGACAACGCTGTTTCAGATTGACCGCGTAGAATCTTTTGTCGATTCTTGTGGGTCCTTGGCAGGCTTTAATTTTATGAACTTCGAAAACATCCTCCTGGAAAAGAAAAACGCGATTGCTTACGTTACCCTAAACCGGCCAAAGGTGCTTAATGCGCTGAACATGGCCACCATGGAAGAGTTGCGGGCGGCGTTTCATGACATCAAGAATGACTCGGCCATTCGCGTCGTCATCTTCACTGGAGCGGGCGAGAAGGCGTTCATCGCTGGCGCGGACATTGCCGAGTTGGCGAAGCACGATGCAGTCAGCGGCAAGGAGTACACGCACCGCGGACAGAGCGTTCTCAATCTGATCGAGAACTTGGGCAAGCCGGTGATCGCGTGCATCAATGGATTTGCGCTCGGCGGCGGATGCGAGATTGCGCTGGCGTGCACGATGCGACTCGCGAGCGAGAATGCCAAGCTGGGGCAGCCGGAGGTGAAGCTGGGGATT
>CZKK01000088.1_pt3 | contig 17636 bp, 16 predicted proteins | sample 1122271 | NCBI WGS metagenome assembly CZKK01 (sample SAMEA3539301, study PRJEB10725) | soil metagenome | biome: tundra; feature: field; material: soil | place: USA | collected 2010-05 | depth 0.15 m | reverse complement strand
TGATGTCGTCAGCGGCAAACGGCGGGACGCGGAAGCCCTGCCATAACGCGGCCCAGAGCATGCGCTGATCGCGCACGTTTCGTTCGAGAATCACCAGCATCTGGCGAAAGGTTTTGGCCAGCATATAGATGTGGCCGATGGCGGCTTCTTCGCCGTCGCCCGACGAAAGCATCGCATCCAGCACTTCCAGCGCGCGCACGCGATCTTTGGCGGAGATAGCATCGGTCAGTTCATACAGCGATCGCTGTTTGGCGGCCAGCACCATGGTTTCCACGTCGCCGAGGGTGATGCGATTCCTCGCGCCGACGTAGAGCATGAGCTTCTCCAGTTCGTTGGAGATCATCATCATGTCGCCGCCGAGTGCATCGACTAACTCGCGCGCGCCGTCGGGCTCGATCTTCACCGGCACGTCGCGGCTGGTGCAGTAGTCGGAAACCCAGCGCACGGCTTCGCCTTCCTCCACACGCGCCAACTCGACGATGCCGCAGTACGGGCCCATGGTTTCGCGGATGCGCTGGTAGCGCTCCTTGTCCTGCATCTCCATGCGGCGCACGTCGGCGGGAATGCTGATATGGTCGGCGACGAAAACTATGAGCGCGTCGGGATTAGGGTTCTTGCAATAGGCTTCGATGGCGGCGAGCTTCTCGTCATTAGAGTTCGATCCGCGGCCAAAAAGATTCTTTACGCCGCGCACGAAAAATACCTGAAATGGCGCCATCAGCGAAGGCGTGCGGGCGCGGTCGAGAACTTCGGCCAGATCGTTTTCCGCGAGGTCGAATTCGAACAGACTGAAGTCGCGAAGATCGGCCGGAACCAAGTGCTCGAGGATGGCATCGCGAAAACGTTTGCGGAAGAACGCTTCATCGCCGACGAACACATAAGCCGGACGCAGCTTGCGCGACTCAAGTTCGCTGACAAACCGCTCCGCCTGGGCGAAAGCCCGCATTAAAAGTTCTCCTCGGGACAACAACTGATCGTGGCGCTGCGTCGTTGGTCGCCGGTCCCTTCGCTTCGCTCAGGGCAGGCTAAGAACGGTCGTTGGCGAACGACGAATGACCAACGGCTAACCGCCATTTGAAACTCTAGCATCTAGAAGCCCTCCAGAATGTTAGAGACCAGGGTACGGGCGAAATCCTGGGAGAGCCGCCGGAAGGCGGGCGAGTCTTCCTCGAAGAAGCTGGCCAGGTCCTGCGAAACTTCGTACTGCTCGCGAAATAGATATGACGGATTCTGGTAGAGCACCTTGCCCTGCCGGTCCGTGAGCGAGACTTTCATGCTCACCACCACCAAAACGCTGGCGGCTTGCCCGGTTGCGGAGTTATAGGTGAGCGGTGACGCGGAGGTGGAGATCACAGTGCCGCGCAAGGTGGCGTCGGCGGCTTCGCCAGGGGCACTCAGGATGTGATAGTGCGTGCGCGTGGTAAATTCGTGCACCACAGATGCCGTAAGCATCTGCTCGATCCTGTACGTGGTGGTTACATTTACGAAGGCGGGAACAGCAATGGTCTTAATATTTTCCGGGAGCTGCACGGCGTGGCCGGCCGTGTGGTATCCGCAACCGGTGGTCGCTACGAGCAGCACCAGCCCCAGGGCTCGCCACGACTTCATTGGATCTTTCCCACCGGCCGAGTTGCAATCATGCTCTCGGCACATTCCACGGCGGTGACAGCCGCGATCCTCAAGTTGTCCGCGGCCGCCCAGAGCCAGACTCCATGGGAGCGCGAAGATTCGGTTTTCAGAGAAACCATGATGTTGGCCTGACCCGCCGTGTTCACGTTGCTGGGCTGCGAATCGTCCTCGGCTCCCGCCAACATCACATGATCGCCGGCGAGGGCCTGTGACAATTTTTGCTGATCGACCATCCGCTCCATCTCCAAAAAGATGCTCAGTGCGTAGCCATGAAACACGGGAGGCTGAAGCGCCATCAGCGCGGCCTGCGGGGCATCGGCTCCGGCAAGCTTTTGATAGTGGCGCCGCACGCGCTCCTCGAGCGCAGCAAGCGACAATTTCGAGTTCGTCCCGTAGCGTGCGACCATGTTGAAAGCCACTTGTGCATCGAAAACATCCTTCGGCAGCGACTGGAATGACAACAGATTGACGGTCTGCTGGTGCAGCTCGTCCATGCCCTTCTGTCCCTGTTCGGAGGCTGGCTCGAACACCGTCGCAACGGCGCTTCGGATGGCGCCAGCTTTGCGAGCCCGCAACAGCAGGAGCGCCAGGGTCACAGCTGCGGGATGAGCCACAACGCACGGAGCCGGCTGCAGTTCCGGTTGCCACATCTGCCCGCGTTCGCGCTCCACCCAGAGAGAACGAACTGTGGCGCCCGCTTCTTCTTCCAATGCGCCGGAGAGATCAATAATCGCACTGCCGGCATCGCGCGCGCGCTTCCAGGTCTGGCGGGTGCATCCGGCGTCAGCGGCAAAAAACGTAAAGTCCGTGTTTGTGAACTGCTCGGCGCGTACGCTCTGGATGAAGTTGATCTCGTCCCCGGTCGCTTCCAGCTGGCCGATCGACTCGTCATCGTCAAGCAGGCGCACGTCAACCGCAGGGAAGTTACGCTCGTTGAGCATTTCAGCGACTTCCTTGCCTTTGAGCGTGCTCGCGCCCACGATGGCAGTCCGATAGAGCTGCCCGCGTGCGGAAGAGGACGAGGGCGAAACCGCGATTTTGGACGGACTACTCATGAAGTCTGCGAAGCCTCTTTGTAGGGGGGAGGCGGAGGCTGGCTCCGGCGACGAAAGATCCACTGCAGGCGCCAGAACACCCCAGAGAACGTATACAGAAGCGCTACGGCGAATAGCACCGGCTTGGAGAAGAACCAAACGCCGGCGAATAGAGCGCCAAAAAGAATGATCAACCGGAAGGGACGGCGCGAACCGAAATCAATGTCTTTGAAGCTATAGAACCGCCAGGTGCTCACCATCAGATAGCCCACGGCGGCGACCATTGCCAGCCATGTAATCGCCGTGTACCAGGATTCGAGGGGAGCCCCACTTTGAAAATGCACCACGGCCGCAATTACTCCGGCACCCGCCGGAATGGGCATACCGACAAAGTACTTTTTCCCCGGATGTCCCGGATTCGAAGGTTGCGGATTCGTCGTGATATTGAACCTGGCCAGGCGACTGGCTCCAGCCATCAGAAACAGGAAGGCGGCAATCGCCCCGAGCTGGGTCAACTTGATGTTCCACTCCGTGAGTGCGACCGGCGGCATCAAGTGAAATCCCCACGTCCAAGCCAGCATCGCCGGAGCCACGCCGAACGTAATCACGTCGGCCAGCGAATCGAGTTCTTTGCCGAAGTCGCTGCTGGTTCCAGTCATGCGGGCAACGCGCCCATCCAACCCGTCGAACAAGACGGCAAATCCAATCGCTTTGGCGGCATTGTCCAAATGCCATGAGGTCAATGCGCTCGCGTGGACCACTTCGAGAATGGCGTAGAAGCCGGCCGCCATATTCCCGGTGGTGAACAGCGAAGGGAGAATGTACATTCCCTTGCTCATACGGCGCGGCCGCCGCTCGTCGGGTCGACCTTTTGGAAGGGAAAGGTCCATCAGCGTGCCCCCTCGTCGGCGGAATGACTCGCGGCGCTTGCCAGGTCGCCATTCGGCTGCAGGTAAGCCAGAATGCTCGCTCCGCCACGAACCCGGTCGCCCACCTTCACTTGCAAGCTGGCAGTGGAGTTGAGCAGTATGTCTGTGCGCGAGCCAAACTTGATCAGTCCGACACGCTGGCCGCGCTCCAACCGGTCGCCAACTTTCGGATGGAACACGATTCGTCGCGCCAGCAATCCAGCGATCTGTTTGAAGATGACCACCTGACCATCGCCTTCCACGCGGACAACATTCTGCTCATTCTCCTCGGCCGAAGCTTGATTCATTGCGTTGAGAAATTTCCCTTTCTGATAACGCACATCGCGGACGACCCCAGCGATCGGGGAACGGTTCACATGCACATCAAGAACACTCAGGAAGATGCTGATGCGGGCCTGTTTCTCGCCGCCAGTTGTCACCCACGAGACATCCGTAACCTTGCCATCCGCGGGCGAAACCACGGCCCCTGCAGTCTCGGGAATGGCACGCTCGGGATCGCGAAAGAACCAGAGAAAAAACGACGCGAGCAACAAGGGCACCAGAGCCCATCCGGGTCGCGCGGCCCAGCCCACCACGATTGCAGCCACGATCAAGCCCAGCGCGTAAAAGTAGCCGTCACGAACCATGAGAGTAGAACTAATTATAGAGCAGGCACGGGCGACAAGGTCTTAGGTTTGGGCCTAAGTCCAAACAAAGAAAGGCGCTGACCAGCGCCTGTGTGCAGATACAAAACTTCCCTTGCGGCGACGGCCGCCTCTTAGTGGCCAGAAAAATTATGCTACGTGAGTGCCGAACTGCTGCCGATACTGCCGCTCAATCGACTGCATCTGGTCTTTCAGACGCAGCTTGAGCTTCTTAAGCCGAACTTCTTCCAGCTTTTCATCTTCGCTGAGATAACGCTTTTGGGTGAGTGAATCCAGACGGGTGGAATATTGCATGTGCTCCTGAGCCAGCTTGCGAAATTCATCATGGTTGGTCAGAAGAGCGTCATTCGAAGTCAGCATCCAGGCAGACCTCCAATAGGTGATTTCTAGGCTCAAGCTATCACAGCCTCATAATCGGTTCAATGCCATATTTCTGGTGCAGTCTCGTTATGAGAAACTTCTAATAAAAGCTTAGGCGATAGAGGATTGCATCCTCCGGCGGAGTGGGGTAATAGCCTTTGCGGGCGCCCGTTTCTACAAAGCCAAACTTTCGATAAAGAGCACGGGCGGCTTGATTCGACTGGCGGACTTCCAGGAATATGGCATCGGCATTCTTGGCCCGCGCGGAATCGACAAACTCCCGCAGCAGTCGGGTTGCAACGCCGCGTCGTTGGGACTCTTCGGCGACAACAATGTTCTCCAGTTCCCATTCGTTATCGACTCTGTGCGCTACGAGGAATGCCAGCATGCGATGCGACGCGCCTGAAACCGTCTCCGCCCGCGTTTCGTCAGCTTCCTCAACTACCCATATAAAGCGTAGGGGCGACCGCAAATCACTGGTTGCGAACAGGCCTTCATACTGCTGCCGGGACCAATGCGCGGCGGTCGGGCTCTGATGCTCGAGCTCGATCATCGCGGGGATATCGGCGTTATTGGCTGGCCGGGAGCGCAAGCTAGGAACCGATTTTCTCAAGCATTTCAGCGTCGGTGCGGCGGATATAGTTCGCCTCTAACCGGTCGGGCGCTACCGTCTCGCCGGCCTGAATCTTGTGCCAGCCCAAACGGGCAACATCAGCCGCAGAGATTGGCGCAAGAGTTGATACCGACAAGCGGGCTGCCAGCGCCGCTTCGGCGAGAGCGGTATCTGGAGTCACCACCGCCCATCCATTCGCCTGGGAAAGGAATTCGCTTCTGCTCAAGATAACCTCTTGTGGAACTTGGCGAGCATGGGCCGGGACTTCATACTTCCCGACATAGACATCACTCCGCCCCGCATCCAGAGCAGCCATGACGTTGCCTTGAGCGCCACTGCTGAAGACGCACACTTCCAGTAGGGACACTGGCGCGATCGGCTTGTTCAAAACCTCGCCCAGCGCCTTCACCGCCGCCAGGCCGATCCGAAGGCCAGTGAACGATCCCGGCCCGGAGGCTATAGCGAAGGCGCCGATGTCGTTCTTGGTAAATCTGTGGCTGCAGAGTAGCGCTGCAACTTGGGGAACGAGTTCGGCAGAAAAAGTGCCGCCGGCCAGAGGCACAATCTCGATCAGTTCCACGTCATTATGATCGGCAGAGCCTTCCCCCGCCCGCGCCAGAGCGATGCTGCCGCGCTTGCCGGAAGTCTCGATGGCGAGAAGAAGCATGAAGAAAATTTCTTGCCTTATCCGGGGAGACTCGTAAAATCCGTGGCCAGGTTGCTTTCTACTTTCATTCTTGAGCCAACTCCAACAACACTCCGCCCGTGCTCGACGGATGCACAAAAATGTATCTGTGACCGCCGGCACCGATTTTAATCTCCTCCGAGACCAGACGTATGCCGTCCTTTTTCAGACGCTCGACGGCCGCCGGCAAATCGGGCACGCGCAAGCAAACGTGGTGCAAACCTTCGCCCCGCTTGGCGATAAACTTCGCGATCGTAGAATTTTCCGAGGTCGCTTCTAAAACTTCCAATCGGCTTTCGCCTAGCGGAACCATCACCAGCCGGACCTGCTCTTGCTCCACCGTTTCTTCCGGAGAGACTTTTAGACCCAGCTTCTCGTAGATCGCCTTCGCTGCCGCCAGCGACTTCACCGCAATCCCGAGATGATCGATTTGAATCATCAGTTTTTCCCCACATTGGCGGCGAGCTCTTCAATCAGGGTATATGGATCACGTTTATGCTCCGCCACTTCCGCCGCCAGACGTGCCAGGTTGCCGTTCGCCAGTTGCGTCCGCGACTTTTCCAGTAAAGCGTCGCGCAGCATCTCGATCAAGCGCTCCTGCCAGTTCTCGACGCTCTTGTGCAGCGCCAGATTTTCCTTCTGCAGATACGCCTCATAGTCCGAAATTGCGCCCGCGAGTTCCTCGATCCCGGTTCCCTGGCTGGCGACTGTTTTCACGATCGGCGGCGTCCAGCCATCGTGGCGCGTGGCCAGCGACTGCAGCGTACGGATCTCGCGCTCCACGTTCTCGGCGCCTTCGCGATCGCTCTTGTTGATCACGAAGATATCGGCAATCTCCATGATGCCGGCTTTGATGGTTTGCACGTCATCGCCCATGCCCGGAACCAGAATCAGGACTGTGATGTCGGCCAGCCGCACGATGTCCACTTCATCCTGGCCCACGCCCACGGTTTCGATCATGATCAGGTCGCGGCCCGAAGCATCGAGCACCGTGGTGACATCGGCGGTGGTGCGCGCGAGGCCGCCCAGCGAGCCGCGCGTCGCCATGCTGCGAATGTAAATCCCCGGATCGGAGAAATGCTCCTGCATGCGGATGCGGTCGCCCAGAATCGCTCCGCCGGTGTAGGGGCTGGTCGGGTCCACCGCGATAATGCCTACCGTGCGATTGTCTTTGCGATAGAGGCGAGCAAGCTGATCAACCAGCGTGCTCTTCCCCGCCCCCGGCGGCCCCGTCAGCCCGAGCACGCGCGCCTTCCCGCTGTGTGGGAACACGGCCTTCAGCAGCTCGGACCATCCCGGCGCGCGGTTCTCCACGGTCGAGATGGCGCGCGCCAGCGTGCGCACGTCGCCGGAGCGGAGTTGGTCGATCATTGTCTGGATGTCAGGGTTCAAATGATCAGTGTAAAGCAGAGGTCGAACAAACTGAAATCGCCGACGTCGCTGAAATCACTGATGCGAAGAAATTACCGACGTTCGTTGCCCGATGATCTCCTCCGAGGTAGATTGAACCGTGGAATCCACTTCACAGGCCGCGCCCACTGGCTCCCCATGGGAAGCATCACGGCTGGGCTGGTTCCCACTCGTTCTGTTGACGACGCTAGCCATTTGGTTTCGCGATTACATGCCTGCGTGGCTCTTCATGTGGTCGCTTGCATTTGCGATCTTCGCTGGGTTGAAGTGGATCACCTGGTGGAAAGCCCGCAAGCGCGTTCCACACAGCCGGCTACGCTCGGTAGCTTACCTGGCGTCTTGGCCCGGAATGGACGCAGAAGCCTTTCTTGATTCGCGCAAGCATGTTCCAGTGCCTCAACCTCGGGAGTGGTCTTGGGCGCTCTCGAAAACACTGTTAGGCGCCGCGCTCCTTTGGCTGATCGCGCGCAGAGCTCCAGAGCAGCACAACTTAGTTCGCGGTTGGGTCGGACTCTTCGGACTGATCTTTCTTCTCCATTTCGGCAGCTTCCACCTGATGGCACTGTTCTGGCAAACGGTTGGAATCGACGCGGAGCCAATTATGTCGAAACCAATCCTGTCAAAGACTTTGAGCGAGTTCTGGGGCAAGCGCTGGAACCTCGGTTTTCGCCAGCTCGCGTTCGACTTGATCTTTCAGCCTTTACACAGGAAGACCGGAGTAGTCGCCGCCAGCCTGCTGGTTTTTCTGGCCTCCGGCCTGGTTCACGACCTGGTCATCTCTCTCCCGACTCGCGGTGGATACGGCCTGCCTACGGCCTACTTCATCCTGCAAGGTCTCGGCGTGACACTGGAGCGATCCTCTTTCGGAAGGCGTCTCGGCCTGCAGCACGGCTTGCCCGCATGGCTCTTCATGGTCGTCGTCGCCGCAGCTCCGGCTTTCTGGCTTTTTCATCCTCCATTTATCACACGTGTGATACTCCCATTCATGCATGCGATCCACGCCCTATGATGAACTCACTGGCAGAACGATGGTTCGACCTCGACCTGTGGCTGGCTGGCGCCGGCCACTTCGTGATCCTGATTGCCAGCTTTCAAGTCCCATCCCGTCTCCGCTGGAAGCAGGATTTGGCTCAACTCATGCCTTTCAACCGGAAATTGCTGTGGGTGCAGAGCGGCTTCACAGTGCTGACGATCGTCGCCTTTGGCACGCTGACCCTTGCGCTGCATGCGGAACTGCTCCGCGGCGACCGCGCCGCACTAGGGCTGGCTTGCTTTATCGCGGTGTATTGGACGGCACGCGTTCTCGTCGACACCTTCTATTTCTCGCACGAGGATTGGCCGAAGGGGAAGCAGTTCGTGGTCGGACATTTCTTGCTGACGTGTCTGTTTGCGGCGCTGGCGAGCAGCTACTGGGCACTGTTCGTCTGGCAGGGGTGGCTAAGAGCCCGGGGCTGAGAAGCTGGTGCGACCTCCGTACAGGACCTCGAACATGCGTCCTCGAAGCGTGGTCTGGAACGAACCAAAACGCTCAAACACTTTATCCCGGGTATCGAAGAAGCCTTCGTCGGCCAGAACGAATCTAGAGAGATCAAAACTGGAGCGAGCACAGCCCAGGCGGCAGGTTTTCGCCATGAAGTCGACGGGCGTGTGATCCACTGCATCGAAGATTGATTCTCCGTCGTTGCTGAACGCGTGCTCTGCCCTCCCCGCGAGTTCCGCAGCGGGGCCGTAGAGTTCATCGAAGTCGACCCAGGTCCCCTCGACGAAGAACTGCGGCCAGACCAGCAATATCCTGCTTGGTATAAATGCCCGAAGAATGTGGAATCGTGGGTACCAGAACCGTCCGCTGACCCGAAGCGCTCGTGATCTCGGGGACACCAAAGGCACGGGAGACGGCCTCCAGACAGGCCATTCGCTGGCTGCAGGATCCGCTTCGCTTGCGAAGCGTCTGAGAGGCCGGTTGCAATTCATCCAAGGTGTAAACCGGCTTCACGGAGTCGACGAGGTACCGATGTGCTGACTGAAGCAACTTTCGGTCTTCTGGCTCCCGAGCCCGCAAACGCACCGCGAGGTCACGAATCGTTGCATCGTGATGGTCTAGGATCGGTGTGGCTTGCAGGTTCGCTGAGGTGGGAGTCGCCACTGTTTCCGTCGACATGGATGGTCAGCCCTACTCCTTCAGCAACTGCCTTGCAATCACCAGCCGCTGAATCTCACTGGTGCCCTCGCCGATGGTGCACAGCTTCACGTCGCGGTAGTACTTCTCGGCGGGATAGTCTTTGATGAAGCCGTAGCCGCCGTGAATCTGCACGCCTTCATTGGCACACCTCACGGCAACTTCGCTGGCGTAGAGCTTCGCCATGGAGGACTCCAGCGTGGTCTTCAGGCCGGCGTCTTTCATCGAGGCGGCACGCATGGTCAGCAGACGGGCCGCGTCAATCTCCGTCGCCATGTCGGCCAGCTTCCACTGAATCGCCTGGAACTCGCCGATTGCCTTGCCGAATTGCCGGCGCTCCTTGGCATAATTCAGCGCGGCCTCGTATGCGCCCTGCGCCATGCCCAGCGACAGCGCCGCAATCGAGATGCGGCCGCCATCGAGCACGCGCATCGCATCGATGAAACCGTCGCCTTCCTTCCCCAGCAGATTCTCCGCCGGAATCACGCAATCTTCAAAGATCATTTCCGCCGTGTCGCTAGCCCGCAGCCCGAGCTTGTTCTCTTTCTTGCCGGGGCGAAATCCCTTGGTATCTCTGTCGACGATGAAAGCGGAAAGGCCGTGAGTATTAGCGGCGCGGTCGGTCACCGCGATCACGACAACCGCATCGGCGTAATGACCGTTGGTGCAAAAGGTTTTCGTGCCGTTGAGAACCCAGTTGTTTCCGCGGCGCTTCGCGGTCATGCGGGCGCTGCCCGCGTCCGATCCCGAGGATGGTTCGGTCAAACCCCAGGCGCCAAGAAACTCGCCGGTCGCAAGTTTGCTCACGTATTTTTTCTTCTGCGCTTCATCCCCGGCGAGAAAAATATGATTGGAACACAGCGACGTGTGCGCGGCGACAATGATGCCCACCGAGCCATCCACGCGCGACAACTCTTCGATAGCGATAACATATTCCACGTAGCCCATGCCGGCGCCCGCGTACTCAGTGGGAAAGACCGTTCCCAATAATCCGAGCTTGCCCAACTCCTTAACAGTAGCCAGCGGAAACTCGCACGCCTCATCCCACTTCATGACGTTGGGCGCGATCTCGCGCTCGGCGAACTCGCGGACGCTTTTCTTCAAATGCAGCTGCTCGTCGTTCAGTTGAAAATCCAAGATTCCTCCACTTCTGCGGCCGCTTGCCTGGCTCGTTTACGCCACAAAACTCGCGGATTCGCTGTTTTCTGGATTAGAACATAGCGGCAGAATGGAGGGAAGTTACCTCGGGCAGAAGAAAGGAAAAGTGCGAGAACCCGCGTCACCACTGGGGATCAAGAGTATGAAAGCCAGCTGCCCAACCGACCGGACAGCCTGCCAATAATTTGGTTCCAGCAGATTTCCCGCGCCGCCGCAAGGCTCACCGTGCCACTCCATCCGCAAGAATGAACCGCTCGAACACTTCATTGGAAAGCAACCGCCCCCGCGGAGTCAAGTGGACAAAGTCTCCCGCTCGCTCCATCAGCCCACCTTCGACCAACTCGGCAATCGCGACGCGAGCGTACTCGACGGCTTCTTCCCCGAATTTCAGGGACAGTTCCTGCAGGCTGACACCCCGCGTGAGCCGCAGCCCAAGAAAAAAACTCTCCTCCAAGGCTGCCCGGCGCGAGACGGCGGTCCGCTTTATAGCTGCCGCATTCATGTACGGCTCGATAGAGTCAGCCGCCGCAAATCTTACAGCCTCGCTGTCGTGGGTACTGGGGCTAAAGCCCTGGTCTCTTTTGTGCTCTTGACCGGCACGACTAAAGCTTGCCCTGAGCGCAGCCGAAGGGTCGTACCCTTCCCGAACTGCCGGTAGCATCGAGTGCGCGTCCACGCCAAAGCCAAAATAAGGTTGCCGCGTCCAATACTTCAAGTTGTGCTGCGACTCGAAACCTTCGCGAGCGAAATTGGAAATTTCGTATTGCGCGATCCCCGCTGATTGGAGTTGCTGGCAGGCTGCGAGATAAAAATCCGCCGTGGCTTCTTCGTCCGGTACAAAGTGCGCGTGATAGCGTGTGCCGCCCGCGAGCACCTCCCGTCCCAGCCGCGAATCCTCGTCCACTTCGAGCATGTAGACGCTCACGTGCGGAGCGCCCGTGGCAACGGTTTCCGCCAAAGAGAATTCCCAACTCCCGGCGGTCTGGTGCGGCAATCCGGCGATGAGATCGATGTTGAAGTTCTTAATTCCCGCAGCCTGCAGGCGAGCAATGTCCTCCAGCACGGTGGCGCGCTTGTGCAGGCGACCGACAGCCGCGGCCTCCTGATCCACTAACGACTGCACCCCGAGACTGACGCGATTCACGCCGCAGCGCAGCAGACTCTCCAGCGTGGCGCAAGCCAGCGTGCCCGGGGCGCACTCGACTGTGATTTCAGCTTCGGGACTCACCTGGAACTGCCGCCTCACTGCGCCGAAAATTCGCTCCAGTTGCGCGGCATCGAGCACCGTCGGCGTCCCGCCGCCCAGATAGATGGAATCCACTGCGCGCTCTATGTGGCCGCCCATTTCCAGCGCCACCTGCGTGGCGTTTTCAATGTCGGCGCAAACGCGATCCACGTAGCGCTCCCACAGGGCCCGCGAAAATACGCCGGAGGCAAAATTGCAGTAACTGCACTTGGTGCGGCAGAACGGGACGGAAATGTAAATGCCGAGAGGCATGTCAGATCATTATCCCATCTATGGCGCCTGCAAACCTTTTCCATCCTCTGGGGGGTCTCGACCATCTATTTGCGGTACCCTGTTAGCAGTGCCGGTGGCTGTTTCACCTGATCCTTCAATAACGGATCGTCAAGAAAATCGATGTCGCAGGAAGAAGAAGTATTAGGCAAAGCGTATGACAGCCGCCTGATGGCGCGGCTGCTGAAATATCTGCGCCCGTACCGTTGGCAGGTGGCGATTGCGCTGATTTCGATCGTCCTGAAGTCTTTTGCCGACGTGCTGGGACCGTATCTCACCAAGGTGGCGATTGATCGCTACCTTGCTCCCGCCGAAGGCTTGTCGTCCGGCTTTTGGAGTTGGCTCAGCCCGCGCGCCATCACCGGCATTGCGCAGATCGCGGCAATTTATGTTGGACTGCTGCTCTTCAGCTTTTTACTCGAGTTCCTGCAAACCTACTTCATGCAGTGGACCGGCCAGAAAGTTATGTTCGATCTGCGCCGCCAGATCTTCCGCCATCTACAGCGCCTGCACGTTGCCTTCTTCGATAAGAACCCGGTTGGCCGTCTGGTGACGCGCGTTACCACGGACGTGGACGCTTTGAATGAGATGTTCACTTCCGGAGTGGTGTCGATTTTCGAAGATCTTTTCGTGCTCTTCGGAATCCTGGGCGTGATGTTGTGCATGAACTGGAAGCTGGCGCTGATCACGTTTGCGGTGTTGCCGTTCATCGTGTATTCCACCAAGATTTTCCGCGACCGGGTGCGCGATTCCTACCGCCGCATTCGCGTCGCCATCGCTCGTATCAACGCCTACCTGCAGGAGCACATCAGCGGGATGGTTGTGCTGCAACTTTTCAACCGCGAGCGCAAAGCCTACAACCGCTTCTCGGAAATCAACCGCAGCCACATGGACGCGTTCAAAGACGCGATCATGGCTTATTCGGTTTACTACCCGGTAGTCGACATTCTCTCCTTCATCGCGATTGCCTGCGTGATTTGGTTCGGCGGCGGCGACGTGATGCGAAATGTCAGCACCAGCAGCGTCGCCGTGCATTTCAACTGGAAAACGCTGGTTGCATTCCGCCTGGTGTCGACCGGCGCGTCGCTGGGCGTGCTGGTCGCCTTCATCCAGTATTCTCTGCGATTCTTCCGGCCGATCATGGACTTCAGCGAGAAATACAACATCCTGCAATCGGCCATGGCCGCCAGTGAACGCATCTTCAAGTTGCTGGACACGCCCGTGCGGGTGGTCTCGCCCGCAGTGACCAAGAGGCCGGAGGGAGCAGGCCGCATCGAGTTCGATCACGTCTGGTTCGCCTATCGCGAAGCGCCGGAAGAATCTGACAACGAGCATGCGGGGACGGGCGCTTCCGATTGGGTTCTCCGCAATGTCAGTTTCGCTATCGAGCCCGGCGAAACCGTAGCGATAGTCGGCCACACCGGCGCGGGCAAGACCACGCTCATCTCGCTCCTGCTGCGTTTCTACGACGTGCAGAAAGGTGCAGTGCGAATCGACGGCGTCGATGTGAAAGACATGGATCTAGTTGACTTGCGCAGCCGCTTCGGCGTGGTACTCCAGGATCCGTTCTTGTTCAGTGGAACGATTGGCGGGAACATCCGGCTCGGCACGCAGCGCATTCAGGATAAAGATGTCGAAAAGGCCGCCGAAGACGTGAACCTTGCCGACTTCATCCGTGCGCTGCCTAAGGGCTTCGATGAAGAAGTCCGCGAGCGCGGCTCGACGCTTTCTACGGGACAGAAGCAGCTCATCTCGTTCGCGCGCGCGCTGGCCCACGAACCGAAGATTCTGATTCTCGACGAAGCCACTTCCAGCGTGGATACGGAAACCGAATTCCGCGTGCGCGATGCGCTCAACCGCATGGTCGAGGGACGCACCTCGCTGATCATCGCCCACCGGCTTTCGACCGTGCAGCGCGCCGACAAGATCATCGTCATGCACAAAGGCCAAGTGCGCGAGATGGGCACGCACCAGCAACTGCTGGCGCAACGCGGGATTTACTTCAGGCTGTACCAACTCCAATACAAAGACCAAGAACTGAGTGTGGCGCGGGCGCCCTCGCCCGCGAATGCTGACGGCTTCAGAGAGCCGGAAGTCACCGCCAGAGGGGACGACTAAGGCGGCGGGTCGCCTGCGAGCGGGGTTGCGGCGGTCAGATTATCCAGATCAAAAAAAAAATCAGATCGAGGCCGGAAAATTCCTGGAATCAACAAGTTACGCTCGGCGGTATCTGCCGAGGTCTGGCTAAGATATTGCAAAAAAAAGACTTAACTTCAAAGTATTCCATTCAAAGGACTTAGACGGGCTTGGGCGATCTTAGCATGGCTAAGTGCCTTGGAATCATTAGCCGGATCGTAAAATATTGCATTCACTGTAGTTATCTTATCGCTATTCTTATGTCAAATATCTAATGCGTATAGAGATAGCGTTGCAGGTTTCGGAATCCAAGTCAAGAGAATTGTGCGGAAGTTTGGAGGCCAGCCCTTTGCTTAGGTGCCGGTAGCCGAAGTCTGCCAGTGCCCGGGTAGTGGCTCAGTTTGAATTTGCAGCCGCTTTTTTGTAGGGGCCGCGCTTCGCTGGTTTCGGCCTGAATCGTGAGAACCTGCTACCTCGTCGACGTCTTCGCTCTGCGGGATGATGTCTTTCCCCGCGCGGGCCTGCCTCTTGGGGGATGCCGTGCTGACAATCCGTCCGTCAAAATCAATACCGACCAGCGCCAGAATCTTCCGTGCTCTCGCTGGCGGAACTCCGAGGCGCTTGGCAGTCTCTCGGAGGAGAGCGGCTTGAAATCGAGCTTTACGGGGCGTCGCATCGAATTTTCTTTCAACTGTTTTTTTATTTTGTCACGCTCATTTCGGGTCGCTTTCACGGGAAATGATTTTCCATCAAACTATTCGCGCCGTGTTCTGGCCTTACAATGCTGTCTTGCGAATCCTGATCTCAGCCGGCGAAGCTTCCGGGGAAATGTATGGGGCGCAGCTCATCGAAGCCCTCCAGCGAAAAGCGGAGCTTCGCTCCGCTGGACAGCCGGGGGCGGCTGTCCCCACACAAACCTCTCATCCCACACTTGCATCTCTTCCCACTCAACCCCCGCTTGAATTCTTCGGCGTGGGCGGCGACCGTATGCGCGCCGCCGGCTGCAACACTGTCGTCGACGCGAAGGATCTCTCCGTCGTCGGCATCACCGAAATCCTCAGCCATCTACCCAGGATCTACGGCCTGTACCGGCATCTGATCTCCGAGGCGGACAAGCGCAAGCCCGATCTCGCCATCGTCATCGATTCGCCCGCGTTCAACTGGCGCGTGGCGCGGCAGATGAAGAGGCGCGGTGTTCCTGTGGTCTACTACGTCGCGCCGCAATTCTGGGCGTGGCGCCAGGGACGCGTGCGGCTGCTGCGCGACTACATCGATAAGGCTCTGGTAATTTTTCCGTTTGAAGAAAAGTTCTACCGCGACCGTGGAGTGGATGCGACGTTTGTGGGGCATCCACTGGCTGATTTGGCGCAGCCAGCAATCGAGCGCAACGACTATGCTGCTCAGTTTCATCTCAACCCCGCCAAACACTGGATCACGCTCATGCCTGGCAGCCGCGTCAAAGAAGTGCGCATGAATCTGCCTACTATTCTCGAAGCGGCTGCCCAGCTTGGCTCCGACTACGAATTCTTGCTGCCGGTCGCGCCCACGCTCGACCGCGCGTTCCTTAAGAATTTAATGGGCCAGCAAAGGGTCACACTGGTGCCTGAATCTCTGCCCGCGCTGTGGCATTCGCAGGCCGGTGTCATCGCGAGTGGCACGGCGACCGTAGAAGCCGCCATGATGCGCACTCCGTTCGTGATGGTCTATCGCGTCTCAACGCTCACTTATCTACTGGGCAAACCGCGGGTTAAAGTCCCACACTTTGCCATGGTTAATTTGATTGCCGGGGAGCAAGTCGTCCCTGAGCTGGTGCAGCACGACTTTACCGCTAGAGATGTAGTCGCCCGACTGCGGGAGATCCTGCCGGACGGAGCCGCGCGCGCGCGCATGCTGGAGGGCTTGACGGGGGTGAAGGCCCTCCTCCGCGCCCCGGAAAGCCAGGTTGAAGGTCCAGAGCAGCAGTCTCCGGCAGACCGCGCCGCGGGGATTATTTTAGAGATGCTATATCCCAGACCATCCTCACAATGAGCCCGGAGCAGTGCACTGCCGACACCCTCAGGGGCTAAAATCCGTGTCTTTATGGGCGTTTGGCGGCAGGGCTGAAAGAGGTTGCGGGAAAAGTCGTTCGCAGGTGGAGTATTCGATCCGGCGGCTGAAGCCGCTGTTGATTTTATTGGGCTTTTGCGGCGCGACTGGAAGTCACGCCCTTTCAAAACCGCCGAGAATCGAGTTTTTCCGCAGCCTCTGAAAGCCGTGCCCTTCCCGAACCTTCCCCGCACCATGCCCTTCCCAAACCTTCCCGCAGCCTGATTCTTATTGGTCTCCAGCTAAAGCTAAGAGCTAGGAGCTAAAAGCTAGAAGCTGCTCTTCTAAGCCTTGTGCTCCCAGCATCTTTTAGGTAAGAATCTTCATCATAGGAATGGTTAGGCCCATTTCCGGGAGACTCTCCTTAATGCAGATTCAGCTTCGGCGCGCCCAGAGCGTCCTGTCGGGTACCTCTGCCCTGCTGCTGTTGATTTTTATCGCGATCCCTTCCTGGGCCGCCGAAAAAGCCCACCTGCGGGTGGACGACTACCAGATTGAGGCTGAGTTGACGCCGCATCTCCACCAAATTTCGGCGCGGGCCAGGGTCAAATTCACCGCGCTTCAGGATTTGAACACCGCTATTTTCGAACTGCATAACGGCCTGCGCGTCACCAGAGTTCTAGATGACAAGAACCAGCCGCTGTCGGCCGAGCGGGTAACGCAGGATTCGACCATTCGCGTGCCTATGCCCGCCGGGTTGGCCAAGGACGCTTCCACCACGCTCACCTTCGAATACGAAGGCGAAATCGAGAGTGCCGACGACAGCCCTGTACCCGGGCTCAAGCTCGCCTCCATTGGCGACGACACTAGTTACCTGCTCTACTCCGGACGATGGTTTCCGGTGAGCGGCTACGGGCTCAACCGTTTCACCTCAACCATCAGCGTTACCGTGCCGGCGCACATGGTGGTGATCGGCAGCGGCAAGTCCACGGTCACCGATAATGCTCCGTCGAAGAAGCCCAACAGCAACGGACTGCCCACGAAGACATTTACGTTCGTCTATACCAAGCCGAGTTTTCCCGGCACTATCGTCGCGGGAATTTTTCAGGAATATAAAAGCGACGAAGCGGGGATGGACCTCCACGTCTTTTTTAAGCCTGACCATCAGAAGCTGTCTCCCGAATACACCACCACGGCGCTTCAGGAATTTACTTACTTCATCACGCTCTATGGCACGCCTTTGTCGCAAAGGCTCAACGTGATTGAATTGCCGGGCGACACGGTTCCGTACGCGTGGGCTCCGGAAATCGCCGGCCTGGCT
>CZKK01000008.1_pt1 | contig 17933 bp, 17 predicted proteins | sample 1122271 | NCBI WGS metagenome assembly CZKK01 (sample SAMEA3539301, study PRJEB10725) | soil metagenome | biome: tundra; feature: field; material: soil | place: USA | collected 2010-05 | depth 0.15 m | reverse complement strand
CGGTTGAAGTGCACGTGCTGCAGGGTGAGCGTCCGATGGCGGCGCAGAACCGGACTCTGGGCAAGTTCCATTTGACCGGGATTCCGACGGCTCCGCGGGGCGTTCCGCAGATTGAAGTGACGTTCGACATTGACGCGAACGGCATTCTGAACGTGACCGCGAAAGATACGGCCACGCAGAAGGACCAGAAGATTACGATTACGTCGTCTTCGGGACTGTCGAAGGAAGAAGTGGAGAACATGGCCAAGGAAGCCACCGCGCACGCGGCTGAGGACAAGACGCAACGCGATGCGATCGAGGCCAAGAACCAGCTCGACAGCATGGTTTACAACATCGAGAAAATGCTGCGCGAGTCGGGAGATAAGATCTCGGGTTCGGATCGGGGCGACGTAGAGAACGCAATAGCCGATGCCAAGAAGGCGCTGGAATCAAACGACAAAGCGCAGATGGATAAGGCCCGCGAGACCCTGACCAAGGCTTCGCACAAGCTGGCCGAAGAAATGTATAAGTCGGCCCAAGCGAAGGGTCCGGCAGCGGGCGGGCCGGGTGGGGCTGCTCCGACGGACGGGGCTGGAGCGGGCGCGAACGGCAGCGGCGGCGGTCAGAAGAAAGATGAAGGCGTGATCGACGCTGAGTACGTGGACGTGGAAGAGAAGAAGTGAGCGATCAGCTCTTGGTTGGAACGTGTGGCGCGGGCACTCCTGCCCGCGCTATACGTTTGCGGGGTCATTAGAAGTGGGGGGGCGATGGATTTCCAGGTTCATGAGCAGACTTACTTCCTCAGCCTTGCTGAGGACGAGAAGCAGTGGGAAGTTTTTGTCGCAACTCCGACCGGCGCGCGCCCGGTCCCGGTTTACGTGGATGCGGCAAAGTCCGGACCGATCGTTGTGTTACAAGAAGAGAAGCATAGGATGCCGAGCTAGGAACGATGGTGTTGATCTTAAACATTAAACTGTCATCCTGAGCGGAGTGGATGCTTCCCGAAAGCATCCACGGAGTCGAAGGAACCCTATAGTCGTTGAGCGAGCTAATGGGCGAAGGTAGGGATCCTTCGACTGCGTTGCCGTCCGCTAATCGCGGACGGCAACTCCGCTCAGGATGACAAAATCTAAATGGACGACCGCCAACTAAATGGCAACCACTTCCAAGAAAGATTATTACGAAATCCTCGGCGTGAAGAAGTCCGCCTCGGCGGAGGACATTCGCAAGGCGTTTCGCAAACTGGCGCGCAAATACCATCCCGACGTTAATCCTGGGGACAAGTCTGCGGAGGAGAAGTTCAAGACGCTCTCCGAGGCGAATGACGTACTCAGCGATCCCAAGAAACGCAAAATCTACGACCAGGTCGGATTCTATTCGGACAATATCGATCCGGCGACGGCCGAGGCGTATGCGCGCGGCGGTGGTGCGGGCGGCTTTGCCGGAGGCGCGCCGGGCGGTGGAGCGGGTGGTCAAGGTGTCCCCTTTGATTTTGGCGGTTTCGACTTCTCCGATCTGGTGGATAACGCAGGTCGAGGCAGACGAACTGGCGGCGGTGGTGGATTCAAGGACATCTTCTCGGGAATCTTCGGCGGAGGCCGGGGAGCGACAGCGACAGAGGCTGGTCCCGAAGCGGGCTCCGACCTGGAATATCAGGTAAACGTGCCCTTCTGGACGGCGATCCGCGGCGGCGTGATGCGGCTCAACATCACGCGTCAGGACGTCTGCACCAATTGCCACGGCCAGGGCTACATCGAAGCGCCGGGAAAGTGTCCCGAATGCAACGGCACCGGCCAGATCACGCAGACCGGCGGACGCATGAAGTTCAATGTGGCCTGCCCGCGCTGCCAAGGGACGGGCAAAAACATTTCGAACTGCCCAACCTGCCACGGCGAAGGCACGGTCAGCCGCACCGAGCCGCTCGAAGTGAGGATCAAAGCGGGCACGCGCGATGGGCAGCGCATCCGGTTGGCCGGCAAGGGCAACGCCGGGGCGCATGGCGGCGTGACCGGCGACTTGTACGTGATTATTCGGATTGGAGAGCATGCTCTGTTCCGGCGCGACGGCGACGACATCTACCTCACTGTTCCCGTCAGCGTCACCGAGGCCGTGATGGGAGCCAAGATTGAAGTGCCGACCATTGACGGGCGGGCGCTGTTGAAGATTCCTCCCGGAACGCAGCCCGGACAAAAGCTGCGCCTGCGCGAGAAGGGCGTACCCTCAGCCACCAAAGACGGCGTGCGCGGCGATGAGATCGTCGAGATCACCGTGACCGTGCCCATGCCGCGAGATGAGCGCACTAAAGAACTGCTGCGGGAGTTGGCCAAGCTGAACCCGGAAGATCCGCGGGCGGAGTTGTGGAAGAGCGTGTGAAGAGTAGTACCGAGTATCGAGTAAAACAACTGTCTACTCGGAACTCGGTGCCCGGTACTCGCAACTCGGTACTCGTCATTACCTCCGTACCTGACCTCCTTGACAAAAATTCAAAAAATAACTCAAAAATATCTTGCATCTCTGGAGATTTGCCGTAATCTCTAACTGCGAACTAACTCCGCCGCAATGCCCGGGAATCGCAGTCACTCGGGAGCTTCGAGACGAAGCAAGTCGTGTTCCGGTAAACCCGGAGACGAGGTGGCGAGAGTGAGTCGCTTGAGGAGGAAGACATCGAAATTGGCAACAGCTAGCGCCCCGCGTCAACAACTCGAAAATCCCCAACCTCTCGCCGCCATACCCAACCGGAAAAGATTCGTTCGCCTCACGCTGTGGCCACTGGTCGCCGCCACCTTCTTTATGGTGTCGGGTGGAACCTACGGCACGGAAGACATTGTGCACGGCGCCGGCTACGGACGAGCGATCCTGATCCTGCTGCTCACGCCGCTGCTCTGGAGCCTGCCTACGGCCTTCATGATCGGCGAGCTTTCAAGCGCGCTGCCTTACGAAGGCGGCTACTATGCCTGGGTGCGCCGCGCCATGGGAAATTTCTGGGGATTTCAGGAAGCCTGGCTCTCGCTGGTGGCGTCCATTTTCGATATGGCGATTTACCCCACACTGTTTGTTCTTTACCTGACCCGCATGTTCCCGTGGTTCCAGGAGGCAAATCGCGGATGGTGGGTTGCACTGGCAGTGGTGATTGCCTGTGCCGTGTTGAATATTGCCGGCGTCAAGGTAGTATCGCTCACGTCGCTATGGCTTTTCTTCGCGCTTTCGGCGCCGTTTGTTGCCATCGTGATTCTTGCTCCATTCAAGATTGGGGCGCTGGCGAACGCCGTGACCAAACCGACCACTTCGACCGTCGACATTCTCGGCGGCCTGCTCATCTGCATGTGGAACTACATGGGATGGGACAACGCCTCGACCATCGCCACGGAAGTCGAGAAGCCGCAGCGGACCTATCCGCGGGCCATGCTGGTCGCGGTGGTGATTGTGGCTCTCAGTTACGTGCTTCCCTTTGCTGCCATGTGGATGACTGGGCTGAAAGCCACCGCGTGGGAGACTGGCTCGTGGGCAGACATTGCCGGCTTGCTGGGTGGACCGCTGCTCCGCATCGGCGTGGTGCTTGGCGGAGTCATCAGCGCGTTTGGCATGTTCAACGCCCTAGTGATGAGCTACTCGCGTCTGCCGCTGGCGATGGCGCAGGATGGCATGCTTCCCGGAATTTTCGGCAAACTGCATCCCAAATCGCGCGCGCCCTGGGTAGCAATCCTCGCTCTGGCGCTGTGTTGGGCAATGTGCCTCGGCCTGGGCTTTGCCCGCCTGGTTACGATCGACATCCTACTTTACGGTTTCAGCCTGATGCTGGAATTCATAGCGCTGGCCGTGCTGCGCTTTCGCGAGCCGGAACTGGCGCGGCCTTTCCGGGTTCCCGGCGGATTGTTTGGGGCAATCGCGATCGGCATCCCGCCCATGCTGTTGCTGGGATTTTCCATCATCCGCAGCGAGCATGAGCAGGTTTGGAACATGAGCTCGTTCGCCTTCGGCATGATTCTGATCGCGGCGGGCGTGGTGGCCTATGCGGTCAACCATTTGCTGAAGCCGCAAGGATGGGCCGCCACCACGGAAAAAGCTCAGCCCGCGGCCTGAGTCTATTCGCCTCGAAAGAAAAATGAGGACCGGTAAAATCCCCGGTCCTCTTTGTGTTAACGTCTTTTCCCGAACGCGTTTTCACCGAACTATGCAGCTGCCTTTGCCGCGTCTCGCAAGCTCTTTACTTTGTCGTGAGCTTTCTGCACGCTCGCCGCTTGGCGGCGAACAATCTGAGCGATATTTTCCGGCAAATCGCCAGTGACCGCTTTCTGGTAGTTTTCCTTGGCGTTGTCCTCGCCGGCCTCAACCGATTCCAGGATCGTCTTGTCGCCACCGCCAAGACTGACTTTGGTATCGATCCAGGCGCGCCGAAGCGTCCCGGAGACCGAGCCGGAAACTTTCTTGTCCGGTTTGCCCAGCCGGATCAATTCAGCTTCCAATTCCCCGGCAAAGCGAGATCGCTCGAGGCTCTGCTCGTTGAAGTAGGTCTTCAAGTCAGACCGTTTCACGTGCGAAGCAGCGTCCTGGTAGCCCTTCTGCCCGTCCTTGCAGGTCTCAATAAGACTTTCAACTACGCTGATAGCATTATTTTCGTCCATGAAATAACCTCCGGTAGTTGGATGCCAGCGGCGAGTAAAGGTTTGGCGGAATTCTGTCGCGGGAATAGTTCTGCCTCGCGCAATTCGGGGGGAAAACCCGTCTTGCTTAAGGGACCTGCTTTTCGTTGCCCCCGGTGCTACATTAGTTCAGTTATGAGTATCCAGAGCGCATATCGCAAAATGCCGGTTTGGCTAGCAATGCCCGCGGCTCTTCTGGCTTCCGCCGTCGTGGCCATGACGCTAGCATCTCTTGGCGCGGCCGCGCTAGATTTCATCTTCGGGAAGTTCCACAAGCCTGGCGATCTCGGTGATGCAATCCTCGTCGTCTTCTTTGTGGCTCCAAGCATTGCTGTTCTCGCCTTCGTGTTCTGCTTTTCCATCCTACTCAGCTGGCATCACACGACCTCTTGGCGGGCTCCGACGTTCGCGTTTGCATTGGGCGCCATCCTAGTTTGGTTGTGGGCTCATGACTGGGTCGGCCTTATACCGTTTGTGCCGGGAACCGTAGCTTGGCTCATTAGCTGCTGGTTGTTGCACAGGAACGCAAGCGCTCATCACAAACATGTCATCGAAGCGTAAATCCAAGGGCGCGTACATGATCTCGGCGGTGGCTGAGATGTATGGCATCCACCCTCAGACTTTGCGGCTCTACGAGCGCGAGGGGCTGCTGAAGCCGTCGCGCACCGAGGGCAACACTCGGCTTTACACGGACGAAGACCTGCAGCGGCTGGAGTTCATCCTGTCGCTGGCGCGCGACCTGGGCGTAAACATCAGCGGCATGGCGATCATCCTGCAAATGCGGGAGCGCATGGAAGAAATGCAGCGCCAGATTCAGGAGTTTGTGCAATACATCCAGGAGGAAGTGCTCACCCGCGCTCATGCCGCCGCCGATCCGGCGAAGGGCGCGATCGTGCCAGTGCGCCGGGCGATGTTGGCTCAGACAATTCAGCCTCCGAAGAAGCGGTAAGAGCCAGCAGTCAGCTCAGCAGTTCGCAATTGGCAATTGGCCAACCGCTAATTGCGAACTGCCCCGTTCCGCGTATCATAGGAGTCCGTCAGCGCTCGACTGGCTGAGTGCTGAATGCTGAGTGCCTCATGCTTCCCTTCAAGCTGATCTACAGCGACGCCTACTACCTGCCCATCGGACAACACGTCTTCCCCGCCGAAAAATACCAGCGCATCCGCGAACGATTGCTGGCGACCGGGGTCGCCGACGCGAATGATTTTCTGGAACCGCAACCCGCCACCGACGGCGATATCCTGCTCGTCCACACGCCCGAGTATGTCGACAAGCTGGCCACCGGCACGCTCAGCGCCCGCGAAGAGTTGGCCCTTGAAGTTCCCTACTCGCGCGATCTGGTGGAGGCATTCTGGCTGGCGGCCGGAGGATCGATCCTGGCGGCGCGGCAGGCATTGACCGACCGCGTCTCGATCAGCATTGGCGGCGGATTTCATCATGCCTTCCCGGACCACGGCGAGGGTTTCTGCATGATCCACGATGTGGCTGTGGCTATCCGCCGGCTGCAGCGCGACGGCAAGATTCGCACTGCGATGACGGTGGACTGCGACGTCCACCAGGGGAACGGCACAGCTGTGATTTTTGCGGGAAAGCGTGCGCCCGGCGATCCGCTGCCATCCGCTTCGGGCTCGCCAGTGGCCACACATGGAGTCCGCCGGAAGAATGCAAACGCCGGGGATGTCTTCACCATCTCGCTGCACCAGCACAACAACTATCCCATGTGGAAGCCGCCTTCATCGATTGACGTGGATCTGCCCGACGGCATCGGCGACGACGATTATCTGGCCTGGCTCGACAACGCGCTCAGCTCCGGCCTGCGGCAGTCCGCTCCTGACCTGCTGTGCTACCTCGCGGGCGCCGACCCTTATAAAGAAGATCAACTGGGCGGCTTGTCTCTGACGATTGAGGGATTGAAAAAACGCGACGAACTTGTATTCCGCGTCGCGCATGCTCGGAACATCCCGGTGATGGTGACCTTCGCCGGCGGCTACGCCCAGAACGTCGAAGATACCGTGACCATTCACAGCAACACGGTGATCGCTGCCAAGGAAGTGTTCGGCGGAGAAAAGTGAGCCGGGAAGTGAGTCCCGCCAGACGATATACTCGATGAAATGATCGTCACCCCGTCAGACCTTTCGCACAGCGAGCTTTACGGCATTTTGCTCAACTCCGTGGCGCCGCGCCCGATTGCCTGGGTGTCCACGATAAGCCTGTCGGGACAGCATAACCTTGCGCCCTTTTCCTTCTTTAATGCGGTTTGCGCCGACCCTCCCTTGCTTGCTTTTGCGCCGGGGCTTCGGCGTCCCAAGACGCCGGAAGTCGGGCACGGCGAAGCTAAAGATACATTGCGGAACATCCGTGAAACGCGGGAATTCGTCGTCAACATAGTTACCTACGAACTCCGCGAACCGATGAATTTGACCAGCGGCGAATACGACGCATCAGTGGACGAATTCGAATTGGCGAAGCTTACTCCAGAGCCGTCGAAGATAGTTCGCCCGCCGAGAGTCGGCGAATCTCCCGTCAGCTTTGAGTGCAGGCTTCATCAGATTCTCGACTTCTCTCCCAAGCCCACCAGCGGCAGCCTGGTGATCGGCGAGATTGTCTCGATTCACATGAACGACGCACATATGAAAGAGGGCAAGCTGGACCGCAACTCGCTGGACCTAATCGGACGCATGGGCGGGATTCAGTATACGAGGACAACGCAGAGATTTGAGATGGTCAGGCCCAGGGTTGGGTAGGTTAGCCCCGCGTTCTCCACGGACTTAGTGCCGAAGGCACGGCATGGGAAAGCCCGGCACGGCAGTGCCGGGAGCGGTGGCGACAAAGGAACGAGCCCCGCAGGGACGGCACCTGCGGGGTATCCGCAGAAGTATACCCATCGTGGCTGGTAAGATAGTAGCTATTCAAATGTTCGAGAACTTACAAGAAAAGCTTCAGCGCGCATTCAAGTCCCTTCGCGGCCAGGCCCGGCTGAGCGAGGAAAATATTGCCGAGGCGATGCGCGAAATTCGGCTGGCGCTGCTCGAAGCCGACGTCAACTTCAAAGTGGTCAAAGAGTTGATTGACCGCATCCAGGCCAAGGCCGTGGGCCAGGAAGTGCTGACCGCGCTTTCTCCCGGCGAGCAGGTCATCAAGATCGTGCGCGACGAACTGGTCGAGACTCTCGGCAAAGACACGGCGCGCATGAAGTTCGCCTCGCAACCTCCCACCGTTGTTCTGATGGCTGGATTGCAGGGTTCCGGCAAGACCACCACTTCGGGCAAGTTGGCGAACTGGTTCAAGACCGGCGGCCATCGTCCGCTGCTGGTTTCGGTGGACGTGTATCGTCCCGCGGCGCGCGAGCAGTTGAAGGTTGTGGCGCAGGCCGTCAAGGCGCAGATCTACGAAGGCGAAGTGGGCGAGGCTTCAACGCCCGCGCAGCTCACACAAGCAGTGGAACGTCTGGTGAAAGAAGCCCGCCGCGAGGCCATCGTCTCCGGCTGCGACGTGTTGATCGTCGACACTGCCGGGCGTCTGCACATCGACGACGATCTCATGAACGAGATGCAGTCGCTGAAAAAGCTGCTGAATCCTTCCGAGATTTTGTTCATCGCCGACGCCATGACCGGGCAGGACGCGGTGCGCTCCGCCGATGAGTTCCACAAGAAGCTTTCGCTCACCGGCGTCATCCTCACCAAGATGGACGGCGACGCCCGCGGCGGCGCGGCGCTTTCCATCCGGCAGGTGACGGGGCAGCCCATCAAGTTCATCGGCGTCGGCGAGAAATACGATGCGCTGGAGCCGTTTCATCCCGACCGCATCGTGTCCCGCATTCTCGGCATGGGCGACATTCTTTCGCTGATCGAGCGCGCCGAATCGCAGATCGACAAGAAGAAGGCGCAGGAGATGGCCACCAAAGCCCTCACCGGCGACGGCTTCTCGCTCGAAGACTTTCGCGACCAGTTGCGGCAAGTAAAGAAGATGGGCTCGATCAAGAGCCTGATGGGAATGTTGCCCAGCATCGGTCCGTTCTCCGGCCTGCAAAAAGCCGCTGACAGCGTGGACGAAAAACAGATCAACCGCGTCGAAGCCATTATCAACTCGATGACAGCGCACGAGCGCAATCATCACGAGGTGATCAACGGCAGCCGGCGCAAACGCATCTCCCGCGGCTCCGGTACCACTGTGCAGGAAGTGAATAACCTGCTCCGCCAATATGCGCAGATGAAAAAAATGTTCAAGCAGATGGGCAAGCCCAGCTTCGCGCGCAGGATGGCGGGAATGAAGCTGCCGGGAATGTAGCGGAAACCAGTCGCCAGCCACCAGTTGCCGGTTGCCAGTGTAGACCAACGGCGGTTTTTAAACTTCTGGCAACTGACGGATGGGAACTGGCAACTGATTTTATGAAGTGGCGCTCCCTCGAAGAATCGGCTCCGGAAACTGACACGCGCCCGCTGCGGGAGATCTTTGCCGAGCGCAGGGAATTGATCGCGAAATACGTTCCGGCGGAGACCCAGGCGATTCATGCCCGCGCCATCGCACATCTGAAACAGGAATACTTAGCCGCAAATGTTCTGCCCACCGGCGCGAGGATTCCAGAATTCCAGCTGCAAGATCACGACGGCAAGAGCGTCTCTTCCTCCGGCTTGCTCGCAGAAGGACGCCTCGTGCTCTGCTTCATCCGCGGGCGCTGGTGCCCGTTTTGCGTCGCTCAGATGGAATCGATGAACCTCGTCCTGCCAGAGATCGGGCAAGCGGGCGCAACGCTCATGGCCATTTCTCCGCAGACCGTGCAGCAGTCGTTCTTCATGCGCGACCAGCACAGGCTGCGCTTTCCGCTGCTCTCCGATAGCGGCAACACTGTGGCACGGCAGTTCGGCCTCACCTACCGCGTTCCCGACGAACAGCGGGCAGTCTATCAACGTGCCTTCGTCAACCTGCCGTTCGTGAACGGCGACGACAGTTGGGAGTTGCCGATTCCTGCGACCTACATCATCGACCGCGACGGCACGGTGCTCTACGCTTTCGCGAACGAGGATTACACCGAGCGCCCCGAACCGGAAACCATCGTCCGTTTTCTACTCAGCTCCAGCTCCCTACCCGCGGCGTCATCCTGAGCGCAGCCGTTCTTCAGGCGGAGCGAAGGATCTCCCGTGCAACGGCTCACGCGCGCCAGCCCTCGGAGCGACTTTCCACACCAGCATTCTTCTTCCCAGCAACCCAGCCCTCCTCAGCTTTCGGTACACTTGCAACATACGGGTATTCCAAGACTGGCAACTGGCAGCCCGCAACTGGCAACTGCTCTTATGAACTATATCTACGGCATCAACGCCGTCACCGAGGCGCTCAAGGCCCGGGGACGGGCTTTCCAGTGGGTCGGCATGGCGAAGGAGCGGCACGACATCCGTCTGCAGCGGATGATCGAAGACTGCCGCAAGCTGGGCGTGCCCGTGCGTTTTCTCACGCGCGTGGAACTTGACCGCATGGCTGGCAATGCGGCGCATCAGGGAGTGGTGGCCGTCACGTCTGCCAAACAATATAGCGATCTCGATGACGTGGTGGGCGCCAAGCGCGGGCGATATTCTTTCGTCATCGTGCTCGACGGTGTGGAAGACCCGCATAACCTGGGCGCCGTTTTGCGCACCGCCGACGCCGCTGGCGCTGACGGTGTGGTGATTCCAGAACGCCGCGCCACCGCCGTCACCGGTACCGTCACCAAAGCGTCGGCCGGCGCAAGTGAGCACTTGCCAATTGCGAGAGTGACGAACATCGCGCGTACCGTGGAAGAATTGAAGGAGCGCAATATTTGGACGGTCGGTTTGGACGAGCGCGGCCAGCAGACCTACGACGCCCTCGACTACAACATGGATTGCGCGCTGGTGCTGGGCGCCGAGGGCAAGGGCCTGCACGACCTGGTAAAGAAGAAGTGCGACTTTCTGGTTTCGATTCCGATGCTGGGCAAAGTTCCTTCGTTGAACGTGTCGGTCGCGGGAGCGGTCGTGATGTATGAAATTGTGCGGCAGAGACGCGCGCAAAACCCCTCGCAAAACAAAGAAGCGTCCTCGAGTGCGAAATGAAGTTGTGCGGCCTCAGCTTTTGCTTTCTCTGTGCTCTCTGCGCCTCTGTGGTGAATGCCTTTTCGCTCGATCGCGAGGCATTTACGTTTACAAAATACGACTTGAATGTTCGCGTGGAGCCTGAACAGCAGAGGCTGGGAGTTCGCGGCACCATCACTCTCCGAAATGATTCGCCAACGCCGCAGAAGATCGCGGTGCTGCAGATTTCATCTTCACTAACCTGGCGCTCCATCAAGGCCGGCGGCAAGCAGTTGCAATTTGTCTCGCAGCCCTACACTTCCGATATCGATCACACGGGCGCGCTATCCGAAGCCATTGTGACTTTGCCGGCGGCAGTCCCACCCAAGGGCACCGTCGATCTGGAGATCGCCTACGAAGGCGTGATTGTTCTGGATGCGATGCGGCTGACGCGTATTGGCGCACCCGAAGCGCAGGCGAACAGTTCCGACTGGGACCAGATCAGTACGAAATTCACGGCGGTGCGCGGAGTGGGTTACGTGGCTTGGTATCCGATAGCCACTGAGGCGGCGGATCTTTCGGAGGGCAAGAATCTGTTCGAGGTTCTTGGGCGATGGAGAGTGCGAGAGACATCCTCGAAAATGCACCTGCATATCGGTGTCTCAAGAGATGACGGCGAGCAGCCCTCCGCTCCGGTGATCAACCAGACGTCGTGCACGCTGCTGTATGAAGCCATGGGACGTGCGCAGCTATATAGCGCAGATTGCACTTATCAGCCGCTGGGACTGACCGCGCCAACTTTTGCCGTGGCCAAATATGAGAGCCTCGACCGTACCCCTCTCGTGGTGCACTTCCTGCCAGCCCACAACTTAGCTGCAACGACTTACGCTGATGCCACGGAAAAAGTTATTCCTCTTATTGCCGACTGGTTCGGGGCAACGCGAAACAAGGCACAAACCGCCGATCTTGCCGATCCGAATGCTTCTCCTTTTGAAAGCGGCTCATTGTTGTTGACTCCGCTAACCAGCACCGATCCGAAAATTGCAGGGCTGGGCGCCGCCCACCAGCTAACCCATGCGGCCTTCTCCTCTCCCCGTCCGTGGATCGACGAGGGCCTCGCCCACTTCGCGCAGGCACTTTACCTTGAGCAGCAGAGCGGACGCCAGGCAGCGCTCAACTACATTGGACTGCACCGTTCCGCACTCAGTACCGCCGAAAGCGAACCGGACAATAAGACGAGCACCCCCCGATCCGAAGATGAAGTCAATCGCTCTTTGGTTAACACGTACGACGAGGAACTCTACCGCAGCAAGGCGATGTGCGTTTGGTGGATGCTGCGCGACATGGTCGGCGATTCGACGCTGAAAAAGGCTCTCGCGTCGTACCATCCGGAGCAGGACAAAGAGCCTTCTTACATGCCGCGATTGATCCAGGCGCAGACACAGCGCGATCTGGAATGGTTCTTCGACGATTGGGTTTACCGCGACCGCGGCCTGCCCGATTTCAAAGTAGCGTCCGCATTCACCCGCAAGACCTTGCCCGAGGGTTACATGCTCACGATCACAGTGGCCAACCTGGGCGCGGCAGGAGCCGAAGTTCCGCTGACGGTAAGGTTTGCCGGAGGAGAAGTCACCAAACGCCTTTTGGTACGCGGCAAGAGCAACGGCGTGATTCGCGTGGAGGTTCAGAAACCGCCGGAGGAAATCGTGGTCAACGACGGCAGTGTGCCCGAGAGCGACACGACGAACAATACATTCAAGATCGAGGCGGCCGATGCTTCGAAGTAGTCAGCAGCAGACCGTCACTGACTGCGGCTGAAACGCACCAACGTGTCCAGTTTGCGCGCGGCCTCGCCGGAGTCGATCGACTGTGCCGCCACTGGAATCGCATCCGCAAGACGATCTGCCCGTCCCGCCGCCACCAGTGCCGCCGCGGAGTTCAGCAGAACTACATCGCGGCGCGGAGATTTCTTTCCACTTAGAACCTCTCGAACGATCGCCGCATTTTCTGCCGCATCGCCGCCCGAAATGTCCGCGAGCGTGGCCCGCTTCATGCCGAATTCTTCGGGATCGACTTCGAAAGTCCGAACGGATCCATCGCGCGCTTCGGCCACGCGGGTCGGTCCGGTGATCGTTATCTCGTCGAGTCCATCGAGGCCATGCACTACGAGAGCGCGATGCGTTCCCAGCATGCTCAGCGCTTCGGCTAGCCTTTCGACCATGTCAAGCGCGTACACGCCCACGACTTGTCCCGAAGCATGCGCCGGATTGGTGAGCGGACCGAGCAGGTTGAACATGGTGCGCAGGCGCAGTTCGCGCCGTACCTTCTGCACTTGCTTCATGGAGGAGTGCAGATCGGGCGCGTACAAGAAACAGAATCCGATTTCGCGCAGGCACTGCGCCGCGCGCTCCGGAGACAACTGGATGTTCACGCCGAGCGCTTCCATCACGTCCGCCGAGCCGCACTTCGAGCTGATGCTGCGGTTGCCGTGCTTGGCCACGCGGACACCGGCGCCCGCGGTTACCAATGCTGTGGCTGTTGAAATGTTGAAGGTACCGCTGGCGTCGCCGCCGGTGCCGCTGGTGTCGACGAGCGATGACTCGGCCAGCGCGTCGCGGCCGGTGCCGCTTAAATCGAGTGCGGTGGATGCGGGAGCGCCGGACACGGCAAGTGAGATAGGCAACGGCGTTGCCGCGGCGCGGATCGCTTCGGCGAAGCCGACGATCTCTTCGACCGTTTCGCCTTTCATGCGCAAGGCCACGAGCAGCGCGGCGATCTGCGCGTCGGTGCAGTTGCCCGCGAGCACTTCCGCCATCACGTCACGCGCTTCCGCGCGCGCCAGCGATTGGCCGTGATTGGCGATGCGATGGAGGGCGTCGAGGATCATGGTTGCGCACTAGCGTAGCATCTTTGTGGCCCCATTCTGGAATGCGTGAAGCCAAATTCCAAAGGCTGTTGTCCGTGCGTTTGCCCTAATCCGTTCCCCTTCTATAAAATTAAAGGTTTGCTGCCCTCAGTCGATAGCCGCAAGCAGGTTCCTTCCGATTCTTAGCTGACGAGCGTCATTATGAAAATCCATGAGTACCAGGGAAAAGGAATTCTTAAGAAGTACGGTGTGACCGTGCCGCTAGGGACGATGGCGACTTCGCGCGAAGAAGCCGACTCCGCGGCGAAAGAATTGTTCAGCGCCGGAGCAACCGGAGTGGTGGTGAAGGCGCAAATTCATGCGGGCGGCCGCGGCAAGGGCGGAGGCGTGAAGATCGCCAAGTCCGCCAATGAGGCGGGAGACATCGCCGAAAAGATGCTGGGCATGAGGTTGGTGACGCATCAGACTGGCCCCGAAGGCCGCATCGTGCGGCGGTTGCTGATCGAAGAAACTCTGCCTATCGAAAAAGAACTGTACCTGGGCATTCTTGTCGACCGCGCGGAAGGCAAGCCGGTGTTCATGGCCTCGGCCGCGGGCGGAATGGAAATCGAGCAGGTGGCAGCGGAGAATCCCGATGCCATCTTGAAGCAGCACATCGATCCCGGCATGGGGCTGGAAGCGTTTCAGGCGCGCAAGATGGCTTTCAAGCTCGGGCTGAACGCCAGGCAGATCAATCCCGCGGTGCAATTTCTTTCCAACCTCTACAGAGCGTTTCTCGACACCGATGCTTCGCTGGTCGAGATCAATCCCTTCATCACCACCACCGATGGCCGGCTGTTCGCGCTCGACGCCAAGCTGACCTTCGACGACAACGCGCTCTTCCGTCATCCCGATATTCGCGAACTGCGCGACATCACGGAGGAAGATCCGCTCGAGGTCGAGGCTTCGAAGTACAGCCTGAACTACATCAAGCTCGACGGCAGCGTGGGCTGCATGGTGAATGGCGCCGGGCTGGCCATGGCCACCATGGATATCATCAAATATGCCGGTGGTATGCCCGCAAACTTCCTCGACGTGGGCGGTGGCGCCAGCGCCGAGCAGGTCGCGCACGCTTTCGAGATCCTGCTTAGCGATAAGAATGTGAAGGCGGTGCTGATCAACATTTTTGGCGGCATTCTGCGCGTCGATACGTTGGCGACTGGCGTGGTGGAAGCGGCTAAGAAGACGAACATCAAGCTTCCCGTCGTGCTGCGCCTCGAAGGTACGAACGTGGATGAGGGCAAGAAAATCCTGATGGATTCCGGCCTCAACTTCGTAGTGACCGACACCATGAAAGATGCTGCAGACAAAGTAGTCGCGGCGGCCCGAGGAGTCTAAACGCGCGTGTAATGAGATGGTAGACGCAGTGAGGAATCGTATATATGGCAATCCTGGTTAACGAGAAAACGCGATTGATCGTGCAGGGCCTGACCGGACGCGAAGGCACCTTTCACGCCAAAGCTTGCGCGGCCTACGGAACGCAAGTGGTGGGCGGAGTAACGCCCGGCAAGGGCGGGACAACGCACGAAGGTTGGCCCATTTTCAACACCGTGCACGAAGCTGTCGAGAAGACCGGCGCCGACACGACTGTTATTTTTGTTCCGCCGCCGTTTGCGGCCGACGCCATCATGGAAGCGGCCGACGCCGAACTCGATCTCATCGTCTGCATCACCGAGGGCATTCCCACACTCGACATGGTCAAGGCTTGGGAGTTCCTGCAGAACCGGCGCTCGCGGCTGATTGGACCAAACTGCCCCGGCATCATTTCGCCCGGCAAGTGCAAAATCGGCATTATGCCAGGGTCGATTCACAAGGAGGGCTCGGTCGGAATCGTTTCGCGCTCCGGCACGCTCACTTACGAAGCCGTGCATCAGCTCACGCAGCGCGGCATCGGACAATCCACTGCCATTGGCATTGGCGGCGATCCGATTATCGGGACGAATTTCCTGGACGCGCTCGACCTGTTTAACCGCGATCCTGAGACCGAAGCCGTGATCATGATTGGTGAAATCGGAGGCGACGCCGAGGAAACCGCGGCGGAGTTTGTGAAGACGAAAATGAAGAAGCCGGTGGTCGGCTTCATCGCCGGGCAGACCGCGCCTCCCGGGCGCCGCATGGGTCATGCGGGAGCGATTATCTCCGGCGGTAAAGGAACGGCAGCGGAGAAGATCAAGGCCATGGAAGCAGCCGGCATCCGCGTAGCAAAATCTCCAGCGGCGATCGGGGAAACTCTCGTGGCGGCGCTGGGAGTGAAAGTTTAGCAAGCAAGCCAACGACCAAGGACAAACGACTAACCACCAACTATGAAAACTTTACAACGCACTCTTACCATCGTAAAGCCGGACGCCGTAACCAAGAACGCAGTCGGCGACATCATTGAACAATTCGAAAAGAATGGCTTCCGCATTCTCGCCATGAAGATGCTGGAAATATCCAAGCATCAGGCGGAGCAGTTTTATGCCGTGCATGCCAGCCGGCCATTCTACGGTTCGCTCACCAATTTCATGTCGAGCGGACCGATCGTCGCACTGGCCCTGGAAAAAGAAAACGCCATTGCCGACCTCCGCAAGCTGATGGGCGCCACCAACCCGGCCAGCGCTGAGGAAGGTACCATCCGCAAGAAGTGGGCCTCCAGCATTGAGCACAACGCCATTCATGGCTCCGATGCCGAGGATACGGCGCGCTTCGAGTTGAGTTTCTTCTTCGCCGGGTACGAGCTGGCGCAATAGAGTTCTCAGTTCTCAGTTCTCAGTGAAAGACCACGAGGCCGAGAGCTGGGGCAGTTACTGAGAACTGAGAACTGGGAACTGCCATTATGCCAATGGTTCAAATCACGATGCTGCAAGGCCGCACCGCTGAACAGAAGCGCAAGATCGCGAAGCGCATCACCGATGCGCTGGTCGAAGAAGCCGGAGCGCGCCGCGAAGGCATCATTGTGGCTTTCCATGAAGTGTCGAAGGAAAGTTACGCGTCGGGCGGCGAGTTGATGATCGACAAGGTTAAGTGACCAACTCTCCGACGGGTGGTGCTGCGACCGATACGCCATCTCCGTGGAAAGACGCGGGCAGGAGTCGCCCGCGCCCACACTACCCTAGCGCTTCGTACAGGTGACCCTCGACGCGGTCCGCAACCTTGGGTAAATCTTTGCGGGCGTACTGCAAAAAGTGAGGCGCCGTGCGATGGGCTTCGAGCGCGGCATCGTCCTTATACTGCTCGTAGATGAAGAAGCGCCGTGGCTCGGTCTTATGCCGATGGACCTGATACATCAGGCACCCGGGCTCCTTGCGGGATTCTTCCGTCAGCTTTGCAAAAATTGGGGCAACATCGGCATCGTGCCCGGCCTTCGCCATCCACGTCACAGCCAAAACCACCATCGTACGCGCTCCTTACGTAGTCTTAGTAAGTAGTCTCACTGCCTGACAAAGTGGAAGTCAATTCTAGACTCTCCCGGATGAGGCTGTCTGCAACTCATCCGCGAACTGATCCATAATAATTGTATGATCCCGATCCGGCCCGGTTGAGACCATACCAATCCTCGCGCCGGTCTCTTTCTCCACGAAACCCAGATATTCACGAGCCAGTTTGGGTAGTTGGTCGAACTTAGTAACACCCTGCGTGGAACTCCGCCACCCGGGCATCTTCTGATAGACGCACTCCAGCTTGTCGTAACCACTGGCCTGCGCCGGGATTTCCATCGTCTTCTTTCCATCCACAATGTAACTCACGCAGACTGGAATCTCCGCCAGTTCATCGAGCACATCCAGCTTGGTCACCACCAGCCAGGAGATGCCGTTAATCATGCCAGCGTAACGCAGCAGTGGCAAGTCAAGCCAGCCCGTGCGCCGCGGACGTCCCGTAACCGCACCAAACTCGTTGCCGCGCTTGCGAAGTTGTTCGCCTAAGTCGCCCTTCTCCTCGCTGGGAAACGGACCTTCCCCAACCCGTGTGCAATAAGCCTTGGTAAGTCCAATTACCGACTCGATTGCATTCGGCGCCACACCTGTACCGGTCGCCGCGCCTCCGGAAGTCGCGCTGGAAGACGTCACGAAAGGATAGGTCCCGTGATCGATGTCGAGCATCGTACCCTGCGCCCCTTCAAATAGAATCGCCTCGCCACCGGCCAGCGCCTGATTCAGCAAAACCGCCGTGTCACATACAAACGGACCGATCTTCTCGGCGGCCTGCGCGTATTCCGTATACATTTTGTCGGCGTCGAGAGGTTCGGAATTGAACAGCGCGTGCGCGATCATATTCTTCTCGCGCACCGCGTTTTCAATGTGTTTCTTCAGGAGCTGCAGATCGAGCAAATCCGCTACTCGCAGTCCGCGGCGTCCCATCTTGTCTTCGTAGGCCGGGCCGATTCCACGTGAAGTGGTGCCAATCTTCAC
>CZKK01000012.1_pt1 | contig 18566 bp, 21 predicted proteins | sample 1122271 | NCBI WGS metagenome assembly CZKK01 (sample SAMEA3539301, study PRJEB10725) | soil metagenome | biome: tundra; feature: field; material: soil | place: USA | collected 2010-05 | depth 0.15 m | reverse complement strand
CCTTCCAGGCCCGGCGACGCCCAACAACCTCCCGAAAAGTCCGACGAAACCCTGAAGGTCAACGTCAACGTGGTAGGAGTCTTCTTCAACGTCAAAGACAAGCACGGGGCCCTGATTCCCAATCAGACCAAAGATGATTTCGAAGTCTTCGAGGACGGCAAGCCGCAAACCATCAAGTACTTCGCCGCCGAATCGAATCTGCCGCTTACGCTGGGCATACTCATCGATACCTCCGGTAGCCAGATAAGAGTCCTCGACATGGAGAAAGAAGTTGGTGGAGCATTCCTTCGCCAGATTCTCACCGACAAGGATGAGGCCTTCGTGATGGATTTCGACGTCCAATCCGAACTGGTGCAGGACTACACGCGCGACGTTCACCGCCTGCAATCCGCGCTGAACAAAGTGAAAATCAACAGCGGTGTCTCAAGTGGCGGTGGAATACCGGGTCTGGGCGGCGGACCGGTTCCGACTCATAACACTCCTGGCACGGTGCTTTACGATGCGGTCTATCTTTCCGCCAACGAGATGCTGGCGAAAGAAGTGGGACGCAAGGCCATGGTCCTGCTGACCGATGGCGAGGACGAAGGCAGCAAGCTCAAAATTCGAGATGCCATTGAGGCCGCGCAGAAAGCCGATGCCATCGTGTACGTGTTGCTCTGCGCCGATCGCGGCTTTTATGGGGGTTTCGGGATGGGATACTCGGGCGCGAGTGAAATGGAGAAGCTCACCGAGGCAACCGGCGGCCGCATGATCAATGTGGGCAACAAGTTCGACAAGCTGAAAGAGGCCTTCGACCAGATCGCCGCCGAACTTCGCAGCCAATACAACATCGGCTACACCTCCACCAACACCAAACTCGACGGCGCCTACCGCAAGCTGCAAATCAAAAATAAGCAGGGTTACAAGATTCAAACCCGCGCCGGCTACTACGCCACCGCGCGCGAACCTCAGCCGCAGTAGGATAGTGTGGCGCGGGCGCCCCCGCCCGCGTCTACGGCCGCTAAATCGGTAATCCACGGTGATCTCTATCTTCTGCCCCTTTGCCAAGTCCTTCACCTTGACAACTTCCTCCCGTCAGCCCCAAACTCAGTCGTCCTTCCCCGAGTCGCCCCCGTATATTGCCGGAGGTTTAGCCCGTGCCCAACCGAGCCTTACGCCAGGATTGCGCCCTGCTGTCATGTGTCTTCTTTGTCCTTTTTGTCCTTGCTCCGGCCGCGACCGCACAACAAGTGCGGCATGGACTCTACCGCGGCATGCCCGTGACCTACGTCCTCGAGCACGGCAAAGCCATTTTCCAGGGCGACATCATCCTGGAGAAAGTACAGCCTATCAATCCTCAACTCCCGCCGCCGCCCTCATTCACCGCCGCGCCCGGCGGAGCGACTCCGTGTACAGTAGACCCTGGCTTGCTCTGGCTCTTGATTTTGCTCACAGGCAAGAAACTTGTCAGCCCCCTATCGCTCAGTCCGAAAACCATTTAGCCTATAGGGCGCTGCATGAACCGGAGGTTCGCCATGGCCGCTGAAAATATCTCGCCCTTTTCCCGGCGTTCATTTTTACAACTTTCAGCCGCCGCTGCCGCCGTCCAAATTTTCACCGAGCCGATGCTGGCCGCCGCTGCCCGTAAGCGTCAGCCATTCTCCCAGGGCGCAGTCATGATCGACTCCAACGAGAATCCGCTCGGCCCCAGCCAATCGGCGCGCGACGCCATCTCCGCCATCATTCCTCTCGGCGGACGCTATCTCGACAATCTCACCGAAGACCTCGTCCACACTTTCGCCCAGCTCGAAGGCCTCAACCCGGACTACGTCCACATCTTTCCCGGTTCCAGCCCGCCGCTGCGCTTCGCGGTCGTTGCCTTCACTTCGCCGCAGAAGAGTTACGTCACCGCCGATCCCGGCTACGAAGCTGGCATGATGGCGGCTGCCGCCACCGAAGCCCGTGTCGTCAAACTTCCTCTCACCAAAACTTACGCGCACGACGTCAAGGCCATGATCGCAGCCGCGCCCGACGCCGGATTGTTCTACATCTGCAATCCCAACAATCCCACTGGCACGCTCACGCCGCACTCCGATATTGAATACCTCATCGAAAACAAACCTAAGGGCTCCATTGTGATGGTCGACGAAGCCTATCTCCATTTTTGCGATGCGCCTTCCACGCTCGATTTCGTCAAGGCAGGGAAAGATGTGGTTGTGCTCCGCACCTTCTCGAAAACCTACGGCATGGCCGGACTGCGCTGCGGATTCGCGATTGCGCGCCCCGACCTGCTCGACAAAATCACCGACCGCTCCGGCTGGAACTTCATGCCCGTCACTGCCGTTGCGGCCGCCTCCGCCAGCCTCAAGGATCCGAGTGTGGTTCCTGAACGCAGGCGCATCAATGCCGCCGTCCGCCAGGAAACTTTTCAGTGGCTCGACCGCAACGGCTACTCTTACATTCCCTCCGAATCGAACTGCTTCCTGCTCGATACCAAGCGTCCCGGCAAGCAAGTGATCGACGCCATGGCGCAGCAAAATGTTTTTATCGGACGCATCTGGCCGATCATGCCCACCTGCGTCCGCGTCACCGTAGGCACGCACGATGAAATGGAAAAGTTCCAAGCAGCGCTCCAGAAGTCGATGCGTGGTGCTACGGCGTTTTCGCTGCCTGTGGCGCCTCGGTCGGGTCATAGCCGACGCATATTGCCCTCGTGATTCAAGATCCAGTCACTGACGCATGTGATTGCGGTCACATCCTAACGCGTGCCCGGATTCTATCCTTATCTACTCGCAATTGCCTTCGGAACGAATCGTCACCATGAGGCGCAGAGCGATGGCTGAAATTCAGCTCAACCCGCAACAGGAGCGAGCGTTGGCCCGGTTGAAGTGCGCACATTGCCAGTCACTCATCGATTGCGAGGCGTTGGCACTCGCGGTTCTCGCAGAACTGCAAAGCCGTTATCGCATCGATTGCCGGCGAGGCGATGGCGGGTCCCAAGTGACCGAGCCTGAGCTTGTGGGGGCAGTTCGAGAGGGAATCGACCGTTTTTTGCGCGCCTGAGGTTTCACCCGCGAGCTATTCCGAATTCTCACTCGGCTGCCTCGCTCCAGTCCACCGTCCTCTTCTCCCGGCTGCTCTTGTGCGCCATGATCACTGCTCGCATGGTCCGTAGCGCCTGCTCCGGAGTTACCTCCAGCGGCGCCTTCTTCTCGATCGCATCCCGCACATTAGCGTAAAACCCGCGATAGTCGCCGCGCTCCGTCTTCACTTTCACACTCGGTTCGCCCACCAGACTCAACGTCCCCCACAGTTCTTCTGCTTCTTCACCCCAATCCGCGCCCCAATCCGTTCCTTGCGGATATTGATCTCCCCGCAGCCGCGCCTCCTGCGGGTCCATTCCATACTTCACAAACGATCCCTTCGTCCCATGAATCAAAAAATGTGGCCCTGGCGCATACGCGATGATCCGCGCCCGCCCCATCGCCCGCACTCCGGCATATTCCAGGCAGACATCGAACGAATCATCCACCCGCGATGTCTCCCGTTCGCAAAAGGCCGACGCTGTAATCGACCGCGGCTCGCCAAACAGCACCAGCGCCTGGTCGATCACATGTGGGCCCAGATCGAACAACACGCCCGCGCCCGGCTGATCCGCTTTTTCCCGCCACGCATTCGGTTTCGGCTCCAAACGAAACCGGTCGTAGCGACATTCGTATTCAACAATCGTTCCTAAACGTCCGGACTGCACGATCTTCTTCACCGTGCCAAAATCGCCATCCCAGCGCCGATCCTGATAAACGGTGATCAGTCTTCCACGCTCCGCCGCCAGCCGCACCAGTTCCTCAGCCTCCGCCAACGTCGGCGCGAATGGCTTGTCCACCACCACGTCCCGCCCCGCCAGCAAACAAGCCCGCGCCAGTTCGAAGTGCGAATCATTCGGCGTCGCGATCACGCACAACTGAATCTGCTTATCCGCCAGCAATTCATCCAAAGTCCGCGCCACCCGCACTGCCGGATATTTTTCTTGTGCCCGCGTTCCTCTGCGCTCCAGAACGCACGCCAACTCCATCCCCGGGACGCCTCGGATCACCGGCGCGTGAAACGCCTGACCCGCCATTCCAAATCCAATCAATCCCACTCGCACCATGTCGGCTCCTTTATCTCTGCCTGCCAACTACTACAATCGCCGCGTCAATTTACAGCCTTCTGCCGATATCGCCCGTCTGCCTGCCGACGTATAACGATTAAGGGTTCTTCTGCTGCTTGGGTTGAACTAAGAATGCTAACGTCTTAGGAGGCGTAGATGCGATTCGGGCCTTTTCTCGTGATTGCTCTGCTGCTGCTCATTTTGTGGGCTGGTGGCTTTCTAATGTTCCACGTAGCCGGCGGATTGATTCACCTGCTGCTTTTGTTCGCAGTGATTTCGTTTGTGGCCCATTTAGTGATGGGCACTAGAACGGCATAAAGTTTCGAGTGGAAGTCGCTGTCGGTCAGGCTAACCGGCTCCACTGCCGGCGACTTCGGCTCGATATTCTTCGGGCCAGTCCGTTCTGGAGTGGGCTTACTTGTTCCGATCTTTCAACCGCCGCACAAACTTCAATCCCGACCATACGTCCGTCACCGCGCAAACCTTCACATCCACCAATCCTGCATCCAGTCCAATTTCGCGCACCACATTTTCACCTACATCGGTTGCTACCCCGGAACTCTTTTTCGGCCAACTCACCCACAACATCCCCGCCGGCGCCAGCCGCTTCGCCAGCCGCGAGAATTCCTTGGTCAACTGCGTGCGCGACTGGGTGAACACCATTACAAAATCCAGCGCGTCCCCCTGTTTGACTATGCTGCAATCCGCCAACGCCTCGGACAATTCCGCGCGCACCTCCGCCGGAGCGTCCGCCAACTGCACGCGAAACCCCGCCTTGATACCCAATTTTTTCGGTAGCGGTGTCCCAGAATATCCCGGCATTTTTCTTTGCTGCCCGTCAGAAAGCTGTGACTCAGCTGGAAACAGGAAACCAGAAACTAAAAACCCGCGTAATATCCCCGTCGCGCCCTCACCCGGAAGTTTTTCCGGTCATTGGCCACGATCTCAATCGTGCGGTAGTGCCCGTCGGACTTGAAGTCTGCCGGTTTATAGGACACGTCATACTGGCTGCGCAGCTCATCCTGAATCTCGGCAAACGCGTTCGACACATCGCGAATCTGGAAAGGAAAAAACGCCCGCCCTCCCGTGGCATCGGCCATGCGCTCGAGCACTTTGTCGCCGGCCCCCTTGGTGCCGCTCACGTTGGTGCTGATGGTATAGATAATGGCCTCCGCACGCTGCGCCATTTCGATCGCTTCCTCGCGCGTTACGTGACTCTGATTGTCCTCTCCATCGCTCAGCAGAATAATCGCCCGCCGCGTCGGCCCCTTCTGCGCCTGTTTCAGCAGCTTGTCGCGGCACGCATAGTAGAGTGCGTCGTATAGCGCCGTCCCGCCCCCGGGCCGAAGTTCGCGGACTCCGTGCGCCAACTTTTCCGTGTCATCGGTGAAATCCTGCGTGACTTCCGGCGTCGCATCGAATCCCACCACGAACGCCAGGTCATAATGCTTGCGTACTGTCTGGTTCAGAAACTCGATTGCCGACTCCTGTTCGAACTTGAACCGGTCCCGCACCGAACTACTGGCATCGATCAGCAAGCCCACCTGCAGCGGCAAATTTGTCTCCGCGTGGAAGCTTCGGATCTCCGCCACCGGCTTGCTGTCATCCACTATGCGAAAGTCCGCTTGCTTCAGATCCGTCACGCGCTTGCCGTGCTTGTCGGTCACCGTAAACACCACGTTCACTTCGTTGGTGCCCACCCGGATTTTCGGGATATCTCCACTGTCCGCCCCTGAATCGCCGGCGTTCTGCTCGCCAGAGTTTTGCGGCGCTTGCGCGGTTCCGGCTGCGGGCGGCGACGAAGGAGACGATGGCGGCGAAGCCTGCGCCACTCCGAACTCGCACACGCCCACCACCAGCAGCAAAGTCGCTGCCCACCGCAGAATTAAACTTCTCGGGAAGATGTCTCTCGTAAAGATGCCCCTCATTTGGTTGTTCATTATATCCGCAACCGCTCTTCGGCAGTCTCCAAAATGGGCGTCATCCTGAGCGCAGCCGTTCTGCAGGCGGAGCGAAGGAAGACTGGCAGCGCGTCCGCCGTAGTGTGACATCCTTTGATTTTGGGTGGCGCAGCGCTTTCAGCGCTGCGATAAAATCTATGACCGACGGATTTCAGCCCGTGCGGTACCTGGACCCTTACTCCTCCACCTTCCTCAAGAACTCCCGCAGCTCCTCCGGTAACTCGCTCTTCAGCGCAACCATCTCTCCGGTTCGCGGATGCCGGAACTCCAACTCCGCCGCGTGCAGAAAATTTCGCGTCAAACCAATCACCGCATTTTTCCCCCGCGCCTGCTTCGGCGCGCCATACATCGTATCCCCCACCACGGGATGCCCCATCGCCGCCACATGCACCCGAATCTGGTGCGTCCGCCCGGTATCGATCTTCACATCGAGCAACGTGAACTTCCCAAACTTCGTATCCAACCGCCGCACCACGCGATAATGCGTCACCGCCGCTCGCCCGCCTTCCAGTCGCGTAGTCATTCGCATTCTCCGTACCGGATCCCGGCTGATGCTCTGCGCGATGGTTGCCGAATCTTTTTTCACCCAGCCGTGCACCAGCGCCACATATTTCTTCTTCACTTCCCGAGCCGCAAACTGCGAGCTCAGCTTGCGATGCGCGTCGTCGTTTTTTGCCACCACAATCAATCCGCTGGTCTCTTTATCCAGACGATGCACAATCCCCGGCCGCAACTCCCCGCCCACGCCCGACAAACTTTTCAGATGATGCAGCAGCGCATTCACCAGCGTCCCGCGATTGCGCGCATCGTCGGTCGCGCCCGCCCCCGCATGCACCATCATTCCCGCAGGCTTGTTGATCACCGCGAGAGCGTCGTCTTCGTAAACAATGTCGAGCGGAATCTCCTCGGCAATAGCCTTGATAGGCGCTCGCCGAGCCTCGCCCAGCACGCTGATGCGCTCCCCGCCGCGCAGCTTCAGCGAAGCCTTCGCCGGAGCATCGTTCACGAGAACTTTGCCTTCGGCGATCATTTCCTGCACGCGAGCGCGGCTCACGCCGTCGAGCTGCGAAGCAAGAAACTGGTCTAGGCGCTTGGCGGCATCTTCAGGTCCAACGGAAATAAGAATAGGAAATGATTCCGGCATTCGCTGCGAAGGATACTACAGAGTGTCTTGTGGAACGGGTTCGGCATGGATCTGGTGAGGATAGCCGTCGTCGTCGCCCCGGTCACGATCAACAATCCTATTGGACCGAGATCGCCCGCCCGTTCTCGAGCCTGAAGCTTATCGAATCCCTTTTGTATTTACCGGACTCGTCTTCGATCACAACGTCACCGCTCGCTTTGAGAGTCCCTTCAAGTGGATCGTAGACGACGAGATTCCCTTGGACCGACAAGAAGTTGTACGTGGCGAAGTCGCGCCTGCAGGCTTTAGTTCTCTCGCCCGCGCATGCGCCGCCGTGGGATCCGCCCCAGACGTGAACTTCAAACGGCACGCCAGTCGTCGATGGGACCGGAAAGAATTGCTCGCCAGCGCAGAACGCGTCTACGCTAGCCTCTTCTTCTGGAGTCGCAGGGCGTCCGTCTGGGGTCACTATATGGATGTCGCACAGGGAGCCCAATGGCAAGGATATGTCGAAAACCAAACTAGTCGGCGTGGTCACACGGAACGGCGGACGCCGAAACAGGATAGTGTTGCATGTTTTCCCAGACGCGAGCTTGCATATCTGCGCATCCGAGGGATTGTCAGGCTGCACAGTGAGGCTCCAGATGCCCAGCGGTAGATCAGCCCTGTAAACCCCAGCTTCGTTCGTCATCACCGTTTTCGATGACTTGCCCTCGAAAGTCACCCAGAGGGAGGGGGTTGTGGCCCCGGACCGGGTGATCTTTCCCTCGATATGAAACGTCGCAGGTTGAGTTGTAAGAGGCGCAGATTGGCCGAACAGGCGGCTGGTGAGGAACAATAGAACGGCGAAGCGAGATGACATGCGCTTCTTGAGGCCGCAATACATCGCACACTCCATCGCCTTAGCCCCCGGCCGCAGCCGCCAGCTCAGCCCGCCCGCAACGACCAGCCCAATCGCGATCAACTGCGTGCCCGACATTGCCCCGCCAAACACTGACCCGCGGCCCGGATCGTCCCGCAAAAATTCCAGAAAGAACCGCGCACGCCATAAATAAACATGAACGCGACCAACACCTTTTTTCCTGTTATTGTCCGACGGAGCCGTTCCGGTGAAACCGGCCGCCTTGAAAGAAGCGGTGACGCACCATGCTGTGGCCAAGCACAAAAAAGATCACTGCCAAGAAGACTACAAACAGGAACTGTCTAATTCCGAACGAGGGCGGCTTTCGTCCGGCAGGGTCGGTCGTATTCAATGAACTGGCCATAGACCTGATTCTGACCACCTAGGTCAATTTTGGCGTGGTTCAACAGAGGCAAACAGTCGTAATATCGCAATTTCGCCGGTAATTCTCAGTTGCTACCGCGTCGCTCCCACCGCCTGCGCCGGAACCGCCTTGGCCCCCGGTCGCAGCCACCAGATCAGCCCGCCCGCGATCACCAGCCCAATCGCAATCAACTGTGTCCCCGTCATCGCCCCGCCAAACACCGACCCGCGGCCCGGATCGTCCCGCAAAAATTCCAGAAAGAACCGCGCCACGCCATAAATAAACATGAAGGCACCAAATATCTGCCCATCGAACTTCCTGCGCTTTAGCAGCCACATCAGGAAGAAGAAATTCGCGAACTCCACGGCCGACTCGAACAACTGCGTCGGCTCCAGCGGCACGTTCAGCGGAGTCCCGGTAATCTGATTCGCCAGCGGATTGCGAAACACCACGCCCCAGAAATGATGCGTCTCTTTCCCGTAGCAGCATCCCGCCGCAAAGCAGCCCAGGCGTCCAATCGCATGTCCCAGCGCCAGCCCCGGCGCAAACGCATCGCAGGTTCCCAGCGCGGGCATGTGATGCTTGCGCACATACCACCATGCGGCCAGAAACGCCGCAATCAGTCCGCCGGAAAAAACTCCCCCGGCCTGCAGCGTGGTGACGCTGAAAATCTCCGAGAAATGCGCCCGATAGTAGCTCCACTCATTAATGATGTAGAGAACTTTAGCGCCCACAATCCCACACAGCACCACCAGAATCCCCAGGTTCCAGGCCTTCTCGCCGTCAATCCCCAGCCGCTCGGAATTGCGAACACTGATCCATAACCCGATCAGCACTCCCATGGAAACCAGGAAGCCATAAGTCGGCAGAAAAAACCGCCCGAAATGAATCAATTGTGGATACACAGTCTAATTAGATGCGGGAAACCGGGATTTGCTACGTGATCAGTCTAGCAGGATTGTTTGTGGCGAGTCTTACCGTTGGCCTTCGAGCCCAGAGATGCGATTTTCGTGAGGCTGAACGATCTGGAGGAGGGCAGAGCTGGCATCCCGCAGTGCGACGACCTGCCGGGTGTGTTCGTTAATCTGCCGGGTATGTTCGCTAATCTGCTGAGTCTGTGCGGTCATCTGCCGGGTATGTTCCTGACTTTCGCGCAAAAGAAGTTCTACCGATTGTGTTAGGGCCTCGTGGCGTTCGGTCAGCCGGTCCAGGCGTTCGTCAATCGTCATAAACTCCTCCTGCGTCAGCGCAGTCGCATCAATCTTCACTTCATTATAGAAGGGCTGGGCATCTGTTCGAGCAGGAATAAATCAAGCCGACCCACTGTGCCGTGTGACGGGCCGAGAATGAACCGTCAGGTAGACGTTGGGAACCCGCCGAGACCCTTTAGGCATCTCCGCATGGCGGAGCGTCGCACACCGGATCCTAGTTCGAGTCGAGTCCCCGTTCATTCAGCATTGGTTCAAAAATCGGTTACCGTCATCACCAACCCCGCAGGCCGGCTTTCACTCTGGATGCTAGGAGAACTCCCCCTGAATTAGCAATAGGGGAACCGCAAATAGTTGGCAGCCCGCTTGCAACCAAAGTAATCCCGCGGTCGGATTCGGGACTTGCAATTTTGGGTCGGGCAGTACTTCCAAGCGCTGCGATAACCTTCCATCGATGAAATCGGGCTTTAGCCTCGAGGTACCCTAATTACTTCGCTCCCGCTGCCCAATAACTGCTCCTCGCCAGCACCGTCCTATCCCCCTGATTCCGCAAAGTCACCAGTAACTGATGCAACCCCGCATGCGGACTCTTCGGCTCAATGCTCAACAAATAACGGCTATGCAGATGATTGCTGAAGTCGATCATCCGCAAATCGAAGTTTTTCCCCGTGGCGAACATCTCGTACTCGCCACCCGTCATCGACGCTACTGTCTTCGGCATATTTTTCTTCATCGCCTCGGCCGCCATGATCAACGGCGCCAGCAAATCCGGCGACGGATGCATCTCGTTCCTATTATTCCCCCGCATCGTATCCAAAATGTTCGACCGCGACGGCGAAAATGCCAGCGCATACACCGCCGTGCTACTCTGCCCAATCTCAGCCACCACGTCGTCCACCTTGGCCTGGCTGCTGTGGTCGCGAGTCTCGCTGATCAGCAGCAGCACGCGCTGCCGCTCCTTCGGAACCTTCCCCAGCATTCTCACCGAATAGTCCACCGCATCCAGAATCGCTGCCCCGCCGTCCCCCGGCTGCAATTCCTTCAGCGTCCACGCAATCTTTTCGGAACTGGCGGTGAAATCCTGCATCGTCTGCACCTGGCTGTCGAACTGCACAATCGCCACCGAGCCGTGTCCTTCCTCGACCAACGGGTCCAGCATCGCACTCAGCCCGCGCATCCGGGGAAACTCATAATCCGCCCGCCGCCCGCGCTGAATCGCAATCACCATCGATACCGGCTGGCCCTCCGCCACTTCATCCAAATGCACCGCCTGCTCCACGCCATCATCTTCAACAACAAAGTCCTTCGCTCCGAGCCCATACACAGCTTCGCCCTGCGCGCTCTTTACCAGCGCGGGAATCACCACCACATTCGATTGACTATGGAAGGTTGTTTCCTGTGAGAGAGCGCCGCCGCTCAGCAGCGCCAACAAGAGAAGAAGATGGATCCCGCCCCGTCCCAGGCTATCCTGCCTTGCGGTTCTCGCCCAACACTTCGTCCAGCGCATCTGCTAATAGATGCGCGCGCTTCTGGTAATCGGTTGCCCCGCTCTCCTGCTTCCGCTTCAGAAGATGATACTCATCGGCGATATTCAGCGCCGCCAGCACCGCCAGCCGCACCGTATCGATCGTATTCGTTGCCACGGCCACTGCCCGCATCTTGGCGTCCACGTACTCCGCCAACTTCGAGATGTATTCCGGATCCGATCCGCGCAGGTTATACGCCTGGTCAAAAATCTCCACCCGCACGCTGCCGTTTTGTGCGTCCTTCAATGTCGAATTCTTAGCCGCCGTAGCCATAACCGGTAACCTTTATCAAAAGCAATACTTGTCATTCCGAGCGAAGCGAGGAACCTTGGTTTCAATGTCTATCGGCTCGTCCCTTACCATCTGCCACGCCCGCTTTTGCCGGAAGCCGGACACCGGAACCCGCCCTAGCTCGCGCGCTCTTCCGCAATCGACTCAATCTGTTCCAGCATCTTCTCCACCCGCCCGCGAATTTCCTCCCGCTCTTTGCGCAACTGCACTGCTTCGCGCCGGAGCGCAACCAACTGCTCCTCGCGTTCTTCCAATTGCTGCCTCACCCGCTGAGCATCGCGTTCCGCTGTCGCTTGCGCCTGCCGCGCGGCTTTGTACATCTCGATCGTGCGATAGATTTTATCTTCCAGCGCCTGGAAATCGTCCGCCGGAACCTGTTCCGTCACCTGCTCCACCTGCTCCACCGCCATCATTGCACTTTCCCCGAAAAGATTTAAAACTTTCCCGCAGTATACTCCACCTCCCTGTGCCGAGCATGGCCAATCCGTGCCCGCGTGGTCTTGTCACCTCAAAATTGGCTATAATCTCCCGCATGAAACCAATAAGCCTCCCCACGCTAGCTACGGTTGTCGCGCTGATGGTTTTCGCTCTTCCCAGCGCAGCCAAAACCAAGGTCGACGTCAAGGACGCCCAAGGCAAGGATGTAGGATCGATCATCGTCATGCCACACGGTTCTGGCGTCAGCCTCAAACTCATGCTTCACGATCTGCCGCCCGGCGAACACGCTATCCACTTTCATCAGAACCCCAAGTGCGATGCCCCGGATTTTAAATCTGCCGGTCCCCATTTCAATCCTGAAGGCAAGCAACACGGATTCGATAATCCTGAAGGCCACCACGCTGGCGATATGAAGAACTTCATCGTCGACGCAAAAGGCAGCGCCAGTGCAACCGTTGAGGACCTGGACGTGACCCTCGACGGCAAGCACGCGCTGTTCAGCAACGGCGGCACCGCGATCGTCATCCACGCCAAAGCCGACGACTACAAAACCGATCCCTCCGGCAACTCCGGCGACCGCATCGCCTGCGGCGTGGTCACGAAGTAAGCTTGAGGCTGGCACAGGTCATGTGGGGACAGTCGCCTCGGCTGTCCTCCGAGCGCAGCGAGGATCTGCGCTCGCCGGACGCTCTTCCTGACGGGCCTTTGGGTGGCGCAGCGCTTCCAGCGCTGCGCTATGAGGCTTGAATGGACGAGGGCTTAGCCCCCGACGAGGTTCACTTCTCCCGCAATTTCCCCAATTTCTCCGCCGCCGCATCCAGCGTCTCCAACTTCTTGCAGAACGCAAACCGCACCTGCCGCGCCCCATCTCGCGCATCCCGATAAAAACTCGACCCCGGCACCGCCGCCACGCCAATTTCTTTTACCAGATACTTCACGAACTCAACGTCATCGTCAAACCCAAACGCAGCAATATCCGTCATCACGTAATAAGCTCCCCGCGGACGAAAACACTTGAACCCCGCCGCCTCCAGCGCCGGAATCAAATGATCCCGCCGCACTCGATACCCTTCCGCCAGCTTCGCATAATATTCCGCAGGCAAACTCAACGCCGCCGCGCCCGCCTCCTGCAGCGGCGCCGGCGCTCCCACCGTCAGAAAATCATGCACCTTCCGGATCGCATTCGTGATCTTCTCCGGCCCAACCGCCCATCCCACGCGCCATCCCGTCACGCTGTACGTCTTCGACATTCCGTTGATCGTCACTGTCCGCTCCCGCATTCCGTCGAGCGACGCCATCGAAATATGTTCGGTCCCGTTATACAAAATGTGTTCGTAAATCTCATCCGTAATCGCGAGCACGTCGAACTCTACGCACAAATCGCGAATCAACTCCAGCTCTGCCCGCGTGAAGACCTTCCCCGTAGGATTGTTGGGTGTATTGAGAATGATGGCCTTCGTATTCTTATCGAACGCCGCCCGCAACTCTTTCTCATCGAAGGTCCACTCGCCCCCGCCGCTCGCCGGCGGACGCAGCTTCACAAACCGCGGCCGCGCCCCGCTCAGCACCGCATCCGGACCGTAGTTTTCATAAAACGGTTCGAAGATCACCACCTCATCGCCCGCGTTGCACACCGCCAGCAAAGTCGAAATCATCGCCTCCGTCGACCCGCAACAAACCGTAACTTCTTTTTCGGGATCCACCGCAATCCCTTGCCACGCATCCATCTGCCGCGCAATCGCGTTGCGCAAATTCTTCGCGCCCCATGTAATCGCGTACTGATTCACGTCTGCGTCAATGGCCGCGCGCGCCGCCTGCTTGATCTCCGCCGGAGCCGCAAAGTCCGGAAACCCCTGCGCCAGATTCACCGCGCCGTACACCATGGCCTGCCGCGTCATCTCCCGGATCACCGACTCGGTAAAGCATTCCACCTTGTCGCTGAGAAAATGTTTTCTTTGAGGGGATAGAGAAGAAATAACGTCCGCCATAGCTGGCAGATTAGCACAGGAGATCAACTATGATTTGTCATCCTGAGCGAAGAATTTGCTGTCGCGAAGCGAGAGCAAGTACGCAGTCGAAGGATCCCTGCGCACCACCACGCACCCATGGAGTGATGGATTTTGGGTGGCGCAGCGCTTCCAGTGCTGCGATTAGGATTCGGCTTGAGGTTGGGGCTTTACCCCCGGAGGTGCGCGCCCTAAGCCCGTTGCACTCCGCCAATATTCCTCAGCGCGCCGACTATCTTCTCTGACCAGTGAACAATCTGAACGTCGTCGCGCAAGGTCTCCTCATTCGATTGCAGCTTCGCCCGCAGCAGAATCGAATACTTTCCCGCCCCAATCGATCCTCCGCGAAAAATCTCCACGGGCTTGAATTCACGTAGCTCGGCAATCCCCAGCCCCACCACCCCCCGCCGCATCGCCTCAAACTCCACTTCATCCCCAAACACGAACGAAAAATCCCGCTCCACTGCTGGATACTTCGCCAGCGCCGCGAACCTTACCGTACGCAACCCGCGCGCGTACAGCTGTTCCAGATCAAGCTCCGCCAAAAAAACATCCTGCCGCAACTTCCTCGCCGCCTTCACGCTTTCGGCAATCTGCCCGAACTGCGCCACCACTCCCCCATCCATCAGCACCCGCGCCGATCGTCCCGGATGAAAATACTCCGCCGTCTCCCGGTCGAAGCTCAGCTGGCTGCGTCCAAATGCAGCCAGCAGATTCTCCACGTCGCCCTTGAACGATCGAAACGCCTCCACTGCCGCGGCATGCTCACCCTTGCTAACATCCAGCGCTCCAGCTGCGGGCAGTGAACTCTTCACCGCCGCCAGCGTCGCGCCCAGGCAAGCGCGTGCCGGCTCAACCCGCTCCCCGCCCCGCATCTCATAGACTCGTCCCATCTCGAACAGCCGTACGTTTTCCGAATCACGATTCAAATTCCACGCCAGCATGTCCAGCATGCCTGGAGCCATCGATGTCCGCATCACCGATGCTTCTTCGCTCAGCGGATTCTCTAATTCCAAGACCGAGGCGGAAGAAAATCTCTCCGCATCCGCATGCGAAATAAATGTCAGCGACACCGCCTCGTTGTACCCCAGCGCCAAAGCCCGCGCGCGCAAAGTAGCGTCCATGGCCGCGTGCGGCAGTTCCACCACCGCGCCGCTATAAGCCGGCAAAGTATTCTCGAATTTGTCGTAGCCATGCAGCCGCGCAATTTCTTCGATTACATCAATCTCGCGCTCCACGTCCAGCCGCCAGCTCGGGATGTGTACGCGGATCTGCGCGTCCGCCTGGCCCTCGGGAATCAAGCCAAACCCAAGCTTTTTCAGAATGCGAAAAATCTCTCTGGCGTCCAGATTGCCGCCCAATATGCGCCGCACTTCGGAAAGCCGCAGCATCACCGGCGCCTGGTCCATTTTTCTGGACACCACATCGATGGCATCGCCCACCAGTTCTCCGCCGCCCGATTCCAAGATCAGCGCAGCCACCAAATCGCACGACAAAATGGTCGACTCAAAATCCGCTCCGCGCTCGAACCGGTGCGAAGCGTCGGTGTGCAGACCATGCCGCCGCGAACTCTTCCGCACCGTCACCGGATCCCACCACGCCGACTCGATCAAAATATTCCGCGTTTTCTCCGTAATCATCGTGTCGAACCCGCCCATCACACCCGCAAGTCCGACGGGCTTCCTAGCGTCCGCGACCACGAGATCTTCGGAAGTGAGCGTGCGCTCCACACCATCGAGCGTCTTCAACTTCTCGCCGTCTTTTGCACGACGAATAACCAGCCGTCCGCCCTCGAGCAAATCCATGTCAAAAACGTGCGTAGGTTTGCCGATCTCCCACAGCACATAGTTGGTGGCATCGACGGCGTTGCTGATGGGCCGCTGGTCCAGCAACCGCAACCGCCGCGCAATCTTCTCCCGCGAAGCCTTGATGCTGGTGCCGCGTATGACTCGCGCAGAGAAACGCGGACAAAGCTGCGGTTCTTCCACCGTGATCGGGAAGGGCGCATCGTGCGAGGAAACCGTCGAGGAGGGCACAGCCGGGAAGGGCACGACTTCAGTCGTGCCACTAGAGGCCGAAGAAGACGCGGCTTTAGCCGCTGCGGCGTGCCTTGTAGCCGATGGCTGAGAGCTGAGAGCCGAGAGCTGCTTCAGCGGCAGATCATAAATCGCCGCCGCCTCCCGCGCCACCCCATAATGATTCATCGCGTCCGGGCGATTCGTCCCAATCTCCATCTCGAACACGGTGTCCGCACCCGATCCGCTGATCCCCTCCACCGCGATCCCCGAAGCAGTCAAATCCTCGGCCAGCCGCCGGTCATCGACCGCCAGCTCAACAAACTCCCGCACCCACTGTGGAGAAATCTTCATGAGAAGCTTCTAGCTCCTAGCTTCTGGCTTCTAGCTACCCCGCTCCAAAAGAGCTAGCAGCCAGGAGCTAGAAGCTAGGAGCTTTCATCCAAACTGTTGCAAAAACCTCACATCGCCCTGAAAAAACAACTGCAAATCATCCACGCCATACTTCAGCAGCGCAATCCTGTCCGCGCCCATGCCAAAGGCGAAGCCCGACACTTTCTTCGGGTCATACCCATTGTCCTTCACAAACTCAAACACATTCGGATCGACCATGCCGCAGCCCAGAATCTCAATCCATCCCGTCTGCTTGCACGGACGGCACGGGTCCGCGCCACGCTTCCCGCTCCCACCGCAGATGAAGCAGGAAACAAACATCTCCGCGCTCGGCTCGGTGAACGGGAAAAACGACGGACGGAAGCTCGTCTTCACGCCCGACCCAAAAAACTCCTTCATGGCGTGATCCAGCGTCCCCTTCAAATCGCCGAACGTGATGTTGGTATCGACCGCCAGCCCCTCGATCTGATGAAACATCGGCGAGTGGCTCGCATCCGGAGGATCGTTGCGGTGCACGGTCCCGGGAATCACGATGCGGATGGGCGGCCGCATCTTTTCCATCGCCCGAATCTGCACCGGAGAAGTATGGGTCCGCAGCAGCAACCGCTCCCGCTGCGGCTTCCCCTGCTGCCCCGCGATGAACAAAGTATCCTGCGTATCGCGCGCCGGATGATTCGGCGGAAAATTCAGCGACTCGAAGTTGTAGTAATCGGTCTCCACCACAGGACCTTCGGCCACGGAGTACCCCAGCTTCTGGAAGACGCGAACCATCTCGTTCGTCGTCTTGATGACCGGATGCTCGGCGCCGATCGGCCGACGCGCACCAGGCAATGTGATGTCGATGGCCTCTAACTCGGCGAAAAATGGCTGCTGTTCAATCGGTAGGACGTTGCCGACGAGAGGGTGAAAATGAATTTCAACGTACTTTTTCAGGCGATTGACAATCTGACCCACGTCCCGTTTGGCTTCTTTGGGAGCAGGTTTTAACCACAGATCGGGAATCTGTTTATTAACGATGCCTTTCTCACGCCCCAGCCAGCGCACGCGCACCATTTCGATCTTTTCGCCCATGTCCCCAGTGCCAGTCGCGACGGCCATCAATTCGGCATCGAAGGCAGATCGAGCCTCACCCTCTAGTTGCTTTAGGGCGGGAACGGAATAGTCGAGGAGTCGATGCGGTATGTAGGCCAAACGTGCTGCCTCTTAGGCAATGAGTCGAATCGAGATTCTAACGCATGAAAACGTGAGCGGCGCGGCTAACGCCGCGCCGTAACGTAACCCAGAAATCAAATTACGCCAGCGCGGATTTCGCCTGCGTCGCCAGATTCGCAAACGCAGCCGCATCCTTCACGGCCAAGTCCGCCAGAATTTTGCGGTCCAGTTCCACTCCGGCCTTCTTCAACCCGTGGATGAACTGGTTGTAGCTCAACCCGTTCAGCTTGGAAGCTGCCCCGATGCGGACGATCCAAAGCGATCGGTACTGCCGCTTGCGCTGTTTGCGCCCGGAATACGCAAATTTGAGGCCGCGCTCTACGGCCTCTTTTGCGGAACGGTAAAGCTTTGATTTGGTGAGGAAGTAGCCGCTGGCGCGGTCTAATATTTTTTTGCGCTTGGCGCGGCGTTTGGTTCCGCGTTTTACACGTGGCATGGTGTTCTCCTTTTTGCTTTCTATGTACTGGCGGCTGGAGGTAAGGACGATCGCCTTGCGGCGAATCTCTGGCCTCTTCACGCGCCGACGATTGAGAGATTGTGTGATCGGGTCATCGAGTGATTGAAGAACCAATCCCAGGGGGTCTTGGATTTTCAATCGCCCGATCACTCAATCTCTCAATCGACAATCATCTACTGATACGGAATCATCCGCTTCACTTTGCGGAGATCGCCATCGCTCACCAGCGTGGCCGTACCCAACTTGCGTTTACGTTTGTGGGCTTTGGACGTCAGCATATGGCGCAGGCCGGAATGTCCCCGCTTCACCTTGCCGGTGGCAGTTTTCTTGAAGCGCTTAGCGGCGCCCTTGTGTGTTTTCAATTTCGGCATAGTTCCTCGGAATCAGGTGGCAGCCGGTACTCGACCGCACACCTCTCGGTATTCAACGACTGCTGTTTCAATTGCTCTGGAATCGTGGGCGCGACGCGTGCCTGTCCTCGGCGAAATCCTAAGCCTGCGAACCAGAATTCGGAGCTTCCACCCCTGCTGCCGCCGCCGCTG
>CZKK01000112.1_pt3 | contig 18981 bp, 15 predicted proteins | sample 1122271 | NCBI WGS metagenome assembly CZKK01 (sample SAMEA3539301, study PRJEB10725) | soil metagenome | biome: tundra; feature: field; material: soil | place: USA | collected 2010-05 | depth 0.15 m | reverse complement strand
TCGCCATTCGGATAAAAGCCGGGCATCTCAGCAGTCTCGCCGCCGATCAGCGCGCATCCGTTGTGCTTGCAGGCGTCAGCGATGCCTTCCACCACCTGTTCGGCGATCGATGGATCCAGAGTTCCCGTAGCCAGATAATCCATGAAAAACAGCGGCGCCGCGCCCTGCACCGCGATGTCGTTGACGCAGTGGTTCACCAGGTCCGCTCCCACGGTGGAGTGCAGGCCCATTTCGAAGGCTATCTTCAGTTTCGTTCCTACTCCATCCACGCTGGAGACCAGCACGGGATCCAGATATTTCGTTTTGTCCACCGCGAACAGGCCGCCAAAGCCGCCGATTTCGCTGAGAACGCCCCGCGTAAAGGTTTTGTGCGCGAGATACTTGATGCGCTGCTTGGTGCGGCTGGCACGGTCGATGTCCACACCCGCATCGGCGTAGGTGATAGGCGTTCCTGCGGGCGTGGGTTTCTTGGCCACGGGTTCCTGCGGTATCTCCTTCTCAGTCTCAGTGCTTCAGTTGTGGGGAAACGCTGGATTCCTTGCGAAGCCTTAGCTTCTAAGGCCGCTCATTGTAACACGTTCGAAGAGAGTGCCCGGCGGAGAAGTCGCGCATGGCAAAGCTAAAAATTCTGCATACACTATCGCCACATTCCGCGGACGCGCACGCCCGCTCGTCACTGCCGGCCACTTCACTAGTGAGCGATAAAGTCCGAAAAAAAATAGGCCAAAATGCCGAAAAGAGCCAGTCCAGATACGCCGTAAGCGGTGAGAACCCACGCGCCCCGGCCTTCATGAGGCCTGCTGACCGTGGATTGTTGGGAAAACGATTGTTGGGAAAACGCCTGTTGGGAAAACGCCTGTCGGGAGAAAGACTCCTGAGATGGTGAGACTGCTGGGGCCCGATCTTCCATGCCAGAAAACCTCCGAACGGAAAGATCGTGGCGCAAAGACTTTATGCGTCACGCCTGCCCGGCGACGTGGCCAGACAAGACTATCTGGGCGGAATTCTACTACGGTTTTGTGATGGATGAACAACGAAATGTGATGTTCCTCACACATTGCAAGAAAGGAGCCTTGTACCCGACAAGCCCATGTGGGGACAGCCGCCCTCGGCTGTCCTTCGAGCGAAGCTCGATCGGTTTCTTCCTCTCCACCCGCAAACTGGACCACCCCCAGTAACCTCACTTCTTGGGATTTCCCCCTCAAGGCCTTACTATTACCGAATGCGTAGTTTCTTTCTGCCGGTTCTTGTTGTCTGCGCCCTGGCCGCTCCTTTCACCGCCTCAGCACAGTCGGGTCAGGCTCCCACGAACTCCACCGTCCCCGCGAAAGCGAAAAAAGGCGCCAAAGCCGCCGAAACCGCCCCATCCAAACCCGAAGAACCCAAGCACGATTATTCCCAGGAAGCCTTCGTCGTTGAGCAATACCGATCTCTATACCACTTTGAAAACGACGGCACCGGTCGCAAGGAAACCATCGCTCGTATCCGCGTGCAAAGTGAGGCTGGAGTTCAGCAGTGGGGCCAGATTCAAGTTGGCTATAACTCCGCCAACGAACGGGTTGAAATGGACTACGTCCGCGTAATCAAGGCCGACGGCAGCGTCGTGAAAGCCGGCGACGACGCCGTGCAGGATCTGAGCGCTCCCCTGGAGCAACAAGCGCCGGTCTATACCGACTATCGCCAGAAGCATATTACCGTGCCAGGCCTCCGTCCGGGCGAAGTGCTGGAATACCACATCGTCACCGTAATTCATACCGCGCTCGCTCCGGGAGAGTTCTGGGCGGACTACGAATTCGACAAGAGCAACATCACGCTCGACGAAGAAGTCGATGTGGATGTTCCCTCCGGCCGTCCGCTCAAATTGAAAAACAAACCGGGCATGGATCCGAAGATTTCCGAAGAGCACGGACGCCGCCTTTACCACTGGACCAGTTCCCACCTGGAGCGCGAAGACGACCAGAAAGATAAGGACAAAGACAAGGAAAAAGACAAGAAGAAAAAGAAGAAAAGATCCGAAGACGAACGGCCTGACGTTCAGTTGACCACGTTCGTTAGTTGGGAACAAATCGGGCTCTGGTATGCAAGTCTGGAGAAGGACCGTCGCGCGCCCTCGCCGGAAGTTCGCGCCAAGGCCGACGAACTCACCAAAGGCCTCGACAACGATTTGGACAAAGTCCAGGCTCTCTATGACTTCGTCGCCAAGAACTTCCGCTACGTCAGCCTGTCGCTCGGCTTAGGCCGCTACCAGCCGCACCCTTCTGGCGACGTTCTCCACAATCAGTACGGCGACTGCAAGGATAAACATACTTTGCTGGCTTCGCTGCTCGAAGCCGAAGGCATGCACGCCTCTTCCGTGTTGATCAACTCCAGCCGCAAGCTCGATCCCGACGTGCCTTCGCCCTCGCAGTTCGATCACGTCATCACCATGTTGCCCATGGGGAAAGAAGAAGTCTGGATGGATACCACCAGCGAAGTGGCTCCGTTCCGGCTGTTGGCCTATAGTCTCCGCAATAAGCTGGCGCTGGTGATCCCCGCTTCCGGCACGCCGCACCTCGAAGAGACGCCCGCCGATACTCCCATGCCCGACAGCGAAATTTCCGAAGTCGATGGAAAAATCAATGACATCGGCAAGCTCGAGGCGCATGTGCATTACACCTTCCGGGGCGACGAAGAACTGCTGCTGCGTTCCATCTTCCGCCGCGTGCCGGAAGCCCAGTGGCAGCGCGTGGTCGAGAACGTCAACTCCGGGATAGGCGGCGATGTCACGAATTTGAAGATCAGCGATCCCGCCGCGACTCGCGAGCCCTTCACCATGTCCTACGACGTCGCCCGGCCCAACTTCCTCGACTGGTCCAAGAAAAAATCAAACCTGGCGCTGCCTCTCTGCCAGTTCAACCTGCCAGATCTCAGCAATATTGATGACGATAGCGACGCCGATGCTGAGCCGCTGAAGCTCGGCCCCAAGGCGGAATACACCTACGAGATCAAACTCGAACTTCCCGCCAAGTACACCGCCCACGCCCCATTGCCGTTTTCTCTGAAGCGCGACTACGCGGAATATCAGGCCACTTACAAGCTGGAAGGAACCACCTTCACCGCCGGCCGCACGCTCATCCTGCGTCAGGACGAGCTGCCTGCCCCGCGCGCCGAGGATTACGAAGCCTTTCGCCGCGCCGTCAGCTCTGACCTGGGTCAGTTTTTGTCCGTAGAAAACACAGTCGCCGGTTCGCCGACTCCGCCAGCCGACATGAAAGCCGACGACCTCGTCGAAAGCGGACGAGCCGCCATGAACAGCGGCAACCTTGCCATGGGCGTTCAACTTCTCAAGCGCGCCACCGAGGTTGATCCCAAAAACAAATACGTCTGGAACCTCCTCGCCGCCGCCTACATCGGCCTCCGCCAGAACGACGACGCCATCGCCGCCCTCAAAAAGCAAATCGAAATCAATCCCTACGACGAGTACGCCTACAACGCTCTCGGACGCGCCTACTGGCAGGAGCGCAAATACGACGATGCCGTAACCGCCTTCAACAAACAGATCGAGATCAATCCTCTCGACAAGTTCGCCCACGCCGGGTTGGGCTCCATGTATTCCGAGTGGCATAAGTACGACTTGGCCGCCGCGGAATTGGAGAAAGCTTCATCTCTCACTCCTGATAATCCTGAACTGCAAGTGAGCCTCGGGGACGCTTACCTCAACCTGGGCCAGGACGATAAGGCCTTGGCTACGTTTGACCATGCGGTCGAGCTTTCCGCCACGCCGCTGGTGTGGAACAACATCGCCTACCAGCTATCGCTGAAAAAATCTCATCTGGACCGCGCCCAGCAGTACGCGGAGTCGGCAGTCTCGGCCACCGCCGCCGCCTTGCGCAACCTGTCGCTCGACCGTCTCACCCCGCAGGAGTTGCCCCTGGTCCCATCGCTCGTCGCCTATTGGGACACGCTGGGCTGGGTCTATTTCAGCGAGGGCAACCTGGACAAAGCCGAGAAATACGTTTCCGCCGCCTGGGGACTTGGCGGCCACGGCGAAGTCGGCGACCATCTGGCGCAAATCTACGAAAAGCGCGGCAACAAAGATTTAGCCTTGCGCACCTACGCACTTTCCCTGAGCGCGCTGCGTCCTGACCCCGAAACTCGCGGCCGTCTCGCCTCGCTGAGCGGCGGCGACTCCAAAGCCGACGACGCCGTCGCAAAATACAAAGAGGACCTGCAGCGCACCCGCACCATCGACCTCGGCAAAGTTGCCAAAGAAGACGCCAGCGCAGAGTTCTTCGTGCTCCTAAGCCGCGGCCCCAATTCAACCGCCACCGTGGAAGGCGTAAAGTTCGCCAGCGGCGACGAAAAACTCAAACGCTTCACCGACGCCCTCCGCACCGCCGAATACCGCGCCACCTTCCCCGACGACACCCCGGTAAAAATCCTCCGCCGCGGAATCCTTTCCTGCTCCACCACAACCGGCACCTGCACGTTCGTGCTCATGCTGCCAGATGATGTCAGGACGGTGGACTGAAACCAAGTCAAAGTTGTCATCCTGAGCGGAGCATCTGCTTTCGCGTAGCGAAAGCAGATGCGGAGTCGAAGGATCCCTACCAGCGCGCGCCACGACGGCCCCAAAAGCGTCCTCTTGGCGGTCGTTGGCAGCACGGGCGCTTGCCGATATAAACAATATTGTTTATAATACAAGAGTGACGAGCAAAGAGTTCAGGCGTTGGCTCGGGCAACAGGGAGCGGTCTTCAAACCCGGCAAAGGCTCTCACCTCTAAGGTTTATCTGAACGGGAAGCAGTCCGTCCTTCCAATGCACAACGCTGAACTCAAGAAGGGTCTGGTCGAGGGAATAAAGAAGCAACTCGGCCTGAAATAGGAGAAGGCGATGTTCCTGTATCCAGTTACTCTAAGGCGAGACCATGACGGCGGATTCGTCGTCACGTTTAAAGACATTCCCGAAGCCATCACCCAAGGCGAAACCGAGGCCCAGGCATTGGCGGCGGCCAGGGACGCTCTGGAAACGGCCCTCGATTTCTACTTTGAAGACAACCGCGCGGTGCCCTTGCCTTCCAAACCAAGGCCTCGGCAACCAGTCGTTGAGCTTCCCGCGAGCCTTTCCGCAAAGATACTTCTCCTCAACGAGATGATCCAGCAACACGTGCGGCCGGCCGAATTGGCGCGGCGATTGAAGACCACCCCGCAGGAGGTCAACCGCCTCACCAACGTCCAGCACACCTCCCGCATCGACGGCATCGCCGCCGCTCTGAAAGCGCTGGGCAAGCGCCTCGATATGAGGGCCGTGTGATCGTCGAGGATGGTAAGATGCCCATGAAAGGACGGTTACCATATGGCAAGCCTCGATTGGTCTCAATGTTCCGCCGTGGAAAGCGTCCCCGGCAAAGTGAGCGGCGCTTGGACGTTCCGAAACTCCCGGACTCCGGTTAAACTCATTTTCGAGAACCTTGAGGACGGCATGACGATTGATGAAATCATCGAGCAATACCCCGTTTCGCGCGAAGAAATCAAAGCCGTACTCGACTTCGCCGCCCACAGTCTCGACCAAGCGCCTAGCTTCTAAGCCGTGCTGATACTGCTCGACAACAACGCCCCCCGCGGCCTTGCCCGTGCGCTCACCAGCCATACCGTCACCGAAGCGCGGGAGCGCGGCTGGGCGACCCTGAAGAACGGCGATTTGCTCACCGTTGCCGAAGAAGCCGGCTTCGAGGTTCTGGTGACATCGGATCGGAGCATCCGGTATCAGCAGAACCTGGAAGGCCGCAAGATCGCGCTCGTGGTTCTAACCCAGGGACGCTGGGAACTTGTACGGCGCAGGTTGGCCGAAATCGCAGCCGCCGTGAACGCAGCCACGCCCGGCAGCTACACCGAGTTAGTCATTCCGTTCGAGTGATCCCTGTGGATCCGAGGCGCAGAACTGACTGTTGGCGCACGACGCCTCGCGCATCGACGGCATCGCCGCCGCCCTGAAGGCGCTAGGCAAGCGCCTCGATATGCGTGCGGTCTGATGCTGGAAAGAGTCGATAGAATTCCTTTTGCCTGGCACTCATGGACTTTCATAGTGACGCTCGTCAGCTAATAATCGGAAGGAGCCTGCTTTGCGGTTGTCGACTGAGGGCAGCCCTTTAACTTTGTAGAAGGGCGGCGGATTCGAGCAAAACGCAGAATCATCGATCGTTAGGGGTATCCTATGATAGGGTTGATTCGATTTATCGACAAACACATAGCCGAGCTAAGAGCTGCAGGTGCCACCGGCCTCGACCGGTATGAAACGAGGCTAAGAAACAACGCTCAGAATGTCGAGAAATTGAATAATCTGTTTTATGAGGCTTGCGTTCCTTGCAAGGGTGGGTGCGCTGCCAACTAGGCCACGATTGTCAGCCCATTCTTCTCGACCAGCGACAGCAGCCTGAGCGAAGGCCCGGAAGGCCGCTTTTCGCCACGTTCCCACTTGCTGACCAGACTGCTGGTCACGTTCAGGTAGTTGGCAAAAACAGTTTGGCTCACCCGTTCCCGCTCCCGGATCGCCTTGATCTCTTTCGGCTTCAACGGCCGGATGGGCGTAAGGCAGGCGTGATCGAAACGCCGCATCGTCTTTTTGTCGATGACCCCGCCATCGTGCAGATCCTCCATAATTTCATGGATGGCCGCCATCGCATCGCTTCGATATCGCTTGTTCATTGTTCACACTCAGCAGCAGCCGGATTCCAAGCCTATGTCATCCCCCCGTGGCTTTCGGCCCCGAGCCGTCTTGAGCAATGCCGGACAGAACGACCGGCCCCCGATCCGGGAATTCAGCCACCAAAGAGAGGTTACCGCCCATAGCTTCGACAGTCTTGCGCAGCGTTGACAGCAGGAAATCGCTGCGCTTTTCGAGCCGCGATACACTGTCCTGGGTGATCCCGAGAGTCTTGGCGACGCGGACCTGCGTGAGTTTGCGCGCGTGCCGCAGTTCGCGCAACGTCATCTCCTCGGCGACCAGTTGAGCGGCGCGGGCCTCAATCTTCTTGCGCTGCGCTGGGCGCAGTTTCTTGATAATGTCGTCCACATTCGTGGGCATAATCATTTCCTCGTCTTTATCTTTTTCAGCCAGATCAGGTGGGCATCGAAGCGCTCATCTGCCTTGCGGATTAATTCTCGATAGAACCGCTTTTCGCTAACGCCTGATTTATCCCCGGCCACGAGCAGGATGGCCCTGCGCTTCGGGTCAAAAGCAAAAGCCACTCTCCACTCGCCGTCCGCCGCGCTGAACCGAAGTTCCTTCATATTCGCGTGGCGGGAGCGGTTCAGCGTATCGACGCGGGGCCGACCCAATTGCGGCCCGAATTGCTGGAGAAGCCGGGTCAACGCCAGAATCTCCATCCGAACGTCTTCCTGTAACGCGGAGAACTCCGGCTTGAATTGGTCGCTAACCTCGACAATCCAACTCACGATCACACTATGACACTGAATACATATGATGTCAACTACATGCACCTAATCAGGTGACCAGCCTGACCGGCCTCTGCTCCCGAGGGCGTCCGGCTAAGCTCCGCTAGGGCGGGGATCTTCGCAACGCGTGGGACGCGACGCTGCCAGAATCCACAGACTCACTGTGACATCCAACCTTGCACCTCGCCAAATTTCGTTCCATGATTGCCCCAGCAAAGGCCGTAGAACCATCTCGCATAAGGCGACAAACAACCAGCAAAAAGCCGGCCTTAACTCCTTTGTTTGACGTACTTTGATATCTAAGTTCCTTGAAAAACCTATTTTGCAAGGAATTTCCCGCTAACGTGCTGATTCTTAAATACCCGGTGGGGTAAGGGGTATACCCCGATTTCGGAAATCCGGCGCAGCCCGCACCGTCCAGATTCAGGCCGCGAAGAGATTTATTTCGCTGAGAGATTCACAGCCTGCTCGTAAGCATAAGCCAGCCTCAGCACCAGATCCTCCCGCCACTGCGCCCCCGCAATCTGCAACCCAATCGGCAGCCCGCCCTTCGTAAAGCCGCAGGGCACCGAGATCGCCGGCAAGCCCCACACGTTAAACGGCCGCGTGTTGCGCAGCAACGCAAGTTCCGCTGGACGCAGCGCAGCCGGATCTTTCTTCACCTCCGCGATCACCGGCGCCGGTATAGGCATCGTAGGCGTGACCAGCAAATCCACCTCGGCAAAAAAATCGTGCGCGCGGCGCCGTTCCTGATCCAGTTCCTGGCGGCGCTGAATATATTCCGCCGCCGAAATATTTGCGCCAGAGCGAATCCGCCGCAGAGTCTCCGCCTGGTACAGCTCAGGCGTCCGCGCAACATTGTCGGCGTGATAGGCATAAGATTCGGCGGCCTGTACGGTGCGGTCGTTGGATACCTCGATCTGCACGTCGCGAACATCCGCCACCAGCGTGCCGATCACCGTGAGAGCCTGGTCCAGCGCCGCGCGGACTTCATCGTCAAGGTCGTCATAAAAATACGCTCGCGGCACACCAATGCGGAGAGCCGTCGTCCCGTCGCGCAATCCAGAAACATAATCAGACACCGGAACATCGGCGCTATTCATATCGAGCGAATCGTATCCCGCGATGGCCTGCAGCACGGCAGCCGCATCCGCGACAGTCGCGGCCAGTGGCCCAACGTGGTCGAGCGACCACGAAAGCGGAATCACACCCCGCGCAGAAATGCGTCTATAAGTCGGCTTGATCCCCACGCACCCGCACAGCGCCGCTGGCTCTCGAATCGAGCCAGCCGTATCGGTCCCAATTGCCGCATAACAGAGTCCGGCGGCTACGGCCGCCGCCGATCCTCCGGACGATCCTCCAGCGATATGCGCCGCGTTCCAAGGATTGTGAACGTCGCCATAGAAACTAACCAGCGAGCTTCCACCGTAAGCAAACTCGTGCAGATTATTCTTGCCCAGGATCACCGCGCCCGCCCGCTTCAGTCGCCGCACCACTTCCGCATCCTCGGTTGGCACGCGGTTCTGGTAAAGCGCGCTCGCCGCCGTTGTCCGCGTGCCCGCTGTATCGATCAGGTCTTTTAGCGCAACCGGAATCCCATGTAGCAGCCCGCGCCAATCCCCGCGCTGGATTTCGCTTTCCGCAGCCCGCGCCTCCGCCAGCGCCGATTCGGCGGTCACCGTGACGAATGCATTCAGTGTGGGATTGAGTTTTTCGATTTGATCCAGGCAAGCGCGAGTCAGTTCAAGCGGAGATACTTCTTTCCGCCGCAGACGCGGGGCAAGCTCGATAATGGTTCCCAAAATAAGCATCGGCGGCGACGGCCTTCATTGTAGTGGACAATCAGCAGCGTCCTCATTAACCACGAAGGGCACGAAGTTTCACGCCGGAACCCCGAACGGAATCGACCTTCGTGTACCTTCGTGTTCGTGGTGAATAATTCTGCTCCCTGGAAAAAAGCAACCAACCGCCAAGGCCTATAATCAAAACCGCTGTTTGTACCCCGGAGGCAACCATGGCGGAAATGACGATCGTTCCTGCGGAGACGCCAGTCGCGACCCACGGTTTCTTTATCGACGGCCGCTGGATGGAAGACGGCGACGTGGTTGAAGTGCGATCGCCATTCGATGGCAGCGTAGTGGGGCGCGTTATCCAGGCGCGGCGCGAGCATGCCGAACCCGCGATTGCGGCCGCCGTGAAGGCTTTCGGCACCACCCGCCGCCTGCCGGCCTTCGAGCGGCAACGCGTGCTCAGGCGCGTGGCCGGGGCCATCGCCGAGCGCCGCGAAGAATTCTCCCGCACCATCGTGCAAGAGGCGGGCAAGCCCATCAAACTGGCGCGCATCGAAGTGGACCGGACCGTGTTTATTTTCAACGTCGCCGCCGAAGAAGCCACGCGAATTTACGGTGAATATCTTCCCCTCGACTGGCAGGAGTTCACAGCCGGACGCTGGGGCATTGTGAAACGCTTTCCGCTTGGCCCTATTGCCGGCATCACTCCTTTTAATTTTCCTCTGCACCTGGTCGCGCACAAAGTCGCGCCCGCTATTGCCGCCGGTTGCTCGATGGTGTTGAAACCTGCACCGCAGACTCCTCTGTCCTCGCTGCTGCTGGCGGAGTGCATTCAGCAAGCCGGTTGGCCTGACGGCGGCCTCAACGTGTTGCCGCTTTCGAACGATGATGCCAGTCTTCTGGTCACCGACGAGCGCATCAAGCTGATCAGCTTTACCGGCAGCGCGCCCGTGGGTTGGGACATCAAGCGCCGCGCCGGCAAGAAAAAAGTCGCGCTGGAACTGGGCGGTAACGCCGGCGCCATCGTCCACAGTGACGCCGATCTCGCCTATGCCGCCGACCGCTGCGTTACCGGAGGCTTCGGCTATGCCGGGCAGACCTGCATTTCCGTCCAGCGCATTCTGGTCGAGCACTCCGTCTATGGCAAGTTCACCGATCTTCTGGTGGAAGGAGTGAAGAAGCTCAAGACCGGCGATCCTATGGAGGAATCGACCGACGTCGGTCCGCTGATTCGCGAGAGTGACGCCGTCCGCGTTACCAGTTGGATTGAGGAGGCGGTTCGTTCCGGCGCCCACTTGCTGTGCGGAGGTGGTCGCAAAGCTTCCATCGTTAACCCGACCGTCTTGACCAGCACCAAACCCGAAATGAAGGTGAACTGCCAGGAGATTTTTGGTCCCGTCGTGACCGTGGAACCGTACCAGAATTTTGACGAAGCTCTGCGGCGAATCAACAATTCCAACTACGGCCTGCAGGCGGGATTGTTCACCCGCGATGTGAAGCTGCTCTTCCAGGCGTATGACGAACTGGAAGTCGGGGCTCTGATCGCGGGCGATATTCCTTCGTTCCGCATCGACCAGATGCCTTACGGCGGCGTTAAGGATTCCGGCCTTGGCCGCGAAGGTTTACGTTACGCGATCGAGGAAATGACCGAGCCGAAACTCTTGGTGATGAATCTACGGTAAGTGACGTCACGGAATGTAGATGTGTGAAAGTGCAACGTTTTTTTGCACGCTGGTCCAATTTGAAACTGCAGCTTCGATTTTTTTTCTGGAAGTACGCGACAATGGCGCGTGAAATATTTATAATCTCCAGTTCTCATAAATGTCGCGAGAAAATCGGTGGGTTTTCTTTCGCGTCGCAACCATGACGCTTCCATACCATTTGCAGTCTGCTGGGTCTCATTCGTATTTTCTAAAATTCGTACGTAAGCATGCCGCAGATCTTTCATCGTAGTGCGAACACCCTGTCCCGGGCCACAATTTTTGGCGCGGTCTTCGTCATTGCCGCGCTCGGGTGGGTAGCATACGAAGTCCAGGGTTCCCCTTACGTCACCTACGCCGGCGTTCGTAAGCCGCAGCCGGTACCCTTCAGCCACCAGCATCACGTTGCCGGGCTCGGCATCGACTGCCGTTATTGCCATACTTCGGTTGAGACTTCGAGCTTCGCTGGCATTCCTCCCACCAAAACTTGCATGAACTGCCACTCGCAGATCTGGACCAACGCCCAGTTGCTCGAGCCCGTCCGCGCCAGCTACCGCTCTGGCCAGTCATTGCAATGGACTCGCGTGAATCAGCTGCCTGATTTCGTGTTTTTCAATCACAGCATTCACGTGACCAAGGGCGTAGGCTGCAACACCTGCCACGGCCCGGTCGACCAGATGCCGCTCATGTACCAGCAGGAATCGTTGCAGATGGAGTGGTGCCTCGGCTGTCACCGCGCGCCGCAAAATAATTTGCGACCGCGTGACCAGGTTTTCAACATGCGCTACCAGCAGCCCACGAGCGCGCATCCGGTAGTGGTGGATGGACAGAGTTACACCGATCAACTCGAACTGGGTACAGCGCTGGTGAAAAAATACAACGTCCGCAGCGTGGGCGACATTACGAGTTGCAATACGTGTCACAGGTAATTCAAGTCCCGCAGGGACGACATTAAGATAGCCCGGCACGGAAGTGCCGGGTTAGAAGCTATAAAACGGAACAAGTCCCGGAGGGACGGCACTAGATTACCAACGAATGACGATCGATCCTAAGAACGCCGCCAAGCGAGAAGACGTTTGCCCCTCGAAGAAGGACAAACTCGATCTCGACTCTCTGCGCGCGCAAATCAACGAGGCCAATAATAACGACCAAGCCGGCCCGGAATACTGGCGCAGCCTCGAAGAGCTTGCCGGCAGCCCCGCGTTCCAGGAAGCCCTGCACCGCGAATTTCCCAAAGGCGCTTCCGAATGGGTCGATTCCGTCTCGCGCCGCGGCTTCCTCAAAGTCATGGGCGCGTCCATGGCCCTGGCCGGCATGACCGGCTGCGTGCGCCTGCCGCTCGAGCCCATCGTTCCCTACGTTCGCCAGCCCGAAGAAGTGATCCCTGGCCGCCCCATGTTCTACGCCACGGCGATGACTCTGGGCGGATACGCCAGCCCGCTGCTGGTGGAAAGTCATCTCGGCCGTCCCACAAAGATCGAAGGCAACGACCGGCATCCAGCGTCGCTCGGCGGTACGGATATTTTCGCGCAGGCCTCGATACTCGGCCTGTACGATCCCGACCGCTCGCAGAGCGTGGTCTCCATGGGCGACCAGCGATCCTGGCAATCTTTTCTGACAGCGATTCGCGGCCCGCTCAGCGCGCAGAAGGCGCTGCAGGGCGCGGGCATTCGCATTCTCACGCCGACAATATCTTCGCCCACGCTCGCCGATCAGCTGCGCAATTTTCTAAAGATTTATCCGCAGGCCAAGTGGCATGTATACGAGCCGGTCAATCGCGACAACGTGCTCGAAGGCGCGAAGCTGGCTTTCGGCCAGCCGGTCGAGACACGCTACGATTTCGAAAAGGCCGACGTAATCGTCTCGCTCGACGCCGACTTCCTGTATGCGGGTTTTCCGGGAAACGTCCGCTACATCCGCGACTTCGCCAAGCGCCGCAATCCCGACGGCAAGATGAACCGGCTGTACGTGATCGAGAGCACGCCGACGACGACGGGAGCCAAGGCGGATCATCGGTGGCCGATGCGCGCGAGTGAAATCGAGAGATTTGCGCACGACTTATCGAGCCGATTGCCCGTCAATCCGCCAACTGGAGGTGTTGCAGGAGACACCCTTGGGTATTTGGGACCCATCATTCAGGATCTCCTTGCCCATCGTGGGTCGAGCGTTGTGCTCGTGGGCGATCATCAGCCTCGTAGCGTGCATGCTTTCGCTCACGCCGTGAACCAGGCGCTTGGCAACGTTGGCAAGACGGTTTTCTATACCGATCCAGTCGACGCGAATCCGGGCAATCAGACCGAGTCGGTCAAGAATCTCGTCGCGGACATCCACGCCAGCAAGGTTGACTTGCTCGTGGTTCTCGGTGGCAATCCTGCTTACGACACACCCGTCGATCTCGATTTCGCCAACGTTCTCAAGAACGGCAAAGTCCCACTGCGCGTGCATCACGGTCTCTACCAGAACGAGACCGCCGATCTATGTCAGTGGCATATCAATCAAGCGCATGAACTCGAAGCTTGGGGCGATGCCCGCGCTTACGACGGCACGGTCAGCATCGTTCAGCCTTTGATCGCTCCGCTCTACGGTGGCAAGAGTCCTCTGGAATTCGTGGCGCTCCTTTCTGGTCAAGCTGATGCTACGGGCTATGATCTGGTGCGTGCGTACTGGCAGAAGCAGCACACTGGCGCGGATTTCGAAGCCTTCTGGCGCGAGTCGCTGCACGATGGATGGGTCGAAGGCACCACCTATCAAGCGAAGTCGGCTGTCGTTAAGGATGACCACTTTGGGTGGGAATGGGCAACCGATACAGCTATCGAGCTCAACATCCGCCGCGACCCCACCATTTACGACGGACAATTCTCCAACAACGGCTGGCTGCAGGAATTGCCGAAGCCGATGACCAAGCTCACCTGGGACAATGCCGTGCTCATCGGTCCCAAGATGGCGGAGCGGCTGCAGATCAAAGTGGAAGATGTTGTCGAGCTGGAATTGAACGGCAAGAAAGTCACCGGCCCGGTCTGGATTCAAGCCGGACATCCCGACAACTCAGTCACCGTCACGCTAGGCTACGGTCGCCGGCGCGCCGGCCGTGTCGGAACTGCGCAGGGCTTCGACGCGTATGCCTTGCGAACCACAGCCGCGCCGTGGATCGCTACGGGCCTAAAAATCCGCAAGACCGGAGAAACGTACAAGCTCGCCTCGACTCAGGGCTACCAGAGCATGGACACGCCCGACGGCGGCCATCGTCCGCTCGTGCGCGAGACCACGCTTGAGGAATACCGCAAAGAACCCGCCTTCGCCAAAGAAGACGAGCCCGCGCCCGGGCTCACGCTGTACAAGCCTTATCCCTACAAAGAAGAAGACTACGCGTGGGGCATGGCGATCGATCTGAACTCGTGCGTGGGCTGCAACAACTGCATGTTGGCCTGCCAGTCGGAGAACAACATCGCCGTCGTCGGCAAAGAGCAGACCGTTATCGGCCGCCACATGCACTGGATTCGCGTCGACGCCTACTACCAGGGCGACCGCGACAATCCCAAAGCATTCTTCCAGCCCGTGCCTTGCATGCAATGTGAAAATGCCCCCTGCGAAGTGGTGTGCCCCGTGGGCGCGACCAACCACTCCAGCGAAGGCCTGAACGATATGGTCTACAACCGCTGCGTGGGCACGCGCTATTGCTCGAACAACTGTCCTTACAAGGTGCGGCGTTTCAACTTCCTGCTCTTCCAGGATTGGGAGACGCCGCAGTACAAGATGATGCGCAATCCCGACGTCAGCGTGCGCAGCCGCGGCGTGATGGAGAAGTGCACCTACTGCGTGCAGCGCATCAACGAACACAAGATCGACGCCGAAACGGCTTCGGTGCGCGAAGGCAAAGAAATCAAGATCGGCGACGACGAATTGCAGACCGCGTGCCAGCAGTCGTGTCCGGCGGGCGCAATCATATTTGGCAACATCAATGACCCGAACAGCAAAGTCTCAAAGTTAAAGGCGCAGTCGCGCAATTACAGCCTGTTGGGCGAACTCAACACCCGCCCGCGAACCACATATCTGGCGGAAGTCAGCAACCCGAAACCGGAGTTGAAGTCGTAAGCAGTTGGTTTGAAAGGGCGCGGCTTTAGCCGCGCCGTCAAGAGCCAAACAAAGAAGGGGCATTAGCCCCCTGAGGGCATTACCAAGCAACCATGGACGAGCAACACAAAATAACGGTCGATGCGCAGCAGGCCCCGGTGATCGAGCCGGGCTATACCTTCGGCACCGTCACCGAAAAGATCAGCGCCATCGTGCTGACCCGTCCCGCCTCGAACGGCTGGTTCCTGGGTTTCGGCATCGCCTTCATGCTCACCATGATGATGCTGTTCGCCATCGGATACTTGTTCCTGAAAGGCATCGGCATCTGGGGCGTAACCGTTCCCATCGGCTGGGGCTTCGCCATCGTCAACTTCGTGTGGTGGATCGGAATCGGCCACGCTGGCACGCTCATCTCTGCCATCCTTCTTCTTCTGCGCCAGTCGTGGCGCAATTCCATCAATCGTTTCGCCGAAGCCATGACGCTGTTTGCCGTGGCCTGCGCCGGAGTCTTCCCCGCTATCCACATTGGACGCCCCTGGCTGGCTTATTGGCTGTTTCCTATCCCCAATACCATGCGGGTGTGGCCGCAGTTTCGCAGTCCGCTCATCTGGGACGTGTTCGCCGTTTCCACCTACGCCACCATCTCGGCGCTGTTCTGGTTCATCGGCCTTGTTCCCGACATGGCCACGCTGCGTGATCGCGCGACCCATCCGGCCGCCAGGTTGATCTATGGCGCGCTCTCCATGGGCTGGCGCGGATCCGCGCGCCACTGGCACCGCTATGAAACCGCCTACCTGCTTCTTGCCGGATTAGCCACGCCCCTTGTGCTATCGGTCCATACTGTTGTGAGCTTTGATTTCGCGATCGGCATCGTTCCGGGTTGGCACACCACAATCTTCCCGCCATACTTCGTTGCCGGCGCCATCTACTCCGGTTTTGCGATGGTGTTGATGCTGGCCATTCCCATCCGTAAGATTTACGGCCTCGAAGATTTCATCACCGAACGCCACTTGCAAAACTCCGCGAAAGTTATGCTGGCCACGGGATTAATCGTGGCCTACGGGTATGGCATTGAAGCGTTCATGGGCTGGTACAGCGGCGACCGCTACGACGCTTTCACACTGTGGAACCGCCTGCATGGTCCTTATGCCATCCCCTACTGGGCGTTGCTTATCTGCAACATCTTTATCCCGCAAGTGCTGTGGATTCGCAAACTGCGCACCAGTCCTATAGCGCTCTTCTTTGTTTCCGGAGTAATCCTGATAGGCATGTGGCTGGAGCGTTTCATCATCGTCGTCGTCAGCCTGCACCGCGATTTCCTGACCTCATCGTGGGGAATGTACTATCCCACGCGCTGGGACTGGATGACCTACATCGGCACCATCGGCATGTTCCTCGCCGCCATGTTCCTGTTCCTGCGGCTGCTGCCTGCGATTTCCATCTTTGAAATGCGCACCCTCCTGCCGGAAGCGGAGGTCAAAGCCGAATGAAGCGCGAACCCACATACGGCATCATGGCGGAGTTCGATTCCGCCACCGCTCTGGTGGATGCGGCGCGCCGCACTCATGAAGCTGGCTATCAGAAGATGGATGCTTACAGCCCGTTTCCCATCGAGGGCCTGGCGGAGGAAATCGGTTTTCACCACGATGAAGTTCCTCTGGTCGTTTTGATTGGCGGCATCATCGGCGGACTCACCGGCTACCTGATGCAATACTGGATGTCCGCCGTGGACTATCCGCTCAACATTGGCGGAAAGCCTCCGCATTCCTGGCCCGCATTCATCGTCATCACTTTTGAAATGACGATTCTCTTTGCCGGAGTCTCTGCCGTACTTGGCATGCTCGCGCTGAACGGCTTGCCCATGCCGTATCATCCCGTGTTCAATGTGCCGCGGTTTGCGCTGGCGTCGAAAGACCGCTTCTTCCTGATCGTGTTTTCGTCCGATCCTAAATACGATCCGGCCGGAACGCGCGGATTTCTTGAAGGGTTGGCTCCCCGCTCAATTTCGGAGGTGCCCAGCTAGAATGCCGCACTTCCGTCAAATTTCAGTTAAGGAAAATGTTGGGTGCCCCATCCTTGCGCGTGCAGTCTTTGGACGGCCTACTCTGTGGCGTTTTTTGCGCAAGGGTGGGATTCCACGGACGAAGGCATCGTGGGTCTTTCTACGCGATCGCATGAAACTTATCTTGGCTGCCCCGTTGCTCATAGCGATTGCCCTGCTCTCCGGCTGCCGTCTCGACATGCACGTGCAGCCCCGCGTGAACCCGCTGGCCAAGAGCGATTTTTTCCCTGACCAGCGCGGCGCCCGTCCGCTTGTGGAAGGCACCGTCGCCCGCGGTCAGTTGCATGAAGACACATATTTCTACACGGGCAAGCTCGGCAACAATCCCGGCGACTACATGCCATTCCCTGTGACCAAAGAAGTTTTAGAGCGGGGACGCGAGCGCTTCAATATTTATTGCTCCCCGTGTCACTCGCCTCTGGGAGATGGCAACGGATTTATTCCCTCCCGCGGATTCGCGCGCAAGCCTCCGTCGTATCACATCCAGCGATTACAGAAGGCGCCTCTGGGATATTTCTACGACGTGATCACCAACGGCTTCGGCATTATGTCCGACTATTCGTCTCAGATTCCGCCGCGCGACCGCTGGAACATCGTGGCCTATATCCGCGCGCTGCAGTTGAGTCAGAACGCGAGCAAAGCGGACGTTCCCGCCGGGCAAGACTTTCCCTCGCTGCCGCCGGCGTTTCTTGGTGAGCCGGGATCGGGAGCGACTCTTCCGGGGATTGCTCCCGCCGCAAGCTCGAAATCCGAAGACACGAAGACGAAGGAAGACCAGAAATGAGCGCCGTCTCCACTCCACACCTCGATCTGACGGCGCCTGAGGTGGTAAAGAAAATTTCTCAGCGCTCGCTCGTCATCGGCGGCATCTTCGCCGTGCTCGCCGTCGTGCTCGCCTTCATCCGGCCAGACGAGTTCTATCGCGCTTACCTGCTCGGTTTCATGTGCTGGCTGGGTGTCGCGCTCGGCTCCATGGCGATTCTCATGATCCGCCACCTGACCGGCGGTGGCTGGGGTACGGTGATCCGCCGCATCCTGGGCGCGGCCATGCGCACGCTGCCTCTGCTCGCGATCCTGTTCATCCCCGTCATTTTCGGGATACACCGGCTCTATATTTGGGCGCAGCCGCTGGCCAACATTGAAGACAAACATCTCCGTGAGCATCTTGAGCAGATCACGCAGACTTATCTGACCGTGAACGGCTTCATCATCCGAGCCATCTTTTATTTCGCGGTTTGGAACGTGCTGTCATTCCTCTTGTCGAAATGGTCGAAACAAACCGACCACGCCGGCGCTCCAGACAATTCGGGACGCTTCAAGGCGGTCGCCGGTCCCGGTCTCATCCTTTACGGATTCACCATTTCTTTCGCCGCCATCGACTGGATCATGTCGCTCGATCCCAGTTGGATCTCGACCATCTTCGGCCTGATCATCCTCATTGGCGAAGTGCTCTCGGCCATGTGCTTCGCGGTGGTGGTCGAGCGCATCCTTTTCAACTACAAGCCGATGTCGGAGATGCTGAAGCCTGACTTCGTCCACGACCACGGCAAGTGGATGCTCACTTTCATCATGGTTTGGGCATATTTTTCCTTCTCTCAGTGGCTCATCATCTGGGCGGGCAATTTGCCCGCGGAGATTACTTTTTATCTGACAAGAATCAATAACGGATGGGGATTTATTGCCCTGATGCTAGTGTTCTTCCACTTCGTTATTCCGTTCGCCATGCTGCTCTCGCGCCCGTTCAAGCGCAATATTCGAAAACTGGTCTGGGTCGCGGTCCTGCTGATGTTGATGCGATATGTGGACCTTTTCTGGATCATCGAACCGAATTTTTCCAAGACGTTCGCCCTGACCATTGCCGATATCGTCGTGCCCGTCGCCATCGGCGGAATCTGGCTTTGGTATTTTTTCCGCAATCTGGCTGC
>CZKK01000032.1_pt1 | contig 20225 bp, 12 predicted proteins | sample 1122271 | NCBI WGS metagenome assembly CZKK01 (sample SAMEA3539301, study PRJEB10725) | soil metagenome | biome: tundra; feature: field; material: soil | place: USA | collected 2010-05 | depth 0.15 m | reverse complement strand
TCATCTGCGCGGGAGTAAGTGGCTTGACGTTGTCAAAGAAGCCCGCCACAGCAGGCGTGTGTCCATCGGACTCGATGAGCGTGTTGAGCGCTTGCACCAGGTGCCACGTGGGACTGTCCACCTGTGCCTCAAGGCTGGAGTGAACGTCATGTTTGGGCCCTCGTCCCCATCGCTCTCCGCTGGAAACCAGTTCAAGCTCAACCACGCCCTTGGCGCCTAGTGATATCTGTATGCCTCCATCCGCGTCTTGGCCCGCTTCGGGTACGAACACACCCATGCATTTCCTCAACGCAGCGGTGATCTTGGGTTGGTGGACAACCTCGGGAAAGTGGGTCGAACCAATCTCTTCTTCACCTTCACAGACGAGCACTAGATTTACAGGGAGCCTTTTTCCCGCTGCCTTGAAGGCATGAAGGGCGCCGAGGAAAGCCGTTTCAGGACCCTTCTGATTCACAGCGCCGCGACCGACGCAAATCCTGCCCAACCCTTCCTTGTCCACGATCCGCGCTTCGAGCGGTGGCGAAGACCATTCCGAAGGGTCAAACTGTTTCACGTCATACATAAAATAGATGCCGACAGTGGTTGCCGCACCTGCATCCAGAGTGCCGAAGACCCCAGGCTTGCCCGATGTTGGCACAATTTCAACGTTCGCGAATCCCGCATCGCGAGCGAGTTGTGCCATATAGTCAGGGCCCTGCGGATAGTTGCGGTTCTCGGCCGCGATCGAGGGCAAAGCGATCCAGTCCTGCAGCCGCTTCACGTTCTCGTCATGCATCGCCGGTATTTGGCTCAGCACCGACTGGAGGTCCGAATTGTCCGCAGAGAAAGCAGAGATTGGCAACGCGGCAAAGGCGGCTCCAGCAAGTGCGCCGTGGATGAACTCTCGACGATTGAACGCGTTATAGCTCGAGTCAGTCAATGCGTCCCCCATTTGCCCGAAAGATGACTATCCGTGGTTGGTCTCAGACTCAATTCTAGAAAGAGAACCATCTACCCTTTATCGAAGGTCATCATACCAGTTGGTTCCCTACAGACCAGCGATCTTTTCTAATGGAGGCGGCGAGATAACTCCCGGTCTGTCAGCTACTCGGAAGTAAACCCAGCGGAACCGGGCGAATCAGTGCCGAGAAGTCGGCAAGGGTCTATTGAAGATGACTTTAGACGCGTCGTGCCGCGTTGCACCCGAGTCCCGGGCAAACCGAAAACTGACCCACTACCAGGGCGCGGCTCGTCAAGCGCGCGGATTCTGTGTGCGACCCGCTGCACGTTACCTTCGCTCGATACCGAAGTAATCTAACGAGCATTCGCAAAATTGGAAACAATCCCATAAGGAAGCGAGTCAAACGCGCGATTATTGCGTCGCAAAGACAAAGAACGCGACGCTCCGCGCGACTCGCCTAGATCCCTCGCTGCGCAAAGAGCGCTTGCTCGGGATGACAATCAAACCTGGGGGATTGCATGCATTGCAGATCATTCGTGCTGGCATCGCTTCTGTTGGCGGCAACTGCCTATGCCAAAGAGCCGAAGGCATATCAGGATGGGAAGCTGTTGCAGATGGAGTCGGTGCAATGTGGTATGGACGAAAACGCAAAGAAGGGGAAGACTCACGAACTTCTCTGCCAGGAATACGTCGTGCAGACAGATCAAGTGGTCTACCGCGTCCGCCCCAAGGACGACAAGCATCCAGTGCTGTTGCCGGTCGGCCAGAACGCACAGTTCCGCCTCGAGAAAAATAAGATGTTGCTGCGAGTGGAAGGTCTCGACAACAAGGAGCGCGAGTACGTTGTAATGTCGATCAAGCCCCGCGGCGACAGCACGGCTGACGCGAGTCCCGCTCGCTTAAACCACCTACAGTAAATCAATACGGATGGCTGGGTGCCGCAGTCTTATGGCTGCGCACCGCTTTCTTCTGCGCGCCCGCGGCTTCCCGCCGCCCTATTCTTGATGTTCCAATCCTAGCTCGTGATTTTGCTCCCATGGCGTCCCGCCGGCAGCAGATTTCGAGCCTCGCGGTATTAGCGGCTGATCGATAAGTTGTGTGGTAAAGTAATTTCCGCCTGCGAATTGGCGGGGCTGTGGGGCCCAGGCATTTGTAGGGCCGGCGTCCCGCCAGCCGACCATAGGGCATCCGACGCACGCGCAATAGCCGCCGGGACGGCGGCGCTACTCCTGCACTCACTTGAGATTCTTAAGGAGGAGTTCATGCTGACACTCCGCGAACTGGTGAAAGACCGCAAAGTCTATTCCATCGACGCTGCCAGCACCGTGCTGGAAGCCGCTCGCTTCATGATGGAACACAATATCGGCGCCTTACCGGTGCTTCGCAACGGGGAACTGGCCGGCATCTTTTCCGAGCGCGATATCATGAACCGCGTGGTGGCCGTGGGCCGCACGCCCGGTCACACGGTCGTCTCGGAAGTGATGACCGCCAATCCCCGGGCCGTGAATGTGGACGAAAGCGTGGACGAGTGCCTCTTCATCATGCACGAATTCGGGTTCCGGCACCTGCCGATTGTGGAAGGCAAGCAACTGCGGGGTCTGGTCTCATTGCGCGACATCGTGAAGCGCCAAGCTGCGGAACTCGAACGCCAAAACCGGCGAGCGTCTTAAAAGCGGGCTTCACTCCCGTTTGCGCAGCAGAAGTTCTCCGGCCTTGGGCGGCAGCTTGAAAGGGAACTCGAAGATTTTTCCCTCCAGCGGCAGGCGCAGGACGAACTCCTCTTGCGCCTTCCATCCTCCCAGCCACTTGTTATCGGTATTGAAGAAGACCCACCCACTCAGTTCCGGATTTCCGCGGTCCAAATGCCCCGCGCGCAGGCTGTTCTTGCCGAGGAATTCGATCAGTTCGCTGACTGATTTCTGATAATCCTGCAAGCGCGCTTCGCGAACCTGTTTCTCTTCCGGATGCTTGGCGACGATGCGCCGGGTTTCATCGTCGCGAGCGTCCGCGTCCGCCTGAATCTTCTGGATGTAGCCGCCTGCGTCGATGGAAGCCCCCACGACTTTGAAGTGCTTCATAAACTGCAGCGTGATTGCGTCGGGACTCACATCGAGGCCGGCGGCTCCACGGTAACGGATCGTCAACTGGACTCCGAAGATGGGTTCGATGCGATGGCGGATGATCTGCACCTCCCGCGCATCCACTGAGAGGACGATGCCGACATCTCCCGACCAGAGGCCGTAGCGGTATTTGCCATCTTCACTGGTAGAGAACGTGCAGCCCGGTTGATCTTCGCTCCAGCGTACGGTGAGCGGACCGGACTTGTCTTTATCCTTACCCTTGGCGGGCGCTGCGGAAGCTAGTGGGCAAAATACGGCCGCCATGAAAAAAGCGATGAGCACAACGAAACGGCGGCGCATAAGATCTACGACCTGAGCCGGCACCGTGGAGAATTGCGGAGCCGCCCCGCCCATCGGCGGTCCCGTCAGTTCACCGTAAGGCTGACGGTCGCCTGCGCGGTTGTTGTAGTGGTGTTGCTCGGAGTAACGCCGTTTTCGTCCACGCCCGTCAGCGTAAACGTGTAGGTATTTTTGGGAGTGATTAAGCCGTTGGGGTTGTTGAGCGTAGTGTTACTCGAACTGCAGGATGGCAGAAAGAGTAAGGTGCCGGCCACCGCCATGACGAAGAGCAGCCCCAGCCACTTCTTCCTGCGGCCCCCACTTGCGCAGCCTCCTATGAGCGCTAGCGCGGGAAGGGCGAGCCAGAACGCATAAAAAATGTGAGGAGTCGCAAGCTGAGTCGTCGTTCCGGTTGTCCCATACGTGCTGACGGTGAGAACGGAAGTGGGTGCTGTGTCGCTGTTCACGGCGACGGTGGGGGGATCGAACTTGCATATCGGCGCGGCCACCACCACGGGAGTAACCGAGAAGCAGGAGAGCGTGACTTCATGTCCCGTATAGCTGGCAATCGGAGTGATGGTCACGGTGGCTTCCGCGCCGCTTCCCGGCGCCACTGTACCCGGGCTGATGGCTTTCGATATCGTCAGGGTGTAACTCTGCGCCCCCTGCTCCACCACATTGAGGAATAAAGTGGCGGTCTCCGTCTCGCTGCCGCTGGTGCCGGTGACGGTAATCGTATACTGGCCGGCTTCCGTAGCTCCCGTGGTTGTAATGGTGATCGAGGGACCATTGGCGGGTGGAGTCTGAGAGGAAGGGCTGACGGTGCACTCCGGCAAATTGCTGGTGAACTGCGTCGACGTCGCCACACAGCTCAAGGAAACAGGACTGTCGAAACCGGCACTTGCGGTGAGGTCGATGATCGAAGTCGCGGTGCCGCCGGGGTCTACGCCCGCCCCCGGTTGAAGGGGGGAAGGATTGATGGCAAAGCTTTGCCCGTGGGCGAGAGAAACGTGCCCTGCTGTAAACAGCGCGACCAACGAAGCGAAGACGACTGCGCCTAAGACCTGCCTGGCATTGAACATGAATAGATGGGAACTCACTACCTTCGATTCCTCCAAGGGCGCAAACGCTGCCCGAGCGCGCACGAAACAATGCCGCCCGCGGGCCACTGACCAAGATAGCCGCAACCAAGATAGCCGCAAAAACGATAGCCGCGAAGCAATTTTATCTGAGTCCTCTTGCAGAATGCGCCAAGCAAGAATCTTAGACTAGAGTGGCCCATCGCGCCAATCTCCGGCGGCGGAAAAAACATTTACCAGAAAAAAGGCCGCCTCGGTTAAGAGGCGGCCCCGCAAGGATAAAGCTGTGGAATTAGTTGACGGTCAGCGTCACGGCAGCCGAGTGTGTCGTGGTGGCTGAATCCGTACCAGTGCCCGTGATGGTGACGGTATAGTTGCCAGCGGGCGTGCAAGTAGTGCAACCGCCAGGAGGAGTGCTGGTACTGCTGCTGCTGCATGCGGGCATCAGGAAGAGAGCAGCCATCACCATCCCAACCATGAGAAAGCCCAGCAGTTTTTTCCGGCGGGAGCGAGCGGAACTGAACCCCATCCCAATGAGCGAGATGCCTGCAATCGGCAGCCACATCGCGTAGAAGAACTTCGAAGGACGGACCATCGCCGCGGCGGCGCCGGAGGTAGTGATGGTCAGCATGGTTTGGGCACCGCCGGCGGTAGGTGTTATCGGACTGGCGGGAGAGAAACTGCCGCACGCCGGCAATGGAGAGCCGCTGCCGGTGACGGCGCAGGTCAGGTTGACGGGCGAGGCGTAACCGTTAATCGCCGTCAACGTCACAGTGGAAGTGGCACTGCTTCCTGGAGCCACTGTAGCGGGCGTTGTGGTGGAAGGAGCGGAAATGCTGAAGTCGGCGGAGGTCGGAAACGCGTACTTAACGACGAACGCGTCGATGCCCCCGGCATTTTGCGAATATTTTGCCGTGACGGTCGGAAAGTTCGTGGAAAGGGTGTTTCCCGTTACATAGACGTTGGCGCCCGCGCTGTCCACAGCGATCGATCCGAGCGCGGAGAGCCCACCGCCGGAGGCATTTGTGTTCTCATTCAGCGATCCTCCCAGATAGGTTGAGAAAACCAGGGAGCCACCGGTATTGATCTCGCTCACAAAGGCATCGTTGCCGCCTCCTATGGCCGCCTGGGTGGGATTCGCGAGCGGGAATTTGGTTGACGAAGTTTGGCCTGTTACATAGGCGTTCTTATTCCCATCCAGCGCAATGCTAGTGCCAGCATCGCTTAGCTCGCCCCCGAGGAAGGTCGAGTAAGCGAGGGCGCTGCCAGCTGGATTTAACTGAGCGACAAAGGCGTTCTGCGTGCCACCGAGCGTCTTTTGCGAAGCTGACTGCAGTGGAAAGTCGGTGGACCGTGTTAATCCCGTCACGTATGCATCTCCTGAGGAGTCGACGGCAATGCCTAAACCCTGATCTTGGCCCGACCCTCCTAAAAAGGTCGAATAAACGAAGTTGGTTCCGGCAGCGTTGACGACAGTTACGAAGGCGTCGGGCACTCCGCCGTTGCAGGTTCCTTCGGTGCCGCACTTGGTCTGGAAAGCTCCGAGCGTGGTGGGGAAGGCAAAATTTTGAGTCGATCCTGTTACGTAAGCAGCACCTGAGGCGACCGCAACGGCTGAGGCGAAGTCGCCCGTGCCTCCACCAAGATACGTGGAATACAGTAGCGCGCTGCCGGATGGGTTTAATTTCGCGACGAAGCCGTTAGAGGTGCCGTTAAGATTCTTCTGAATCGCGCCTACGCTGGGGAAGATGGGGAAGTCCGTCGAGGTGGTCGACCCGACAATATAGGCCCCAGTCGTATCGACAGCGATGCCATTGGCAACATCGGTGCCGGTTCCTCCCAGGTACGTGCTATAAGTTAGAGCCGTGCCGCTAGGATTAAGTTCGAATACAAATGCGTCAAGGCTTCCGCCCCCAATGCCCGTTTGAAAGGCTCCGGTAGTCGTGGGGAAATTCGATGACGATGTGCCTCCAGCGACGAACACGTCACCGAGTGCATCCACGGCCAGGGCGTTGCCGCTGTCAGCCCCACTGCCACCTACGTAAGTAGAGTAAAGCAGGCTCGATCCGTCCGCCTTGATCTTGGTCACGAAGACATCGAAACTACCAGCGCTGGAGTTAGGTGCGACGCCCCCAACAGTAGGGAAGTTGGTGGACGCGGTTTGACCGGTAACATAAGCATTTCCGCTGCTATCAAAGCCGATTCCATAGCCGTCATCCTCGGCCGTTCCCCCGAGGTAAGTGGCGTAGGTAACCGAAGGATCGATCACCAGTTCGCGGCTGCGGTCATAATTGCCCAGTTCGAAACTGACTTGATTGTTGGCTTTCAAAATGAAGCGCGCATCGACGAGTTGGCGAATGCCGTTCTGCTGTTGGTAGGCCACCGGCTTATGGAGCACTACATCGCCCGAGGCGGAAGAGACTACCAGATTGCCGGATGCGTCGGTTGCTACATTTTGAGCGCCGCCGAACGCCAGATCAATGGGAGCGGGGTTCGATTCCGGAGCGACGATGAAATCGAACTCCAACCTACTTTGCTCACCGTAGTAAGCAAGGTCGATACCCGGATAAACATTCTTATAGGCGACGCGGGCATATTGCGAAACATTGGTGTGCCACTTCTGCGGATCGTTTCCAAGATAGTAGTTCGTCTTGCCCGGCAACTGATCCGCCGCTGAAATCTGAGCACCGGAATTTCCACCCACAAGCTGCATGCGGACCACGGCGGCCGGTTTCTCTTGTGCAGTAGGAGCACGGTTGGCCTGCGATGATCGCCCGCGGCGCCCGATGGCCAGTTCGCTCCCGGAAGACTTGGAGTGAAACGCGAACACCGCATCATGGTTCGTCAGAAAGAGGGTGTAGCCGTTGGCGCGGGCCATGTACTTGACTTGCGGGTCGGTCTGGCCCTGATTCTGTTCGAAGGCCAGCGGAAGGGCGGCGAAGGTGGCCTGCAGGCGCGCGCGCGCGGCTGGCGTGACGGTCTTCGCCTGGGAATCGATGGCCGGGGACGAAGCCGAATATGCGGCCCCGCGCCGCGCCGGAGAGAGAATGAGCAGAGCGATGGCAATAACGGCGATGACGGGCACCAGGCAAAAAGCATAAATCCGTCTCTTAGAGGCAGATGGTTTCGACACGAGAATCCTCCTGTGATGACACGGTGAAACCCCGCTCGGCGCAAAAACACTCGGTCCGGGGGCATTTTACGCTGAAAGACATTCCCAGCCGCCGATCAAGGGCCTGTAATTTGGAACATTTCAGCAGCTTGCTTGCGAGTATCGTCTGGAACGCTGGGGATGTCAACGAACTCCAAGATAGCAACTTAGATACTGCCGGAGGCAAGTTACGAAAGTTTTTGCGGGGGGCAGGACAGAGTTGAATCAGGTCCGGGAAGATAGTCAGCGAGCGATCGAGTTGTGCCGGAGGCTGGGCTTTGGCCGACGCGTGCGGTTGCACCGGGCGGTGCTTCGGAAGGATTAGTTTTAACCGAGAACTGAGAACCGAGAACTGGGTACCTCAGTACAAATGGAAGTCGACTTCTACGGCAATCTCGACTGCAACGTCGTGCCCGTCCTTCTTGCCCGGCTCGAACTTCCAGTTCTTGACGGACTCGATGGCTTTCTCGTCCAAGCCCATGCCGAGGGCGCTGAGCACGCGGATGTTCGTGGGACGTCCGTTCGCGTCCACCACAAGGCCCAGGACGCAAGTTCCCTGGTACTTCGCCTTGCGCGCTTCTTCGGAAAACTCAGGGTCGGTTTGATAAATAACGCGCGGTCCAGTCACTCCCTTGCCCACACGGAAAATACCGCCGCCCATACCCATATCTTCGCCCGGTCCGACGCCACGGCCGTGGCCAGATCCAACACCTCCTCCGCTACCCTCGCCGATACCGCTGCCAGAGCCGGTACCGTTCGATGGGATCACGGCGCTGGATTTCGGGTCGCCAAAGTTTGGCATGTTGCTATTCATGGCGACCTTGATCTCAGGCGGCACCATGACCGTGGGCTCGACCGCCAACTTTGGGTTGAAATTTCGTATGACCGCGGCCGGAGGAGCTAGTTGCGCCTGCATCGAAAACCTCGGCAGACGGCCCTGCGAGGCTTTCAGCACGTCGCGATCGCCACCACCGCCTCCGCCACCAGCTTGAGTCTTGGCAGGCTTGAGCGGGATAAAATCTCCCGGATCGATTAATTGGGTGGTGCTCTGGGGCTTGGCCTCGACTTTGGTGACCAAGCGGCGACCTAGAATCGTGCCACCGATGATTAAGGCGATCACCACGACGTGAGCGGCCGTGGAACCGAGAGCTCCATTCTTCTTATAGTTGTAGAACCCCCAGATGTCTTTGACCGGGATGGGCTTCGATTCCAGCTTGAGCGGCGGAAGTTTCTTGGGGAAGAAAAAGTCGTCAAGGCCGCGGAATAGGGATTTCCACAGCGGCTCGAAAGTGTCAGGAGCGAGCAGGAGGTGAAGTTCCGGCTCTTTGGTGGGTGTCGGATTAACTTCTACAGATGACATGTTCCCCGATTCGGTTTTCCCAGGCCGGACGGTGGAGGGAGTAAACCCGGCCCGACGCCCTGTTTAACACAGATGACTGGTCTTTCCAACAAGTTGCCTTTAAGGCTTCGCCTAATTTTGTGAATTGCGCCGATCCCTACCCCGCGACAGGATCAGCGGTCCATCTTGCGTGTTTATAAAATTGTACCTCTTCTGCTCTCGGTTTACGAAGTGTATTTCGAAGTGCCTGGGCAGGTTCCCGGGGGGTAAAGCCCTCGTCCATCGATGGCGCTGTGCGGCACGGCTGTTCAGAGGCTGCGGAAAAACTCGATTCGCGGCGGCTTTGAAAGGGCGCGACTTCCAGTCGCGCCGCAAAAACCCAACAAAATCAACAGCGGCTTCAGCCGCCGGATCTGATATTTCACCCGCGAAGGACTTTTTCCGCAGCCTGTGTTCAGCCGTGCAGGGAGGTTAAAGGCCTGCGAAGTAGATTCGTCTCTATTGCGTTAGAACCGCGGCGCCGACTGCCTAGTGGGGCTTTTTGTTAAGCAAGCCTGAAACTCCGCCCAGAGGACTTTTCGTGCCGTTCTTAGCCCCTCCAAGCGCACCGTTCAACATGCTCCCGGCCATGCCTTTTACGTCCGGAACGAACTTTGGATCCGCCGTGGTTCCCTGGATGAGGAAAGGGATGGCATCCGCTTTCATTTTGAAATCGAGCGCGTTGCTTGCGCTCACGGTTCCCGCTCCGGTGACCGTACCGAGCGACGGTACGGCAAGGTTGATGTTGTCGGCGCGTGTGCTCTCTGCAGTTGCATGCACATCGGCGCTGAAATTCTGAATAGCTGTATCCTTTTCTCCCGCACCCTTACCCCCCAGTGCCGAGAGGGCAGACATCTTCGAGCCCAGGCTAAAGCCGGACAGGGCTGAGTTCTGCATGCGGATGGTTCCGGTCTCCACCAGTTTGTCCACCGGGCCGGCGATGGAAAAGTTTATCGCGAGAGTGCCGCCTTTGAGTTGCGATTTCGGCGGCAAGATCACGCCCACGGCGGGCAGCATGGCTTCCAGATCGTCCACCGGCATGGCTTGGCCATCGAGTTTCAGATTCACGGAAGTAGTCGTTCCGTGCGCGTCGTAGTTTCCCGAGAGGTGCGCCACGGCCTTGCCCACGGTTAGGTCGCCCTCGGTCAAAGTGCCAACTTGTTTCACCAGATCGTGAGTGACGGAATACTTGAGTTGCAGCGGCTTTCCGGCTGGCGATCCCTTCTGCACTACCTGTAACTTTTCGGCGTTGAGAGTGCCGCTGGTCTTCGCCTCATGACCGTCGGAGGAGACCGTGCCATCGAAGTCCGCGATGCCAGAGATGCCCGATGCGGGGTCAATGAAGCCCGATGCCGCCAGGTTCATCTGGTGGACCGTAACCTTGGCCTGCAGGGGAGTAAGTTCGGCATTGCCCGGATTGATAGGTCCCGCGGTGCCATCGAGTTTGAGAGTGCCTCCGGCGGGCAGGTTGGCGGTCATCTTGAAAGGGAACGAACTGGTGAAGGAAAAACTGGTGACGCCGATGTTCACTTTGGTATAGAGGCGCGGCTTGTCCGACCGAGGCCCGGTCACCGAGAGCAAACCATCGGTTACGTTCAGCTTGGCTACCGAAAGATTCGAATTGCTCGTCGCTGATCCGCCGGCGGCGGGCGCTGCCGCACTCTTATTGCCCAGACTGGAAAAGTTCCATTTCTCCCCATCCTGCGAACGCACCAGATTGATCTGCGGTTGATTGAGGGTTAGCTCCGTGACGTTCAGCGATTTGGAAAAAAGCAGCGGGATCAGTTCGACTCCTACCTTCAGCGACTTGGCCTGCACGAAAGCAGTTTTGCTGAAAGCGGGATCGTCGGCGATCGAGATATCGTCCGCCTTCACGGCGCCCGAAAACAGCGAGAGTGAAAGGTTGCCGACCTTTACCGGCCGTCCCAGGGCATCGCTCAACTCGGATTCCAGCTTTGGCCGGAAGCTGTTGGCGTCGATGAAGAAGGGAATGATGATCACGAGCAAGATCAAAGCGCCAACAACGATAGCCGCGATTTTCAGATTGCGATTCATAAGTCACTCCTCCGGCAGAAGTTCACCAATGGTTGGTGGGCACTGCGGGGATGGAAAGTTGCACTATTTAAGCATGTTCTCAGCCGTCATTACTGATCGTTATTGATCATCCTCATTGATCATCCTCAAGAAGTTCGGGTGACGGCACGGTACCGCTTTCCACTTGTTTCTGGCGCTGGGCCCGGCGTTCGTTGTCGATGCGGACCGAGGTTTCCAGTTCTTTCTTGGCTTCTTGGTTGCGCCCCATCCGGAGCAGAATCTGTCCTCTGAGGTAATGAATGTCGGTGCGGAGAGGATCGAGCTTGCCGGCGGAATCGATGGCGCTCAAAGCTTTCTGGTAGTTCTGCATGCGCTGGTAGACCTTGGCGAGCCCGACGTAGGAATTCAGCAGGCGCGGATCGCGGCGCAGCGCCTCGCGGTAGGCCTTTTCCGCGTCTTGGTATTGTTGCATCAGGGTATAGACATCTCCGAGTTCGTCGTAGTTGAAGGCCAGATCGGGTTCCACAGCGGCATCTTTTAGAAATTCGTCGCGCGCGTGTTCGTAATCCTGCTTCTTCAAATAAGCCAGGCCGAGGTTGAAATGGACGAAGGGCAACTTCGGATTCGCGTTCTCTGCGGCCTGGAAATCGGCCAGGGCCAGATCGTATTGTTCGAGATTGAGATGCGCTTTGCCCATAAATAAATGGAACTCCGGCGAACCCTCGCCGGCCTTGATAAGTTGTGCCGTGGCCTTTTCGTCCCAATCTTTCTGGCCCGCGCGATGCGCGGCGATCGAGAGCACGTACAGGTAGCTCAGCTGGCCGGACTCCTGCGCCCAGAGCGGCTCGAGCGTGTTTGCTGCGTCCGCCCAGCGCTCCGCGAAAAAATAGCAAAGTCCCAGCAGGTGCCGGGGCTGCAGCGCGTCCGGTTGGTCGCGGACCACCGACTCGAAAGGCGGTATAGCTTTCAGGAATTCATTCTGCCGGAAATAGGCGAGGCCGATGTTCAAGCGGATTCCCGGCACTTGCGGCATCAGATGCTCCGCCTGGCGCAGCGTCTGCAAAGCTTTGGGCCATTGCTTGCGCCTCATGTAGACCACGCCCAAGTTCGCGTAAGCGCCGCCCACTTGCGGGTTCGCTGCCAGCACCTGCCGGAAGTTGCGTTCCGCCTCGTCCAATCGTCCTCGGGCGAGCGCATCCTGGCCTGCGCGGAAAAGCTGTGCCGGGTCTGCCGACGCGCTAGAAGAGGCTGCTGGCGCGGCATTTCGAGGACCGGGAACCGCATCCGGCGATGGGGTTTGTGCCGACAGGGCCGCCGCCGCACAGCTCAGCAGCAGGCCGGCCAAAACGATTAATCGTAGGCTCGCGCTTGACACTCGTCGTACTCTCTGCTGTAGTGTCCGCCAACCTCCGCGTTAAATTCAAGCGGGCGGGACGGGTTCAAGAGATTTGCAGTGCGCCACCCCAAGGGCAACGCCTCGATGGTTACGATTCGTGATGTCGCGAAGGAGAGCGGCTTCTCCTCGACCACAGTTTCGATTGTGCTGAATGACGCTCCGCTGGCGCGCTATATCCCGGCGGTGACCAAGAAGCGCATCGAGCGCGCCGCGGAGAAACTTGGATATCGTCCCAACCAGTTTGCCCGCTCGCTGCGCAGCAAGCGCAGCCACACGGTTGGCGTCATGGTGTTTGACATGACCGATCCCTACTGCACGCTGGTGTTGCGCGGGATTGAAAACACCTTATACCAAGCCTCCTACTTGCCCATTCTTACCGACGTACACAACGAGCGCAGCCGCTTCGAGCGTTATCTTGAGATGCTGCTCGACCGCCGCATCGAAGGCCTGGTCGTCCTGGCCAACTGGCTTTTTCTCGATATTAATTTACTGGCCGATCTGGAGAAGAGCAGCATTCCCACCGCCATCATCGGCTGCGAACAAAAAGGGGACTCGATGAGCTCGGTGATCGTCGACAACGAAATTGGCGGCTACCTCGCACTCGAATATTTGCATTCGCTGGGTCATCGCAAGATCGCATTTATCCGCGGTCCCAAGACCCTAGGGGACAGTTCTCCGCGTTGGCGTGGCGTGCGCAACGGTGCCAAAGCATGCGGCCTGGAACTCGATTCTCGCCTGATTGTCGACTTGCCGGAATCGCGCGATCCGCTATCCAGCTTTGAGGCGGGCCAGAAACTGACTGAAGAGTTGCTTAAACAGAAGCGGGGGTTCACTGCAATTCTCGCCTTCGACGATATGACCGCCTTCGGCGCTATCCGGGCGCTCAGTAAAACCGGTCTGCGAGTGCCCGAGCACTGTTCGGTGATCGGCTTCGATGACGTTGCCGCATCGGCTCTGTGCACGCCTGCGCTCACCACGGTGCGCCAGCCCATGGAAGCCATGGGAGCGGGAGCGGTGGACATAGTCATCGAGGGGATAAAGTCCGTGCTGGAGAAGCGTGAAGTTGGGGCTCACCATCGCAAAGTGGCGCCCGAATTGGTAGTCCGGGAGTCGACCCGGAGTCTCCTGTAGGGAGGCGGAATCATACGGCGAAGCACAACCTTGTGCGATCCAAATTGCGCGAAACGCTTTTTTCCTTGACATAAGATGTCCAATAAACGCACTATTCATACGTTTTAATAAACCATCTGTGGGCTTGAGCGGATGGCTCAAATCGGGACGTTCCGGCCAGTGCCGGGACAAGGCGTAGCAAAAGCTGTGGGACGCGCAAAACTGCAGGCGCATGGGGAGAAGACTTGACCATGAAATCGAATCGAATACTGCTGCGAATCGTATTGTTGATCGTGACCTTGTGTGCCGCGGCGTGGGCCCAGGACACCGCCTCCCTTACCGGCACAGTCACCGATGCCAGCGGCGCCGCGATCCCCAACGCTCAGGTTGCGGTGAGCAACGCGGCGCAGGGAATTAGCCGAAAGGCAGCCAGCAACGGCAGCGGCGATTTCCTTTTCGCTGCCTTGCCCATCGGCAGCTACGACCTGACCGTCACTTCGACAGGTTTCAAGAAGTACGAAGCGAAAGGCGTAGTGCTGAATGTCGGAGAAAAGGCGCGCGTGAATGTCGCCATGCAAGTCGGCGCAGCCAACACTGAGGTGATTGTCGAAGGCACGTCGGTTGCCCAAGTCGAGACTCAATCCTCCGATCTCGGGGGCACCGTAACGGGCAAGGAAATCTCCCAGCTCGAATTGAACGGGCGCGATTTCAAACAGCTAGTAACGCTGGTTCCGGGCGTCAGCAACCAGACGGGCGCTGACGAAGGAGGAGTGGGCGTCACTGCGAATAATTCTTTCAGCATCAACGGCGGCCGCACTGAGTACAACAACTGGGAATTGGATGGCGGCGATAACCTGGATAACGGCAGCAACAATACGCTGAATGTAACCCCCAGCATTGACGCGATTGGCGAAGTCAAAGTCCTCACCTCCAACTATGGCGCCCAGTACGGCAAGAACGGCTCAGGGACAATCGAAGTGGAGACGAAATCCGGCACGAACAGATTCCACGGCGACGCCTATGAGTTCGTGCGCAACGACATGTTTAACTCGCCCTCATGGAATCAGGACGGAGTCTCTCCGCCGTACAAGAAAAATGATTTCGGCTACACCGTCGGTGGCCCGGTATACATTCCGGGCGTTTACAACCAGAGCAAAACCAAAACTTTCTTTTTCTGGTCCCAGGAGTGGCGCAGGGATCGGGTGCCTTATACGTTCAATCAGGTGGTACCAACGGACGCGGAGCGAGGTGGCAATTTCACCGACATCTGCGGTGCGGCTCCTGTGGCGCCTTACCCGGCCGACTGCCCGCTCGACCCCAACACCGGGGCTCCCTATGCCGGAAATCAAGTTCCATTGAATCCCAGCGATCCCAACGTGAACGCGTTGCTTTCATTGATTCCGTCAGCAAACTCAGGCCAGCTCACCGTGCCCGGCAGCGCACTTTTCAATCAAATTACGTCCCAGCCCACCAACTGGCGCGAGGAACTCGTTAAATTCGATCACAACTTTACCGGCAGTCAACGGCTGACCGTCCGTTACATCCACGACTCCTGGGATACGATCAACCAGGTTCCGCTCTGGACGAATGCGGGAAACTTTCCCACGATCCAGACGGCCTTTACCGGCCCTGGGGCCAGTTTTGTTACCCGTCTGTCATCGACTTTCTCGCCCACGCTGCTCAATGAATTTGTATTCAGTTACACCACGGACCACATCACCCTCAGCGATACGGGGAACTGGCGCAGGCCTTCTGGTACCACGTTTGGCGGGCTGTTCCCGGGCGCCGATCGCGGCGTGATGCCAGGAATCAATCTGGTGGATCCGGGTGGAATCTACGGCAACTTTGGCGAAGATGCAGGCTACATCCCGAACGGCCCCTACAACTCAAATCCGACCTATAGCTACAAGGACAATATCAGCAAGCTGGTCGGCAAACACAACCTGCAGTTCGGCGCTTATTTCCAGGCCGTCCAGAAAAATGAATTAGGCGGAGAGCTGGCAGCGGGATCGTATCCTGGCTACATCACCTACAACCCCACTATCTCCTCGACAACCACGCAGAACCCATTTGCGGATCTGTTGCTGGGAGACATCGCGGCCTTCGGGCAACAAAACGCAACCGTCAAGTATTACAACCGCTACAAGATTATCGAGCCGTATTTTAATGACGATTGGCATCTCACTTCTCGATTGACGTTGAACTTGGGTTTGCGGCTGAGCTTGTATGGCACGTACCGGGAGAAGCAGCATCAGGCCTTCAACTTTGATCCGGCACATTATGTGCCAGGGCAAACCACCGTCGATCCCAGCAGCGACCAGGTTACTGGCCTGACGATTGACAATGGAACTCCCACAATTACAGACCTGCCCAATGGAATCGTCCAATGCGGCGTCACGCCTGGCGTTCCGGTGGGCTGCATGCAGGGACATGTGTTCAATCCCTCTCCTCGCATCGGCTTTGCTTTCGATCCCCGCGGGAACGGCAAAATGGCAGTCCGTGCGGGATATGGCATGTTCTACGAGCACGGCAACGGCAACGAGGCGAACTCGGAGTCTCTGGAAAATTCACCGCCTCTTGCCTATGCTGCCCAACAAAACAACATTGTGGGTTATCCCAACATCGGAGTGACTGGAACGGCCGCGCCGCAGTTCCCACTCGGCGTTACCGCGATTCCGACGAAAGCACGATATCCGTATGTGCAGCAATGGCACTTCGACATTCAGCAGGAGATTGCCCGCAGCACGGTTGCCACAGTTTCCTATGTCGGAAGCAAAGGAACGCACCTGACCCGCGAGACCGACCTGAACCAGCTTCAGCCCACGCCGGCTGCACTGAATCCTTTCAAAAAGGGAGAAACCTACCAGGGTTCTTCCACCGACTGCGCTGCGAATCCCGATGGCTATGGCGTCCCAACCACCGCCACAACCCCCAGCGGCGTTCTGGTGCCGTATATAGCGGGGGTGAACGGCGGACCTCCGTCAGGACCGGCTGTGAATCTGGCCGTGGCCGAAGGATGCGTGGGTGCTGGCCCCGATCCCTTCCGTCCGTATCCGGGATATGGCGATATCGCAAATATCCAAACCGCGGCTTCCTCAAACTACAACGCCCTCCAGGTTGCAGTGCGCCGCAGCGCTGGCGGCCTGGAATTGAATTTTGCCTATACCTACAGTCACTCGATTGACGATTCTTCCGACCGCTATGACGGCAGCTTCACTAACACCTACGACCCTGCCGCCAATCGTGCGAGTTCGAACTTCGATGAGCGCCACGTTCTGAACTTCGGCTACGTATGGGACATCCCGCTGTTCAAGAGCCCCGGCATCCTCCACAGTGTTTTAGGAGGGTGGCAATATTCCGGTATCTCGATGTTCAGCACCGGATCACCATTTAGCGTGATCTTTAATACGGACAACGCGGGGGTGGGCAACGGAGTTGGTTCTGCTTCCTACGCCGATATCGTGGGTAATCCGCGGGCGGGCGTGGTTCAAACTCCGCAGGTAGGATTCGGACGAGTATTCTACAACGCCGCGGCCTATGCCACTCCTACAGCATTGACCTTCGGAGACTCTGGGCGAAACAATCTGCGTAATCCGGACTTTATCAACTTCGACATGGCGCTCTTCAAGCGCTTTGCCATCAAAGAAAGCAAAGCCATCGAGTTCCGAGCAGAAGCCTTCAACGTCTTCAACCACACGGAGTGGGATCCGATCGCAGGCCAGGCAGGCGCGGGCGCGAACATCAGTGGCGCAGGGACTAACATATTCGCCGCCACCGGCTTCCTCTACGCTGGCGGAGTTCACGAGGCGCGCATCATGCAATTCGCGCTGAAGTTTATCTTCTAGCTACTGCACGGCACGAACAATTAATCCCGGCCGACCAACGGCCGGGACTTCTGTTTGACGAAAAAAATTCTCACCCCACCTGCACCTGCTGTGGTGCGGCCACGGACGCCAGCGCGCGCTCCAGATCTGCGATCAGATCGTCCGCATTCTCAATGCCTACCGAGAGCCGGATCATTTGTTCGGTTATGCCAATTCTACGGCGTTCTTCGGGTGGGACCGTCAGGTGCGAGGTCAGTACAGGAATTGATACCAGCGACTCGACTCCGCCAAGGCTCGGCGCCAGGGTGAACAGCCGCATTGCCTCGCTCAGTCGCCGCGCGTCCTCGCCGGTGCCCTCGACCTCGAAGGTGACCATGCCCCCGCCGCCGTTCATCTGTGCGCGGGCTATCGCATACTGCGAGTGGCTTTTCAGAAACGGATAATGCACTCGCCGCACCTTGGCATGGTCGGACAAAAATTCGGCTACGCGATGGGCGTTTTCATTCTGCCGGCCCACGCGAACCGCCAGTGTTTTCATGCCGCGCACCAGCACCCACGCAGCATGAGGATCCATGCAATTGCCCAGCGTCGTGCGCGTCTCCCAGATTCTTTCGATCAATTCCTGGCGTCCGGCCACCACCCCGCAGATCAGATCGGAATGCCCGCCGAGATATTTCGTCCCCGAATGCATGATGAGATCGATACCGAATTCCGCCGGATGCTGATTGATGGGGGTGCCAAAGGTCGAGTCGATCATACTGAGCACTTTGTGTTGCTGCGCAATCTCTGCCACTTTCTTGAAGTCGACTACGCGCAGCGTGGGGTTGGTCGGTGACTCCAGATAGAGCAACTTCGTGTTGGGACGAATGGCTCGCGCGTGCTGCTCGTACTCGGTCGTATCGACGAAAGTGGTCTCGATGCCCATCTTCGGCAGCCACTGCGAGAGAAACTTGGTCACGCCGCCGTAGATATCGCGCTGCGCTACAACATGGTCGCCGCTCTTGAGCAGCGCCATCAGCGTGGTCGTGATTGCTCCCATGCCCGAGGCGAAAGTCAGAGCGGCGTCGGTACCCTCCAATGCCGCAATGGTTTTTTCCGCAACCGTATTGGTTGGATTACCGTACCGCGTGTAGAAGTGGTCGGTGTGGGTGGCGCGCAGTTGCTCGTCGTTGTCCGTGACTTCAAAAGTGGAAGTTTGATAGATCGGAGTAGACAGCGGACCATTCTTCCTGTCCAGATCGGTTGCGCCGCGCACGGCCTTAGTCTCAGAGTGATGGGTGGAGTGCCTTTTCATGGATGCCTCACTTCTATCAGATTAATTGCGTGCGGGGAGTCCGGCAAGTGAAGCGTTCCGTTGCGTACCATTTATAATTCCAGCTTCATGAATCTAGGCCTGAAAAATCGAGTCGCTCTGGTTGCCGCCTCCAGTCAGGGGATTGGCCGCGCCACGGCGGAAGCCTTTGCAGCGGAGGGCTGCCGAGTTGGCATGTGCGCACGCAATCAACAGACTTTACGGGCCGCGGCCGAGAAGATTCGAAGGCAGCATAACGTGGAGGTTCTTGCCGAAGCTTTTGATGTAACCGACGCGGCGGCCGTGAGCCGTTTCGTGGCTGCTGTCGCGGAGAAATTCGGCGGCGTCGACATCTGCGTCACCAACGCCGGCGGGCCGCCTGCCAAAGGATTTCTTGCCGCGAGTCTCGAGGAATGGCAACGCGCCCTCGAACTGAACTTTCTCAGCACGGTATATTTCGCACGGGAAGTTATCCCGCACATGCAGCGCAAGCGCTGGGGCCGCATCATTACACTCACATCGATTACAACCAAGCAGCCGGTAACCGATCTGGTGCTCTCGAATGCCGTTCGGGCCGCGGTAGTCGGGCTGGTGAAGAGCCTGGCCAATGAATTTGGTAAAGACGGAATCCTGGTGAACAACGTCGGTCCCGGCTTCACCGCGACCGATCGTCTGAAAGAGTTGGCCGTGGCGCGCTCTTCGGCGTCGGGAAAGAGCGAGCGGGAAATTTTCGAGGGTTGGGCCGCCGACGCACCGCTCAAGCGCTTAGGCGAGCCCCGCGAGGTTGCCGAGACCATTGTCTGGCTCGCGTCCGAGCGCGCATCATACATTACGGGCCAGACCATCCTCGTCGATGGCGGCATGTATAAAGGGTTATAGAGTTTCGGAGATTGCATGCGATCCATAGCATCCCGGATGTCGGTTATGAGTGGCGAAGGCGCGCTGTCAGTCTTTGCTCGGGCCAAGGAATTGGAGCGGCAAGGCCGCTCCATCATTCATCTCGAACTGGGCGAGCCTGATTTTCATCCGGGCGCGTCAGTTGTCGAGTCGGTAGCCAAGGCGCTCGCCGATGGCAAAGACCGTTACTGCGCCGTAGCCGGAGTTCCCGCCCTGCGCGAAGAAATCGCTACATACTTACAGCGCACCCGCAGTATTGGCGTTTCCGCCGACAATATCGTAATCGCCCCCGGCTGCAAGGCTGCGCTGTTCTTTGCCATGATGGCGCTGCTCGAACCGGGTGACGAAGTTCTCTATCCCGACCCCGGATTCCCCGGCTATCCATCGATCACGCTCGGGCTGGGTGCCGTGCCCGTGCCTTTCGAACTGTCATCCCGCAACCATTTTCAGCCTGACCTGACTGAAATCGCGGCCAAGATTACACGCCGCACGCGCATGCTCATCGCCAACTCCCCGGGCAATCCAACCGGAACGGTGTATACGGATGCGGTGCAGCGAGGACTGGCGGAACTGGCCGTCAAGCACGACCTCTGGGTTCTGTCCGATGAAATCTATGCGCGCATCATTTACGGCGGAGAATATTTGTCCATGCTGCGTTATGCCGGGATGACGGAGCGAACTCTGATCATTGACGGCTTCTCGAAAAGTTTCGCGATGACCGGATGG
>CZKK01000080.1_pt1 | contig 21004 bp, 17 predicted proteins | sample 1122271 | NCBI WGS metagenome assembly CZKK01 (sample SAMEA3539301, study PRJEB10725) | soil metagenome | biome: tundra; feature: field; material: soil | place: USA | collected 2010-05 | depth 0.15 m | reverse complement strand
AGCTAGGAGCTAGGAGCTAGCAGCTAGCAGCTGTTTTTCCATGAACTCTTCCGAACTCATCTACGACTGGAACAACAACCATCCGCCGGGATTGAAGCCGCCGGGGCCGGTGCTGCTCAACGATGAGAGCCTGCGCGATGGACTGCAGTCGCCTTCGGTGCGCGATCCTTCGATTCCGGAAAAGATTGAGATCCTCCATCTGATGGAGGCGCTGGGGATCGATTCGCTCGATCTCGGATTGCCGGGCGCGGGACCGCGCGCGGTGGAGCATGTGACGGCGCTGGCGCGGGAAATCGTGGCGCACAAAATGAAGATTCGCGCCAACTGCGCGGCGCGCACGCATGAGAACGATATTCGTCCCATTGCCGAAATCGTGCAGAAGACGGGTCTGCGCATCGAGGCCGCTACGTTTATTGGATCCAGCCCCATCCGGAGATTTACCGAAGGGTGGTCGGACGATTTTCTTTTGCACACCACCGAGAAGGCGGTGAAGTATGCGGTTTCGCTCGGCCTCGACTCGATGTACGTCACCGAAGATACGTCGCGCTGCGATCCGGAGACGGTGAAGCGGCTCTATTCGGCGGCGATTAATTGCGGCGCGCGGGCCATCGTGATCTGCGATACCGCCGGGCATGCCACGCCGATGGGTGCGCTGGCGCTGGTGCGGTTTGTGATCGCGGAAGTGGTGAAACCTTCGGGCGAAAAAATTCGCGTGGATTGGCACGGTCACAGCGACCGCGGGCTGGCGATTGCCAACTCGATGGCGGCGGTGATCGCGGGTGCGAATTGCGTTCACGGTTGCGCCATCGGATTGGGCGAGCGCGTGGGCAACACGCAGATCGACCAGATGCTGGTAAATCTGAAGCTGATGGGCATAGCGCCGTGGGCGGAGCAGGACCTTACCAAGCTGAAGCATTATTGCCAGGCGGTGTCGCGAGCCACGGGCGTGCCGATTCCGGCGAATTATCCGGTGGTGGGCGACGATGCGTTTCGCACGGCCACCGGCGTGCATGCCGCGGCGATCATCAAGGCTTATCACAAGAATGACGTCGCGCTCGCCAATACGGTTTATTCTGGTGTGCCCTCGCATGTGTTCGGGCTGGAGCAGATTATCGACATCGGGCCGATGAGCGGGAAGTCGAACGTGCTGTTCTGGCTGGAGCGGCGCGGCATTCCGGCGACGGACGAATTGATCGAACGCATCTATCAGCGCGCCAAAGCCAGCGACCACACCCTGAGCGATGCCGAGGTGGTTGAGTGTCTGCCGGCGGCAACAACAAAACAGAATTGAATCCCCCACGGGTCGGATCTCATCCTGAACAAAATGCCAACTGAACCAATGCGACATGCAATTCTCGGAGCCGGCGGCGTAGGCGGCTTGATCGGCGCTTGTTTGGCGCACTCGGGCGCTTCCGTGACTCTTGTGGTGAGGCGCGAGACGCTGGCGCAATATCCTAAACAACTTAATCTCGAGAGCCCCTTCGGCAAGTTCACGGCGGATGTCGCGGTTGCCGCGGAAGTGCCCGCGGTTGACGTGCTCTGGCTTACGGTGAAGGCCACGCAGTTGGAGCCGGCCCTAACCGCTCTCAGGAATCCTGAGTCGGTGCGAGCGATCGTCCCGCTGCTCAATGGCATCGACCACGTGGCGTTGCTGCGCGCGAGATACGGCGCTGAACGGGTGATCCCGGCGACGATTGCGGGCGAGACCGAGCGGGTTAGTCCTGGACACATCGTTCATCGATCTCCGTTCGCGCGGCTCAATGTGTTGTCTGCCGGCAAGTCGCTGCTTGCGGATACGCTCGATCAGCTTTCCAAGATTGGCTTTGCCTGCCGCTTCATCGACGATGAGCCGACTCTGATGTGGAGCAAGCTGGTGTTTCTGGCGCCCTTTGCCTTGAGCACAACTGCCGCGGGTAAAACCGTTGGCGAGGTTCTTGCCGATCCGCAATGGAGGAGTCTGGGAGAGGCTTGCGTTCGGGAAGCGTGTGCCGTTGCCGTCGCCGAGGGCGCGAAGGTTGATGCTGAAGCCGTGCTGGCTGGCGTGACGGCGTTCCCTGCAAACATGCGGAGCTCCATGCAGAAGGACGTGGATAAGCACAACACTCCGGAGCTGGACGCTATTGCTGGGCCCATTCTGCGCGGCGCTCAGCGGCACGGGATTGAAGTTCCGGCGACCCAGAAGCTGGTGGCTGGGGTGGAACAGCGGGCTGGGTTGGCGAGCCGGCTGGCGTGATAATCGGATTAAGAAAAACCTAGAGGCAATGGAGCGTGGAATCCCATGTCTCGCAAAGGATGCGAGACACGGGGCACCCCCATTGGTAGGGCGTCTGCGTATGTTTACTTCACGGCCAATTGGATTTGTGAGTAGTCCGTACAAAGACGCGAGCGAGATTCCCAAGGGACTGGGAGCGAAACACGAGGCAGATGGTGTGCTTGCGATCCTGCCTGAGTATGAGGCGGGGCTTACGGACATCGAGGGCTTCTCGCATCTCATCATCCTGTGGGAGTTTGATCGCGCTAGCGGATTCGAGTTGCTCGGTGCGCCGCCTTCGGACAATCGGTCGCACGGGGTGTTTGCGACGCGGTCTCCGCGGCGTCCGAATCCTATTGGGCTGACGATTGTTGAACTGCTTCGCCGCGATGGTGGCGAGTTGCATGTTCGGGGCGTCGATATGCTCGATGGGACGCCTGTTCTCGATATCAAGCCTTTGCTGTCCAGCATTCCAGAGGAAAGTTTGCGGCGAGGGTGGCTGGCGGAGGCTGAAGCGCGGCGGAAGTGAGGGCGTTGCAGTAGTGCGGGGGTTCTTGTCCGGTACAGGTTGCGGTCGCGGAAAGGCGGAAAGAGAACTCCCCTCTGTGCCGCGGGTGACGCTGGCTTGCAAGGGTCCTTCGACTACGCCACTGCTTCGCATTCGCGAAGCAGTGGCTCCGCTCAGGATGACAATGGCGAAGGTTACGAACGTCCATCTCTCGTCAACGCGGCAGGTAGGCTCCACTGCGTCGGCGGAAGGGTTCGGTTCCCGCCCAAGGTAATCCCTATTCCTTCGCGCGCGTTGTAAGATGACGCAATAACCTCCATGAGCCCCACTCCCCCGCGTGCGGATCTGCCGGACGTTGCGCCTACGGTGCAGCAGGATGTGGCGCGGCTGGCGGCGTCGCCGGAGGTGCGGTCGGCGTTCAACTGGCTGCGCACGCAGGAGCCGCAACTGGCGCAGTGGCAGATGGAGATGGCGCGGATTCCGGCGCCTCCGTTTGGCGAGTCGGCGCGCGGGGCGTGGCTGGCGGAGCGCTTTCGCGAAGTTGGGCTGGACGATGTTCGCATCGACGATGTGGGCAACGTGTTCGGCGTGCATCCTGGTTTCGGACAGCGGTACGTGGCGCTGAGCGCGCACATCGATACGGTGTTTCCGGCAGGCACGCCGCTGAATATTCGTCAGCAGGGAAGCCGGCTATACGGGCCGGGAGTTTCCGACAATGGCGCCGGGGTGACGGCGATGCTCGCCATCGCCGCGCTGCTGCGCGCGGTGCGGCTGCGGCATGCACTGCCGTTTGTATTTATCGGCAACGTGGGCGAAGAGGGCGAAGGCGACTTGCGCGGCATGCGGCACATTTTTTCCACGCCGCGCTGGAAGGATTCGATTGCTTACAGCGTGGTGCTCGACGGCGCGGGTGCCGATACGATTGTGGCCGAGGCCTTGGGCAGCCGCCGCTTTGAAGTGATCGTGCGCGGCCCGGGCGGCCATTCGTGGAGCGATTTCGGCGCGCCCAATCCGATCGTGATTTTGGCGCGGGCCATCGATACGTTCACGGCGGCGCCGGTGCCTACGACGCCGAAGACGACGTTCAACATTGGAGTGATTCGCGGGGGAACGTCAGTGAATTCGATTCCCGAGTCGGCCAGCATGAAGGTGGATATCCGCTCGACTTCGATGAGCGAGATGGAGCGGCTGGAGCAGACGCTGCGGCTGGCGCTGAATCGCGCGGTGGAAGATGAGACGATGGCGGCGGAGATGCGGTCGTCTGCGCAGAAGCGGCCTTCGGGAGTGAATTGTGAAGTGGTGGCAATCGGTAATCGCCCGGCGGGAGAGTTGGCGGTGGGCGCGCGCATCTTGCATGTGATCCGAGCCGTCGATGCGCAACTGAACAATGCTGCGCAGGTGCAGCGGGCGTCGACCGACGCGAACATACCGCTGTCATTGGGGCTGGAGGCGATTGCGATCGGCGGCGGCGGCTCGGGCGGTGGTGCGCATACTCTGCAGGAATGGTTTGACAGCAACGGACGGGAGCTGGGCCTGAAGCGGATTCTGCTGACGCTGCTGGCGCTGGCGGGAGCGGGGGAATGATGGAGAGATTCGCGAACTCAGGGGCTAAAGCCCTTTACAAGAGACAGCATCTTTTCGCAGCGCTGAAGCGCTGCGCCACCCAAAAACTTCACGCGGTAGTGGAATCCCATCTTTCGCAAGGGATGCGAAAGATGGGGCACCCGGCCTTCGTTCTAGGCTTGGCTGCCGCGCTGTGTTCCGCACAATCGCAGAGCCCTGCGGCTACACCGGCGGTTGTTCCGGGGCCGAAGGCGGATGTCATTTATGTCCATGCCAACGTGTATACCGGGGTGCCGTCGAACGCGCAATTCAGTTCGATCTTGCGCGAAGAGGCTATTGCGGTGCGCGGAGACCGGATTCAAGCGGTGGGCAAGAATGTGGACATCCAGAAGCTGAAGGGGCCGCAAACCCAGGTCATCGATCTGGGTGGACACTTCGTCATGCCGGGATTCAACGATGCGCATCTGCACTTGGCCGATGCGGGGCTGCAGAAGTTGAACGTGGATCTTACTGGAGTGAAAACGCTGGATGAATTCCGCGAGCGCGTGCTGGCCAAGGTGGAGAAGGCCAAGCCGGGGGAATGGATTCTGGGCGGAGGATGGGACGAGACCACGTGGCCGGTAAAAGCTCTGCCCAGCCGCTGGGATCTGGATGAGGTTTCGGGCGGGCATCCGGTGTTTCTGGATCGCGTCGACGGACATCTTGCCGTAGCCAATACGCGGGCGCTGCAGCTGGCAAGCATCACCATTGCCAGCCGCGATCCCGAAGGCGGCCAGATCGATCGCGATGCCAATGGCCAGCCCACAGGGATTCTCCGCGATATCGCACAGCACGCGGTGCGGGTGGTGATTCCGCCGCCGACACATGAAATGCGGCGGCACGGTATAGAAGTGGCGCTGGCGGACCTGGCCGATCACGGTGTGACCTCGGCGCAGGATTATTCGCCGGAGTGGGAGAATTTCCAGATCTACGAGGACCTGGAAAAGGAAGGCAAGCTGACAGCACGCATTTCTGAATGGCTGCCTTTCGACAATTCCGTCGAGGAGTTGCAGAAAAAGCGCGACTCGCATCCGCAGTCGGATCTGATGTTGCATACGGGAATGCTGAAGGGATTTATGGACGGCTCCCTGGGCGGGCACACGGCAGCGTTGTCGGAGCCATACGCCGACGATCGTAAGAATTCCGGCTTGCCGCGCTATGAAGCTGCGAAGCTGAACGACATGGCCAAGGAGCGGGTGCTGGCTGGATTCCAGCTAGGGTTCCATGCCATCGGCGACAAGGGTGTGCAGATGGCGCTCGATGCTTTTGCGGAAGCGGAAAAAGCCGCACGCGAGCAGAAGGTGAAGGCTCCGAACGGCGGCGAAGATTTTCGTCTGCGCATCGAACATGCGCAGGTAACCACGCCTGCACAAGTTGCGCGCTTCAAAGAGTTGAAGGTGATCGCCTCCATGCAGCCGAGCCATGTGCTCACCGACATGCGCTGGGCGCAGGAGCGGTTGGGGCCGCAGCGGGCGGCTACCTCCTATGCGTGGGCGGCGTTTCTGAATAAGGGAGTGACGCTGGCTTTTGGCACGGATTATCCGGTTGAGCCGGCAACGCCATTTCGCGGCCTGTATGCGGCCGTCACGCGCAAGAGCGAGAACGGCAAGCAGGAATTTTTTCCGGCGCAGAAGCTGACCATGGATCAGGCCATTGCCGCTTACACGACCGGCTCAGCCTTTGCGGAATTTGAAGAGAAAGAAAAAGGCAAACTGGTGCCGGGAATGATCGCAGACTTCGTGGTGCTGGACCGCGACGTGACGGCAGCTTCGCCTGAAAAAGTTCTCGGGACCAAAGTGCTGCGCACGGTGGTCGGCGGCAAGACCGTGTACGAGGCGAAGTAACTCCTGCAAACGAAACGCGGAGTTTGTGCGTCTAATTCACGGATGGTCGCATACGCGTGATCCCAATCCCTGCGAATCACATCCGGGGCACGCTCCATTTTTAAATCTGCGACTTGCAAACGGGTATAATTGAACAGTTTAACGTCCTCGGAGGAAGCAGGTTTATGGATTCGCGGGCATTTTGGCTGCGTTTGAAAACTCATCGCTGGGTCTACTCGTTCAGCATTGTGGCTACGCTGGCGCTGGGTATTTTAATCGGTTCGGTGGTCTCTTACGGAGTGAAGGGCAAGGAAGGGCAGAAGTCTTCGTCTTCCGACGCGACTCCCTTGACAGTTCCGTCTCCCAAGCAGCTTTCGGGTGAGTTTTCCCAGATCGCCAAGCAGTTGGGACCGACCGTGGTCAACATCAACACCGAGTCGACGATAAAGAATCCGCATCGCCGTCGTGGCGGACAGGGTCAAGGTCCGGACGACGACGAGAACGGTGGCGGCGGCAACGGCGGGATGGATGACTTCTTCAACCGCTTTTTCGGCGGGCAAGGTGGCCCCAATGGTGACGCCGCAATTCGAGAGCGTTCGCTGGGTTCGGGCGTGATTGTGGATGCGAAGGGCTACATCGTCACCAATCGCCACGTCGTGGACAAGGCGGACCGCATCCGCGTGCGATTGCAGGACGATCCGCCGGGCGTGCAGCACGATGCCAAGGTGATCGGCGAAGATCAGGAGACCGATCTGGCGGTCATCAAGATTGAGATGACGCGCCCAGTGCCCGTTGCCAAGATGGGGAACTCCGACAGCATGGAAGTGGGCGATTGGGTTCTGGCCATTGGCAGCCCGTTCGGTCAAGTCGGTACCGTGACGGCTGGCATTGTGTCGGCCAAGGGCCGGGATATCGTGCCCGGCCGCCAATTCCAAACTTTCATTCAGACCGACGCGGCGATCAATCCGGGAAATTCCGGAGGGCCGCTGGTCAATCTGGAAGGCGAAGTCATCGGCATCAACACGGCGATTTTGAGCGAGACGAATGCTTACGCGGGAGTGGGATTCTCGCTGCCTTCGAACACCGTGGTAGAGGTCTATAACGCGCTCATCGGACCGGATCATCGCGTAGTCCGGGGATCGATCGGCATTATGTTTGACGCGGTCGAGAACCCCGCGATCACGCGAGTCTATGGCAATGGCACGGGCGTAACGGTGTCTAGCGTAGTGGCCGGCAGTCCCGCCGATCAGGCTGGACTCAAAGTGGGCGACACCATTACCACCGTTGACGGCAAGAAAGTGACGAAGGGGTCGGAGTTGGTGGCAAACATCGCCGCACGCAAGCCCGGAGCCAAAGTGCGGCTTGATTTCTTACGCAACGGCAAGCAACAGGATACGACCGTGACCATTGCGGACCGATCCAAGCTGTTTGCAGCGCGCCTCAACGACGATGAGAATGGCAACGACGAGAGTGCACCGAAGCAGGACAAGTTCGGCCTTACGGTGCGCAAACTCACCCCGGAGATGGCCGAGAAGCTAGACATGCCGGCAGGCAAGGGCGTGATCGTGCAAGACGTGAAGCCGGGATCGTTCGCCGACGACATCAATCTGGGCCGCGGCGATGTGATTTTGGAAATCAACAAACAGCCGGTGAACAGCGAAGACGATTTTGCCAAGGCCGAGTCGAGCCTGAAGAGCGGTCAGGACGTGGTATTCCTCGTCCGCCCGCGAGGTTCGTCGCGGCAAGATGGCACGATCTTCGTGCCTGGGACACTTCCGTAACCTGGAATGAGCCAACGGGAACTGGCATTGCGTCATCCGATGGAGGATGATTGCAATGCCAGTCTGCCCTTGGCCTTTGTTTTTGCGCCGGGTCACTTTGGCGAAAATTGAGGTCTACCCGTTGGAGCAAAAGCATCGCGCGAAAACCGTGAGGGGAGGGTTGGGCGCAGCCTGCGTTCTGGCGGTGGTTTGCGTCGCTTTCTTGCCCGCAGGAGCACTCGCTCAGGACGCTTCGAGCAACCCTTCTCCAGCCAAAACTACCGGCATGAAGGCTGCGAGCCCGAAGAAGCACGCGGAGGCTGCCGCGTCCGGTGCGAAAGCCAGTTCGTCCTCCTCGGCGAAGGCGCACCCTGCATCGCATCCCGCAGCCGATAAGCGTCCCAAATCGAACACAGCCGTTATCGCGCACAACACTAAAGGAAAGCACGCGAGCGCTCGCAGAAAGAAGACCACTGCGCGCGGCCAGCAGAAGATTGATCCCGAACGGTCGCAGGCGATTCAGGAAGCGCTGATCCGCGAACATTACATGACCGGCGAGGCGACGGGAACCTGGAATCAGACCAGCGAAGACGCCATGCGCCGCTATCAGGCTGATCACGGCTGGCAATCGAAAACCGTGCCGGATTCGCGAGCGCTCATCAGCTTAGGGCTAGGGCCGAGCCACGACCATTTGCTGAATCCGGAAAGCGCCATGATCACGGGGCCTTTCCCGCCGCGCGCCGCGTCTTTGACTCCTGCGTCGCACAGCGCCGATCCGGGAGCGCGTTTGAATGCGAGCCCAGCGCGATCGGCCGACCCTGCTCAATCTACTTCACCGGACCATGATGCCTCAGGGCCGCAGTGAGCGTCCCAGCACTGAGCATTCAGCACTCAGCATTCAGCACTCAGCCAGCGGGGCCCGTTGGTCGCATCCTGCGAAAGCCTGAACCTCTCTGATTCTCAAACGAAAACTGGCTTGGCTGATTGCCGAGTGCTGATTGCTAACTGCCAGGCGTTCTTCGATAGCTCCCAGTCACTGGCCGCGGGAAATAAGGCAGAGGCTGCGAGCGAATAATGGCCTCAGGATTGGCTTCCACAAGGGCGTCAGCAATTTCCTCTCCGCAGATTTCGGCGGCAGCTTCGCGCGCCGTCGAGAGCACCGGGACGCGCTTCTCGGTGTCGTGGGCATCCGTCGCCAGCACGTGGACGGCATCGTGTTCCAGCAGCCAATGCGCCGCGCGGCGCACCCGTTCGCCCCAGAATCCAGTAAGCGCGGAGCCGGTCATCTGGATCACGCAACCTTGCTCCGCCCATTCCACCACCCGCTGCGGACTCTCGCGCAGAATCGGATTGCGTTCGGGATGCGTGATGACGGCGGTGATGCCGCAGTCGCCCAGCTTCGTAAAACAGTCTGTAATCTGTTGCGGAACGCTGTAATTGCTCAGCTCCACCAGCATGTAATGCGAGCCTTCAATGGTGTAGCGGGCAGGATTGGCGAGCACGTCCTGCAGATTGTCGTAGGAAAGATGGAAGTCGCAGCCCAGGCTGAGCCTGAGCGCATTGCCCACGAGACCCTGCAGGTGCGCGACCAGTCCCTGCAGATACGGCCGGTCGTAGTGATAGCGGTCGTTGGCATGAGGAGTGGCAACCTGGTGAGTAATGCCATCGGCCGCGGCCATGCGGCACATCGCGACGGAAGTTTCCCAGGACTTCGGTCCGTCGTCTACTTCCGGAAGAATGTGGGAGTGAATGTCGACCACGATTGTAGGAACACGAGCAACCGATTGGGGTTGCGCTTGATTTGATTTAAGCAGATTCGGGGGGAAAGAGAAAGGTCAGAGGCTTGCAAAGCGGAACTCGCCGGGATAGGCGCGCCAGAAACAAAACCGGGCGCGGGGATCACCAGATGGTGCGAACGACGCCCGACTTGCGAATCTCCCGGTCCGCGGTGATCAAAGTGAGTCCTTCGGCCAAAGCGGTACCGGCGATGATTCGGTCAGCGGGATCTTTGAAATACCTCCGTGGCAGCGCGAATGCGCAAGCGCAGATTTGCGCGTTCATCGGCAGGACGGAAAAGCTGGTCTCCACCTGGGACAAAAAGGACTCCGCGCTTCGGTCTAGGCGGATGCGTTTCTTGCTGGCGAGCATAGCCAGCTCCAGCAGCGTCATGTCGGAAATGGCCAGCCCCCGGCCGGTTCGTCGCGCTTCCTCGATGGTCTCTTTGGCTTTCCTCGACAGCCGGTCGGCGTCAAAGGCCAACCAGAGGACAACATTCGTGTCGAGCAGAATCAATAGAGATCGCCCCATTCTTCCGGGGTAAGCGCGGGAGAGACGACGTCGCCGACGATGGATCCCTTGCCCTTCATAAAATTGAAGATGTCGTCTTTTTCTTTCTCGACAGGGACAAGCTTGGCTACCGGTTTGCCTCGCTTGGTGATCAGCACGGCTTCCCGTTTGGACTGAACTTCATCCATGACCGCCAGACAATGGACCTTGAACACGCCCGCCGCCATTTTTTTCATCGAAACGATATCCTTTCGATCATGGTCATTATACCATGGTCATGAGTGCATCGGTTGCCGACACTGAGCAGAGCCAGCGCTCCCGGCACCATCGCCTCTCACCCTTGCCAGAGCATGCTGGGAGCGACTTGCCGCGGCGAGGTTATTTACGTTACTCTGAAAATCGATGGAACTACATTTCACGCCTGAGCAGGAAGCGCAGCTGGCGCAGATCGCCACCCAGGAAGGCACCAACGCCGAACGGCTGGTAAAGGAAGCCGCGTTGCGGCTGCTTCAGGAAGATGCCCGCTTTCGTGCCGCTGTGCGGGAGGGCTTGGCGCAAGCCGACCGCGGCGAGTTCATTGAGCAAGAGGAAATGGACGCCCGCCTGGAGCAGATGTTGCGCTCATAAAAATGCGTATCCGCTGGGCCCCAGCCGCCGCCGCGGACCTGCAGCACATTAGCGATTACCTCAGAGACCACCATCCACACTACCGGCTGGCAACGATACGCAAAGTGTATGCTGCGATCCAGTCGCTGACAGACTGGCCGCATCTTGGCCGTGCCGGACGCGAAGAAGGAACCCGAGAGCTTTTGTTCCCGCCCCCCCTACGTCGCTGTCTATCGCGTGAAGGAGCAGAGCATCGAAGTCCTGCGGATTTATCACGGCGCTCAGGATCGGGGCTGACCTCACGCCGGCCCGCGTTCACTCCTGAGCATTCTCAAAGAAGTCAAAACCGGCGCTCCCGGCACCATCGCGTCCCACCCTTGCAAAAAACGCAAGGATGGGGCAGCCTCGTTCGTGGTACTTCATGGAACAATGAAAAACAAAGGTGGGCCAGCCCCCACCTCCCTTGCCGCACCCGTAATGCCCGCTGTAGCATCAATATTCAGGCATTCATAAGAATTAAGGAGCAATCATGGCAACCGACACTCTCGCTTCCCCGGCCATTCTCAGCCACACTCCCACCAAGGTCCTCAAGAACTTCATCGACGGCGAGTGGGTGGAATCTTCGACCGGAGAAACTTTCGAAGATCGCAATCCTGCCGACACGCGCGATGTGGTCGGCATCTTTCAGAAATCGGCCAAGGCCGATGTTGATGCCGCGGTGGACGCGGCCAAGCGGGCGTTCACCAAATGGCGACTCGTGCCGGCGCCGCGCCGCGCCGAGATGGTTTTCCGCGCCGCCGAAATTCTCATCGGCCGCAAAGAAGACTATGCCCGCGAAATGACTCGCGAAATGGGCAAGGTGCTCAAGGAGACTCGCGGCGACGTGCAGGAAGCCATCGACGCCGCCTACTACAACGCCGGCGAGGGCCGCCGGCTGTTCGGTCCCACCGTTCCTTCGGAGTTGCCCAACAAATTCGCCATGGCTATCCGGCAGCCCATCGGAGTCTGCGGCATGATCACGCCGTGGAATTTTCCCATGGCAATTTCTTCGTGGAAGTTGCTGCCCGCCATCGTCTGCGGCAATACCTGCGTCATCAAGCCCGCGCAGGATACTCCGCTCTCCACGTTTAATCTGGTCCGCGCTCTGACGGATGCTGGTTTGCCCAAAGGGGTCATCAACATCGTCGGGGGATTCGGCGCCGACGTAGGTACGCCGCTTGCCGAGCACGCCGATGTTCGCGCTATCTCGCTCACGGGATCATCCGCAGTCGGCCGCATCGTGGGCGGCATCGCGGCCAAGAGTTTTAAACATTGCTCGCTCGAACTCGGGGGCAAGAATCCCATGATTGTCCTCGACGACGCCAACCTCGATCTCGCCATCGAAGGCGGCCTCTGGGGCGGATTCGGCACCACGGGCCAGCGTTGCACCGCGACCAGCCGCATCATCGTGCAGAAGGGCGTTTATAGCGAGTTCGTCGAGCGCTATGTCGCGCGGGCCAAGAAACTAAAAGTTGGCAATGGGCTCGACGAGACGGTTGAGATGGGCCCCGCCATCAACGAAAAACAGCTCCAGACCGACCTCAGCTACGTCGAAATCGGCAAGAACGAAGGCGCGAAGCTGATGTGCGGCGGCAATCGTCTTGACCAGGGCGATTACCAATATGGCTGGTTCATGGAGCCAACCGTCTTCACCGACGTCGATCCCAAGATGCGCATCGCGCAGGAAGAAATCTTCGGCCCCGTCGTTTCAATCATCCCCTGCGACGATATGGAAGATGCCATCGAGATCGCCAACGGCATCGAGTACGGACTCTCCTCCGCGCTCTACACGAAGGACGTGAACAAGGCCTTCGCCGCCATTCGAGACCTCTATGCCGGCATCACCTACATCAACGCACCCACCATCGGCGCCGAGGTGCACTTGCCATTTGGCGGCACCAAGGCCACCGGTAACGGCCATCGCGAAGGCGGCATTGGCGCGATTGATTTCTACACCGAGTGGAAGTCCGTGTACGTGGATTATTCCGACACGCTGCAGAAGGCGCAGATCGATCGAGTGGACTAAGGCGAACCTTCACCGCAGAGGGCGCAGAGAGCGCAGAGGGAAAGATAAAGATTTCTCTGCGTCCCCAGCGTCCTCTGCGGTTAGAATTGCTTTCTTTAGTCGTCTGGGGGGATGACCACATGAAGAAGATCTCAGTAGCTACCTTGCCGCGGCTCGCCGCCGTGTTGTGCGCGTCCACACTTTGCTTCGCAGCCGCGGCGCAGGCCGAGCAGCGTCCCGCCATGACGACTCATGTTTCCGATGCCGTGTCCAGCGGCATTGCGCCATTAGTAGGCCATCTTCCCAGCGCGCAGCGTCTCAGCCTGGCAATCTCTTTACCGCTGCGCAATCAGGCGGAGCTCGACGATCTGTTGCAACAGATTTACGATCCGCAAAGTCCCAACTACCACCACTACCTCAGCGTGCCGGAATTCACCAGCAGATTTGGCCCCACCGCGGCTGACTACGCGGCCGTGCTAAGCTTCGCGCAGGCCAACGGTCTGGCGGTGATCGACACTGCCGAGAATCGCATGGTCCTGGATGTCGAAGGCCCGGCAGCAAACATCGAGAGCGCGTTCCATGTAACTCTGGGCGTTTATCAGCATCCCACCGAGGGCCGCACGTTCTACGCGCCAGACCACGAGCCCTCGGTCGATCTCAATGTGCCGTTGTTGCACATCTCCGGCCTCGACAACTTTTCGCTTCCCCACGCCAAGAACATAAGGTCTTCTCAGAAACCTAGTGGCGCTGGCAAAACCACGGGCTCCGGTCCAGGCGGCGACTTTATTGGTAGTGACATGAGGGCGGCCTACTATGGCTCCGGCTCGCTCAACGGCCATGGCCAGTCGGTCGGTTTATTCGAGTTGGCAGGATATCAACTCACCGATGTTCAGAACTACTTCAAGCAGGTGAATCAGCCGCTCAAGGTTCCGGTTCGTGGCGTATCGCTGAATGGAGTCAGCCTTCGCTGCCCACCGGCGACCTGTGACGACAGCGAACAGGCCTTGGATATCGAGATGGCGATCTCCATGGCCCCCGGCCTGAAACAGGTTGTGGTCTACGTGGGAAGCAGCGACGTCTCCATCTTTAACAAGATGGCTTCGGACAATACTTCCAAGCAACTGAGCTGTTCCTGGGGATGGAGCGATAACGAGAGCAGCCTGGACCCGATCTTCCTGGAGATGGCGGCGCAGGGCCAGAGCGTATTCGTAGCCACTGGCGACAACGGTTCCGGCACGCCTGGCGATGTTGTGTGGCCCGCGGACGATCCGTACGTCACTGCTGTCGGCGGCACGGACCTGACGACCAATGGTCCGGGCGGGTCCTGGAAGTCGGAGACCGGCTGGAACGGCAGCGCCGGGTCGCCCTCGAAGAACAAGATTCCGATCCCCAGCTATCAACAGCTCCCGGGCGTTATCAACTCGTCCAACGGTGGATCGACCACCTTGCGCAATTATCCGGACGTAGCTGCGGAAGCGAATACCAATCAATACAGCTGCTTTGATGGCGGATGTTTTGGCGGTAACGGCGGAACCAGCTACGCCGCGCCGCAGTGGGCCGGATATACGGCGATGGCGAATCAGCAATCCATTGCCAACGGCGGATCCACTCTCGGGTTCCTCAACCCGGCTCTCTATGCAATCGGCGTGGGATCGAGCTATGACAGCGACTTCCACGACATCGTCAGCGGTAGCAATGGCGGGTATAAATCCGTGATTGGATATGACCTGGTGACGGGATGGGGAAGTCCTAACGGGCCGAACTTAATCAATGCTCTCGCCGGATCTGCGAAGAACGAATAGGAGCCTGCCCGCCAACCTTCGTGACGGCAGAGCATTGGCGCTCTGCTTGCCGCAAGCGAACGAATCGGCAGTACTTCGGTAATCTTGTACGCATAGCATCCGTGACCTACCGTCTTTGCTGGGGTTCAATCTGTCGGTGTTCGTCACGGATTTGTTTTGTCCTGCCTTCATCTTTCTCGATCCTCGCTAAGCATTCGGCGAAGTGTCGCATCGGCGGCGCTAGCGCTGGCGCTATGCTTCATGGGCGGATTCGGGCCCATTTTGTTGGCCCAGAAATCTTCAAAGTCGGAGCGCAAGGTGCTGGTCTCGGTAAGACCTGAGTATTCCGAATTCTTGAGGCAAGCTCGAATCGGTGGCCTGGTTCGCCTGAAGGCGACGGTTAGCGCTGAGGGGAAAGTGAGCAGCGTGGACATTATTGGCGGCAATCCCATCCTCGCGGAAAGCGCGGTAAAGGCGGTGATGACCTGGAAGTACGTTCCCGCCGCAGCGCAAACCGTCGAAGAGATTTCTATCAGCTTCACCCCGCGCTAAAATTTCCCGAACCAATAGTTTTCTCTGCAGGCCCTCCGCCTCTGCGGTTAGAATTCCTCTTGTATTCCGAATAGGTATTCCGAATAGGTATTCTGAACAGGTATTCTGAATCGGTATTCTGAATAACGGGCCGTGGTCTGCACCTCCGCTGTGGCGAGGCTTTCATGACTCCAGTGACTCCAGTGCAAGAAATTACCGCTGCCAAGCGTCTCGATAATGTCCGCTATGCCATTCGCGATCTGGCTTGCGCAGCGGATGAAGTCACTCAGCTGGGACACAAAGTTCTGCCGCTGAACGTTGGCGATCCGCTGAACTTCGACTTCCAGACTCCGCCGCACATCATTGAGGCCGTTTACAAGGCAATGCGCGATGGCAAAAACGGTTACGCGCCATCGCCGGGAATTCCGGAAGCTCTGGAGGCGATTCGCGACGAGGCGGGGCGCAAGGGCATCACGACGGTGCGCGATGTCTTCGTCACCTCGGGCGTGAGTGAGACGGTCGATCTCTGTATCTCCGCGCTGGTGAATCCTGGCGAAGATATTCTTACGCCGAAGCCGGACTATCCGCTTTACTCGGCCGTGTTGTGCAAGCTGGGCATCGCGCTGAACGCTTACGACCTGAATGAAGAGGATGCCTGGCAGCCGGAGCTGGCCGACATCGAGCGCAAGCTTACGCCGGGCACGCGCGGCATTGTGCTGATCAATCCGAACAATCCTACGGGATCGCTGTGCTCGCGGCAGATGCTGGAGCAGGTTGCCGAGATCGCGCGGCGGCATAATCTCGTCGTCTTCTCGGATGAGATTTACGACAAGCTGATTCTCGATGGAACGCCGCACATCGCATTTGCCGCGGTTGCGCCCGATGTGCCTTGCATTACTTTCGGCGGCATGTCGAAGAACTATCTGGTTCCGGGATGGCGTATTGGTTGGGGCATTGTCTCCGGCGACGCCGCGGCGGTGAAGCCTTATACGGAAGGCATTCACCGGCTGCTGCGGGCGCGGTTGTGCGCGAATCATCCCGAGCAATATGCCATCAAGCCGGCGCTGGAAGGTCCGCAGGATCATCTGGTGGAAGTGCGGCGCAAGCTGCGCTCGCGCCGCGACCTTACGCAGAAGTGGTGCGAAGCGACGCCGCGCGTGAGTTGCGTTGCGCCTCGTGGAGCGTTCTATGCGTTTCCGAGAATCGATATTCCTGAGAGCGACGAAGTGTTCGTCAAGGAACTCATTCGCCAGAAGCATGTGATGGTTGTGCATGGTTCAGGTTTTGGTCAGAAGCCTGGGACGCAGCATTTTCGTATTGTGTTCTTGCCGGATGAGGGGACTCTGAGTCGCGCTTATGCTTCGATTGGCGAATTCATTTTGGAACGCTACGGAAGTGCGGCTTCCGGCTCTCGGCTTCCGGCTTCCAGTTAGTCGCCTCGGTTTCAGACTGCCTGCTCCTGCCTTGTGGATTTTGTCTGCAAATATTCTTGCGGCTCTCTGATTGGCATGGCGACTGTCAGCCCTCTGTACGGTGCCGATTGGTGAAAAGTGGGGGGACCCGCCACGGTTGCGCAGGCAAACAGCAGGTTCCTCTACTCCGCTGGCGCTCCGGCTCCGGTCCGAATAACGGAACGGTTGGGGCGACACAGTCAAAATCAAGGTCAAGTTCAAAGTCAAGGGCAGCGGGCGGGGGCGCCCGCTCTACACGGGCTTTCGGGACGCCGGAGGCAGAATTTTTACAAGCTGCTGACATTCGCGACGGGGCGGGGCTGTAGGCTCTTGTTGCTGGTAGGGAGTTACGGCAAATACCTTTGTTTACATAAGGAGAGTCACGGCATGAAACGCGGGAAGGCTTATCTGTGGTATCGAGTGGGAGCGGTGGCTTTGATGTGCTTGTTTTGGCTGGGGCGGGCATTATCTGTGCAGTGTGCGGCTCAGGTGTCTGGCGAGGGGGCGCGGGCGCCGATTGGGGCGGGAACCACGATTGTGCACAGCAAGTTTGGCGGGCAGATTTTCGGCTTCGACGTTGACCAGAACGGCAGCGAAGGTGTGCTGACTGAAGACAAGATTCTGGCCAACGGGAATGTGCTGGCTGCGATTGAAACCTTCGATCAGAAGACCGGGAAGATTTTGAAGGTGGTTTCGGCGACGGAGAATCAGGACAACTTTCTGACGCTGGGAATTGAGGGCACCAGCGTGGGGCTGGTGGAGCAGGAGATTGTGACAGGTATTTTCGTGACCGATCGAGTCTACGATGTGTTGAATCCGCTGAAGTCGAATGCGGTCACTGGTACGTGGACGCCGCCATTGGCGAGTGACGACATTATTATTGGAATCAGCCGGAACCAGGCCTCCACGACCACGGCAGTGCTTTATTTTGAGAACGATGGCAACAATTTTTCCTCGTTTGTTTTCGGTTCCAACGTGGGGGCGAATACGTTTGAACCGGTTGTGAATCTGACGAACCCGATATTTGGCTTCAACGAAGCGCCGCAGCTGGCGTATGACAGTGTAACGAACCAGGCGGTGGTGGCGGTATCCAATGGAGAGGTGGGGGGGCCGCCGCCGGTGTTTGCACTGGTGGATCTGACGACGGGCGTGGTGAACACTTTCGACGGAATTCCCGGACCGCCGCCGTTTCGGCAAGGTTCTATCAACGGGCTTGCCGTGGATTCCGAGGACGGGATCGCCTGCACCACGACAGAAGTTGATTTCAGAGTGGAGTTCTACAATCTGAAGACTGAAACGGGTTTCGCCGTGGTGTTGCCGGGGGCGACTGGGCAGCTGCAAAGCGGGTCGGACGTGGAGTACGATCCGGTGCACAAGTTGTTCTTTGTGGCGCAGTCGGTGTCGAGCACCGGGGCGGGGAGCAGTATTCAGGTCTATAACACGAAGGGAAAGTTGGTGGAGTCGTTGAATGGGTTCAGTTTCTCGAATGCGTCCAACGTGGTGTTCACGCACATCGCATTGAATCCGAGTAATCGCAGCGGATATGTGGATGGTCCGGACGCGGGGGTGACGGAGATTCAATCGTTCACATACTAGCGGCTTCACAAGGAAGAAACGGCGCCTTCTACTAGCGCCGGGGCTGGAATTCTGGAGCGCCGAACTGCCAGAGCAGGAAGCTCCAGGAATTGGCCAGGCGTTCCTGATATTGTTTCTCCGTCCCGCCCACGTGACCTGCTTCGTAATCTATGTATAACAAGACTGGCTTTCCGCTGGTCGTTGCCGCTTGCAGACGCGCCGCCATCTTGGCCGATTGCCACGGTTTCAGCCGGGGATCGTTCATACCCGCGGTGAACAGGGCTGCCGGATATGGAGTTCCATCCTTTACGTAGTAGTAGGGGCTCATGGCATAGAGGGCCTTGAAGCCCGCTTCGGTTTTTGAGTCGCCGACTTCAGGAACGTCGATCAAGTCCGCAGTCTCAGCGCGCAGCATGTCGGGCACGCCACTGTCGACAAGGACGGCAGCGAACAGATCGGGCCTGTCGGTAATCGCCCGCCCAACCATGATGCCACCCATACTGCCGCCCTGACCCGCCAAGTGGGCCGGGGATGTATATTTCTTTTCGATCAGGTACCGGGCGCAGGCAATGAAATCGAGCCAGGTGTTGGGTTTGGTTGGTCCTTTGCCGGCTTCGTGCCATTCCTCTCCATATTCGCCGCCGCCGCGCACGTGACAGGTTGCATTGACCCCGCCTCGCTGGTACCACGCAAGCTGCGTGAAATCGAAGTCCGGCCCTTGAGAAATGCCGTAAGCGCCGTAACCATAAAGGAGGGTCGGGTTCAATCCATCGAACTTCATTCCCCTCGGATAAGCGATGGAAAGCGGCACCAGCGTTCCATCGTGGCTTAGGACTTTTACTTCGATCGACGTTACATTCGCAAACTCGTCGTGCGGCCCGGCAGGCTGGAGGTTGGTATCGGATACTTTTCTTGTCGATGGATCGTAGGCGTAGATCTTGTAGGCTCTGGTCCATGAATTCAGAAGCAGTAAAGTTCCCGGCACGCGAGGGTCGGTAGAAAATAGAGAAGCTCCGCCTTCGAACGGGAGGGGCACCTGCTCTAGCTTTGGTTGAGAGCCATAGGGAACGCGCAACACGCGGCCAATGCCACCGTCCAGCACCCGAACGTAAAGTGCATCTTGCGCCGCGGCCATGTCTTGAATAACGGCTTCGCCTGCGGGAACCACCGTCTCGGCGGAAGACAGGTCCGGGTTCCGAGCGTCGAGACGAACGATCTTATAGCGCGGAGTGCCCTTGAATGTCAGGAGATAAAGGTCGTCTCCGTGGATGGCGATATCGGCGACGTCATCGGCGAGGTCTGCGATTTTTTGCCACTCTGAATTCGACTTGCCGACTGCAGTTACAGGTGAGATGTAGAACGCGCTGTTCGGCGCCGCAATCGGAAGTCCGATGACGCCCAATGCATACTTCGAGTCGGGTTGCGTCCGGATTGATGCATAGAGACGGGGATCGACCTTGATCGACGGCACGACGCCGTAGCCGAATACTGGCTGATCTTTTTCTGGATCGGTTCCTAGAACGTGCAGGTAAGTGCGATATTTCTGTCGCACTTCGGTTGTGGGTCCACCCGCGGCCAAGGTCTGCAGGCGTCCGTACACAAACGAATGATTGCCCGGCAGCCACATCGGGTTCGACTTGATGCAACAGCGGGGAATCACATCGCCCACCTCGCGCCCCGATGCGGTTTCGATAATGTGGATCTCGGTATCGTTCTCCGATCCTCCCGGAATGATGGTCACGGCCACATATTTAAGGTCGTTGGAAGGGACGAAGGCGCCGATTGCATTCTTGCCTTTTCCGCGATTGGCTTCGGCGATGGCGATCCGCTCCGGATCGAGCAACAGTTTTTCCTCGCCCGTGAGCCCTTTGCGGATGTAGAGCTTGTAAGTGTCTTGTCCGGCTAGAAGTTTTGTGTACACGTACACATCGCCGGGTAGGCGGCGGGCGCTTCCGATGTCCACGGTAGATTCATCCAACTCCACGATGCGCTGCAGGAGTTGTTGCCTGCCGGGCAAGCTGGCGAGCACGGCGCGGGTGTAGTCGTTCTGGGTCTTGATCCAGGATTGCACTTCCGGGTCCTGAAGGTTCTCCATGTAGCGGTAAGGGTCAGTGACTTTGGTCCCGTAGTAGGTGTCAGTGATGGGCCGCACGGGAACTGTTGCCGGGGATGGCGGCCAAAAGGCGTTTGCGGACTGGGCTCGCACTCGAAGGGGAATCGGGTGAGCGGCTAACGGGATGGGGGCGAGGCATAGTGCACAGAGAAGAAATCGCGCTGTGATCATAATGTGCCTCCTGCGAAAGCGAGCACTCGGCGAATTCGAAAGCCAGGTTAAAGGCAAGGTCAAAGGCAGCGGGCGAGGGCGCCCGCTCTACACGACCTGATTATTGTCCAGACGACTTCGGGGCTCCCGCTGCTCCGTCGAACTCTTCGGCCATCCAGTGTTGGAGGGCGGTGATGTTTTGCGGGCGGCCTAGAAAATTCTTTACTAAATCGTTGGCTGACATGGAGCCGCCGGGTTCGAGGACTATGCGGCGGTAGCGCATGGGGGCGTCGCCGGCGAGCAGGTTTTGATGATCGAACTGGAGGAAGAAATCTTCGGCGATGACTTTGTCCCACAGATAAGTGTAGTAGGCGGAGGAGTAGCCGCCGAGATGGCCGAAGGATGCCCACGTGTGGGTTTCGGGCAGCGGAGTGAAGAGAGTGTAGCGGCGGGAGTCGTCGAGGGTGACGGCGTCGAGACTTACGTCCTCAGGTTTGGTTTTGTAAATGTCGTAGGAGATGGC
>CZKK01000071.1_pt2 | contig 21583 bp, 19 predicted proteins | sample 1122271 | NCBI WGS metagenome assembly CZKK01 (sample SAMEA3539301, study PRJEB10725) | soil metagenome | biome: tundra; feature: field; material: soil | place: USA | collected 2010-05 | depth 0.15 m | reverse complement strand
GGAAAACCTGGCCAGATTCGTACTGCTATCTATCTAATGTTCTCAGGGCTCAAACGGATTGGTGCGCCTTCTCAATACGCTGAATATTTGTGGCCAAGCGGAGTGAAGAGGTTGCCGCAAATGGCAGAAAGATTTAGCTTTGTCGGGGCCAGTTTCACTCAATCCGCGCTGTGACGGTAGGAGCCTGAACTGTTTGTGAAGGAAGGGATTCTTCCATGAATTCTCGCCGCACCATCAACTTGCCCGATCGGCCTGCAAATCTGCCGTTCAGTGACGCGGCGCTTGTCGGCGACACTCTGTACATCTCCGGCAGGATCGGAATCGACCCAGCCACCGGCCTGGCTCCGCCGGAGGTCGATCTGGAACTGAGAATTCTGTTCGACGGTTTTTCGGCCGTGCTTAAGGAAGCGGGCATGACTTGGGACGAGTTGGCTTGGGTGCAGGTCTTTTCCCCTGACCTGACCCTTTGGGACCGCTTCAATGCGGAGTACGTGAAGCATTTTCACGGAGAATTTCCTGCCCGCGCTTTTCTGGGATCGGCTCCGTTGCTGCGCAACGGACGATTCGAGATGATGGGAATTGCGGTGAGAAAAAGCTGCTAGCTCTTGGCTCTTAGCCTGCAGCTCGTCTCCTATGCGAAGCAGATCCTTAGTAGTACGGGAATTCGGTCTCAAATGCTTCTGAGGAGCGAAGCGCCGGCCTCAACTCCAAGAGCTAAACGCTAAAGGCTTAAGAGCCAGGAGATGTCAACTACTTCTCTCTAGCCACCACAAACTCCGGTGCCCACAGCAGCGCACGCTTGATCTCGGAATCCGGGAAAGTGCAGATTGCCTTCTGTGCAGACTCCGCATACCGTGCGGCGCGCGCGGTCGCAGCCTCCAGCGAACCGTAGCGCTGCAAAATTTCCATGATCTGCCCATGCGTTACACCATTGAAAGCGCGATCGCGCAGAATGGTTTCGACTTTGGCCCGCTCTTCCGCCGTGCAGCGCTCCAGCGCGTGGATCACCGCCATGGTAACCTTGCCCTCGCGCAGATCGCTGGCCACAGGCTTACCTACAACATCTTCGGACGCGGTCAGATCGAGGACATCGTCGACGATCTGAAAAGCCATGCCCAGGTCGTGCCCGTACTGGTCCAGAGCTTGTTCCTGCTCGGCCGTGGCTCCTCCCAGAATCGCTCCCAGTCGCATGCAAACGGAAAAAAGGCAGGCGGTCTTGCGGTAAATCAGATCGAAATGCTCGTCGAGCGTGATCAGTTGGCCGAGCTTTTCCATCTGCAGCAGTTCGCCCTCTACCATCTGCTGCGTCAGTTCAATCAGCGTGTCGAGAATGCGGAAGTTGCGCTCTTGCACCGCCACCTTGAAGGCCTGCATGTAGAGCCAGTCGCCCGCCAGTACACACTTCGAGTTGCCCCATTGCGTGTTGGCCGCGGGACGGCCGCGGCGCGTCTTGGCCTCGTCAATGATGTCGTCATGCACCAGCGTGGCGGTGTGAATGATCTCGACCACGGCGCCCAGTCGCACCGCTCCCCGTCCCTGGTAGTGAAACAGCTTGGAAGAAAGGAAAAGAAGCGCCGGACGAATCCGCTTGCCGCCGCCGTTCCGCAGATACTCCCCAATCTCAGTGATCGCCTGCACGCCCGAGACGGTATCCTGCCCGAACTCTCCCTCCAGCGCCGCAAGATCGTCGTGCAGCAGGTCGAAGATTTCCTTCCCGTTAATGATGGGCGGTGCGCTCAATGTGGATTCCGACTACTTGTTTTCACCACGGAGACACGGAGTCACAGAGAAAAACTCAACCAGCTTTTCAAATTCACTGAGCAGATCGAACCGCCGACCCCCAGATTTCTTGAATTCTCCGTGTCTCCGTGCCCCCGTGGTGGACTCTCTTCTTAATTCGTCCGGTAATTCGTAAACTGCAAGTCGATTCCGAAATCGTGCTGCCGCAGCATGGCGATTACTTCCTGCAGCGTGTCGCGATCCTTGCTGCTGATCCGTACCAAATCTCCCTGAATCGAAGCCTGCGCTTTTTTCTTGGAATCCTTAACCAGCTTTACGATCTCGCGCGCTTTTTCGATAGCGATGCCTTGCTGCATGGTAACTTTTCGCTTCGATGTTCCGCCCGCCGCCGCTTCCACGGCGCCATAGGTTAATCCCTTCAACGAGACACCACGCTTGACCAGCTTCTGCTGCAGGATGTCATTCACCGCTTTCAGCTTGTACTCGTCGGCCGAGTGCAGCACGAGGGCGTCTTTCTCCAGTTCGATATTCGACTTGGAATCTTTCAAGTCGAAGCGAGTGTGAATCTCCTTCAACGCCTGCTGGATGGCGTTCGACACCTCCTGCAGGTCGATCTTGCTCACGATGTCAAAAGTGTTGTCGGGCATCGGATTTCAATTCTTTCTGAAATGAAGGAATCTGACTCTTGAGGTTATCAGAAGAATGGTTTTTGCAGAGGTTTAACCTGCGGAAACTTTCTTTTCAGCGGTTTCAGCCAATTTGAAAAAATTGTAGAAATTGCGCGTGGTTTGTTCCCCGACTTCTTCCGCCGTACACCCGCGCAATTCGCCCAGCTTGCGCGCGGTTTCCTTCACGAATGCCGGCTCGTTGCGCTTGCCGCGATGCGGCACCGGCGCCAGGTAAGGCGAGTCGGTCTCAATCAGCATGCGTTCCAGTGGAACTTCCAGCGCCGCGTCGCGAATCTGTTGGGCCTTGGGAAAAGTAACATTTCCCGCGAATGAAATCATAAAACCCATGTCGAGCGCACTCTTGGCCTGCGGCCAGTTTCCCGTGAAGCAGTGCAGAATTCCTCCTAGTCCCTTCGACGCCCAATTTTCTCGCATTAGGGTGAGGCAATCATTCCAAGCGTTGTCGCTGTTCTCCGACGGACGGCAGTGAATCACGATGGGCAGCTTCGCGGACGCCGCCAGCTCCATCTGCCGGGTGAAGACGTTTTTCTGCACGTCGCGCGGCGAGTGATCGTAAAAATAATCCAGGCCGATCTCACCCCAGGCGATGACCTTGGGATGCCGGGCCAGGCGTTCCATGTTCTGGTAGGCAGCGTCATCCGCAAGCCGAGCTTCATGAGGATGAATGCCGAGGGTCGCGTAAATGAAATCGTATTTCTCGGCCAATCGAATTCCGCAGTCTACCTGCTCCGTCCCGTCGCCGTTGCCGATGGCTACCATGGTCTGCACCCCGGCCTCGCGCGCGCGCGCAATCACCTGCTCGCGATCGGCGTCGAACTGGCTACCATCAAGATGTGCGTGAGAATCGACGAACATTGAGATTGATTATGTGGGGACAGCCGCCCTCGGCTGTCCGCCGAGCGAAGCTCGGCTTGGTTTTGACTTCCCGCCCCTGGGACGACTGCCCCCCAGTTCTATTTCAGCCTCGCCCCCACTGGCACATCCTCCAAAAAGCCCGCCAGGACCGGCTTCCCGCCTTCGAGCGAAGCAGCTACGATCATCCCATTCGATTCCATTCCGCGCAGCTTCCTCGGCGCCAGATTGGCCACGATCACCACTTTCCTCCCAATCAATGTTTCCGGCGCATAGGCTTCGGCGATTCCCGCCAGCACTTGCCGCACCTCGGTTCCAATATCAATCTCCAGCCGCAGAAGTTTGTCCGCCTTGGGCACGCGCTCCGCAACCTTCACCAGCCCTACGCGCAGTTCGATCTTGGCGAAGTCGTCGATTGAAATCTTCTCGTTCGCCGCCGGGGCGGCCCCAGGAGTCGCCTCTGTCGGGACGATTGGAGTTGCACTCGTTTGCCCCGTCGGGACCGCCGTTGCTGCCGGAGCTTCTGCCGCCGGTGCGCTTCTCTGCTCCTCTTCCATCTTCTGCATCCTTTCAATTGCGCTCTTGTCGGCGCGCGGAAACACGGGCTGCACCTCGCCCAGTTTGGTGCCCAAAGGCAGTTGCCCCCAAGACAGATCGCTGAGCGCCAGCTTCTTGATGTCCCCTAGTCCCATCTGCGTCCAGATTTTCGCAGTCGCCTCCGGCATTACGGGGTGCGCCAGCGCCGTCGCAATCCGCAACGCTTCAGCCGCGGTGTAAAGCACCGTCGCCAGACGCGAGCGGCTATCTTCATCCTGTTTTTCGCCCAGCGCCCATGGTTCATTTTCGACAATGTATTTATCTACCGCCGCTACCAGCGCCCATGCCGCTTCCAGTGCGCGCGAAAATTGGAATTGATCGAACAGCGTTCCAAATTCGCGGATGGTCTTCCGCGCCGCATTCGCAATCGCATCGTCCGCCGCGGTTTTCGACGCCGCATGCGAAGGATACGGAACTTCGCCCTTAAAATAGCGGTTGATCATCGTAAGCGTCCGGCTGGCCAAATTTCCCAGCCCATTCGCCAGATCGGAGTTGTAACGCTGCACCAGCGCATCGAACGAAAAGGATCCGTCCTGGCCGAAGACGACTTCCCGCAGCAGAAAATATCGCAGCGCGTCAGCGCCCAATACATCGAGAATCGTTTCCGTGCGCACAATGTTGCCGCGCGACTTCGACATCTTGCTCTCTTCAAACAGCAGCCATCCGTGGGCGACGATCGCCTTGGGCACGGGCAGGCCCGCCGCCATTAAAAATGCCGGCCAATAGACGCAGTGGAAGCGAACAATCTCCTTCCCGATCATCTGGACATCGGCGGGCCAGAATTTCTTGAATGCCTCCTGCGCCCCTGCGTGCGATGACCCGTAGCCAATCGCCGTGATGTAATTCGCCAGCGCGTCCAGCCAAACGTAAATCACGTGCTTGGGATCGTCCGGGACCGGAATGCCCCAGGTAAATGTCGAGCGGCTGATCGACAGATCGCGCAGCCCCGAGCGCACGAACGAAATCACTTCGTTGCGCCGCGCTTCCGGGCGAATAAACTCCGGATTCGCATACAGCGCAAGCAGCTTGTCCTGAAACGCCGAGAGCTTGAAGAAATAGTTTTCCTCGTGCACCGTCTCGGTGACGCGGCCGCAGGTGGGGCAAAGATCGCCGGGTTGAGCGCCGTCGACATAGAGTTCATCGGATACGCAATATTGCCCCGTGTATGTTCCCTTATGAATGTATCCGTTGTCGCGAATCTTCCGAAATAATTCCTGAACTCGCTTCTTGTGCCGGTCTTCGGTGGTACGAATGAAGTCGTCATTCGAGATGCCCATCCGCTTCCACAACTGCCGGAACTCCGCCGATATCTCATCCGCGTACTGCTGCGGAGTTTTGCCGGCGGCCTGCGCGGCACGTTCGATCTTCTGCCCGTGCTCGTCCGTACCGGTGAGAAAAAAAGTTTCCGCACCCAGCAGTCGCTGCCGCCGCGCAATTGTGTCGCAAGCAATGGTCGTGTACGCGTGCCCAATGTGCGGGTGCGCATTTACGTAGTAAATCGGCGTCGTGATGTAAAACTTCTTGCTCATGCGGTTGTCAAATTCACCAATTGTTTTCTCGCGAAAATGTAAGCCCGCCGGCTTTGGTATTCCACTTCGGGTGCATACGGCTTACGCTCGACAATCTCGTGGATCTCAAAACCTGCCGCCCGCAGATAGCCCACCACACCCTCGGGGCGGAACAAATAGAAGTCGAGACACACCGCACAGCCCCACAGGTTCTCCTCATGGAAAACCTCGTCGCCAATGTGGAAACTCAACAGCAGCAACCCTCCCGGCCGCAAGACCCGCCACATCTCGCGCGACGCCTGCGCTACCTCCGAAGGTGGAAGGTTAACGATGGCGTAGAACGCCGCGATCCCGCTCCAAGATTCGTCTGGCACATCGAGCGCCTTCATGTCACCCTGGTGAAAGTCGATGCCCGGATTGAGCTGGCGAGCCCGCTCAACCATACCCAGCGACAAGTCCACACCGCACACTACAACTCCGCGCTCGTACAGATAACGAGCGACCTGTCCGGGCCCACAGCCGAGATCACACGCAAGTCCAGTTCCTCGCACGTTGTCCGCAAATTTGTCGAGCAGTTGCCGGTCCAGGGGTTTGTGCCGCAACTCGTCGTAGATGTGCCGCACGTATTCGTCGGCCACGCAGTCATAGCTCGTCTGAACCTCGCTGGTATTCTGCTCAATCATTGTCAATGTATTGCGCGGGGTGCCTACTCGCGACCGCCATTCGAATATGCCCGTGCTGCTTCCTGCATCACCTGCTTCAGCGGCACATGGTGCTCCGCGGCAATCCGCCGGCAATCTTCATATTCCGGAGCGTAGTTGGTGACCGTTCCATTCATGCTGGCGATCTTGATCCGCACCTCGCCCCACGGCGTGTTGACATTTTCCCAGCGTCGCGCCAAAGTCTGGCGCATCTCATCGCGCCGCCGCACGCCCAGCGTGGTCGTCTCAGTGAAGATCAGTTGCGTCAGCTTGCTTGCGTCCTCAGGTTTGCACAAAACCGTCAGCACCATTCCCGGACGATTCTTCTTCATCTGCACCGGCGTAGCGAAAGCATCCAACGCGCCTTCCTCGAATAATCGACCCATCACGTATCCAAAGACCTGCGGATTCAGATCGTCTAGATTCGCTTCCAACACCGTAACCGTCTCCGAAGCCGTCTTCGCGGCCAAAGCATTCGAGGCAGTCTCTCCAATCGTCAGCCGCACCACATTTGGATGCCCGGGAAAGTCGCGCGATCCCGCACCATAGCCTGACTTCTCAATCTTCATCTCCGGAAATGCCGTGAAGCGCGAAGCCAGCGTTTTTACGATCGCCGCGCCGGTGGGTGTGACCAACTCGGCCTGCAGTCCCGACGAATAAACCGGCGCCTCCGCCAACAACTCCACTGTTGCCGGAGCCGGAACAGGAAAGGTCCCGTGCGCGCACTTCACTGTCCCGCCGCCGACGTTCAATGGCGAACAAATAATCTCATCCACTCCCAGCGCCTCGGCCCCCACGACTGCGCAGACGATATCCACCAGCGCGTCCACCGCACCGACTTCATGGAAATGAACGCTCTCAAGGGAAGTATTGTGAATCTTCGCCTCGGCCCGTCCCAGCGCCTCGAAGATGCGGATGGCAGTCTTCTTCGCGGTCTCCGAAATGGAAGCTGCAGAAATGATCCCCCGAATCTCTGTTAGGCCGCGACTGTGAGAATGCTCGTGCTGGGATGGCGCGGGCGCCCCCGCCCGCGAAACCTCGCCACGATGAGAATGCTCGTGCCCATGGGCATGAGAATTCGCGGCCGAGGGCGGCCGCGCCACACTTTTGCGCTCCCAATACTCCTCGCGCGGTAAATCTTTCTCACCGTCAACGTAAACATCCACTTTGGCGGCCGAAATCCCGCTGCGCACTACCCGATAAATTTCCAGCCGTGCTCCTACGTTGAGAGCCGTGACCGTTTCTTCCAGCGTCTGCGGCGCAACTCCAGCGTCCACGAGCGCGCCCAGGAACATGTCGCCGCTCATGCCGGAAAAACACTCGAGGTAGGCTATGCGCATAAACAGGTCACTTACCACGGAGACACAGAGACACGGAGGAAAACCCAGATACAATTCTCTTGAACTTGTTCTTCTCAGTGCCTCCGTGGCTCCGTGGTGAGGAGAATTTGACTGATTTTTCATCATAGGGAACCCAACACCTCGCGTCAAACCAGCCTCCGCCGTGCGCTCTGCTAGAATCACTGTCTTCATAAACAGTTCAGAGGGAAGCCTTGTATCGTCATCTCGAACACCGACTAGCCCAGCGCATCACGGAGTTCCTTCTGCGCCGCTATCCGGGCGCAAGCCTGCCCAGCGTAGTCATCGAACAGCCTCCGAAGGTGGAATTGGGCGAGTTTGCCATCCCGGTCTTTCCGTTCGCCAAGCCGCTGCGCACCGCGCCCCTGCGCATTGCCGAAGCCATCCGCGCCGAGATCGGTGCTATCGAGGGCATCGCCGAAATGCAGGTCGCGCCTCCGGGCTATCTGAATGTCAAAGTTGATCGCGCCTGGATGGCCGCGGCTCTTGTCGCCGATCAGAAGCCGTCCGCGCAAATTCCGACGGGGAAAATTCTGGTCGAGCACACGAGCATCAATCCCAACAAGGCCGCGCACATCGGCCACTTGCGCAATGCCGTCCTTGGCGATACGTTTGTTCGGCTCCTGCGTTTCGCCGGGAGGGAAGTGGATATCCAAAACTACATCGACAACACCGGCGTGCAGGTTGCCGACGTAGTCGTGGGATTCACGCAGATCGAGAAAAAATCACGCGCCGAAATCGAGTCCCTCGCCTGCCAGCCCCGCTTCGATTACTACTGCTGGGATCTATATGCCCGCGTCTCGCAGTGGTACGAACAGGACAAGCAGAACCTGAAGGTTCGCGCTCAGACGCTGCACGGCATCGAAGACGCTGCCAGCGAAATTGCCGAAATCGCAGAACTGATCTCTGCAGCTGTTTTGCTCCGCCATCTCGAAACCATGGACCGGCTCGACATCGAGTACGATTTTTTGCCGCGCGAGAGTGAAATCCTGCACCTGCACTTTTGGGACGCGGCTTTCGCCAAGCTGAAGGACTCAGGTGTGCTCACGTTCGAGAATGAAGGCAAGAACAAAGGCTGCTGGGTAATGCGCCGCGCCGGAACCGGTGATGTGGCGCGGGCGCCCTCGCCCGCGGCTGCCGACGCTAAGAAGACAAATGGCTCAGACACGCCTGACGACCTCGATGACCTCCTGGTAGCGATTCCGCTGAAACCCGGTGTCGATATTCGTCCATCAGGAATTTCCGAGGAAGACCAGAAAGTCATTGTCCGCTCCAACGGCACCGTCGGCTACGTCGGCAAAGACATTGCCTACCACATGTGGAAGTTCGGTTTGCTCGGGCGCGATTTTGGATACCGCAAGTTTTATCGCTATCCCAACCAGCACGATTGCTGGATTTCTTCCATGGAAGGCGAAAAAAATCATCCTCACTTCGGCGACGTTGCCGAGATCTACAACGTGATCGACGCTCGCCAATCCGAAGCGCAGAACACAGTCATCGAAGCCTTACGCGGACTCGGCCATCAGGAAGCTGCCGACCACTACACGCATTTTTCTTATGAGATGGTCGCCCTCACGCCGCGCTGTGCCGCTGAACTCGGCTACTCCTTGAGCGAAGAAGATAAAGAGCGTTCCTACATCGAGGTCAGCGGACGCAAAGGTTTCGGAGTCAAAGCCGACGATCTCCTCGACCAACTAATCGCCTCCGCCAAGAACGAAGTCGACTCCCGCCACCCGCAACTCACCGACGCCGAGCGCCTCGCCATCGCCACCCAAATCGCCGTCGGCGCGCTGCGTTACTTCATGCTGAAGTTCACCAAGCAATCGGTGATCGCTTTTGACTTCAAAGAAGCCCTGAGCTTCGAGGGCGAAACTGGGCCGTACGCACAATACGCCGTAGTCCGCGCCACGAGTATTTTCAAGAAAGCAGGAATTGATCCCGATGTCCTCTTCCAAGACATTGCCGGCAAAGTCGCCCCCGAAGACTTTGCTGAGTTTCTGAAAGCCGGTGCCGAAATCTGGGAACTCTGGCTCGCCTCGGCGAAGACGTCTTACATTGTGGAGCAATGCATCTCGACGACCGAGCCGGCTTATCTCGCCAAGCACGCTTTCCAACTGGCACAACTCTTCAACACGTTCTACCATCGCTATCCCATACTGAGCGAGCCTGATGAGAAGCAAAAGCAATTTCTGCTCGCCACCGTGGCTGTCGCTCGTCGCGAACTAATTCGCACTCTGGCAGTCATGGGCATCACCGTACCGCCGGTCATGTAGAAGAGATAGACTGTTTGGCGCAGACGCTCTCGTCCGCGCGCTTTCGCCAGCCATGCCGGAGACTGCCAACCCGCCCGCACCAGCGCGCCACTGGGTGCGCATTATCGTCCGCAGCTTGCTCCTCCTGGTCATCTTGCTGGCGACGGTAGGGTTTCTCTACGAGAACATTTCGGAGGCCCGCGACCGCCGTTTTCACCCTATGCCCGGGCAACTCATCGACGTCGGCGGCTACAAAATGCACGTTAACTGCAGCGGCCAGGGAACTCCCGCGGTAATCCTCGACTCCGGTCTAGGCGATAGTTACGTTTCGTGGAGTAAAGTGCAGCCGCAGATCGCCAAATTTACGCGTGTTTGTTCTTACGACCGCGCCGGCCTTGGCTACAGCGAGTCCAGCCCGCGGCCACGTACAAGCAAAGTGATGGCCGAGGAGTTGCATATGCTTTTGCACAATGCCGGAATCTTGCCGCCGTACATTCTCGCGGGCCACTCCATGGGCGGATACAACGTTCGCCTGTTTCACAGCCTTTATCGGAACGAAGTGGCCGGCATGGTTTTGGTAGATTCTTCCCACCCCGAGCAGGAGAAGCGCTTTCCGCAGGCATTGAACGATTTGGACAAGACATGGGTGCGGGAGCAGGAATTTCTTGCGTTCTCGATGCCTTTCGGGATTCCTCGACTGCTGGGCTTCTGCGGGAACGATGCCCAGGTTCGCGCCGCCGATTGCAATTTTCACAGCGCGCGCGAGGGCCTGGCAGTACTGAAAATGTTTCCTGAAAGCGCGGCGCAGGCCGCCACCACTGGTTCGCTCGGCGATCTGCCGCTGGCCGTGATTTCTCACGATCCCGAGGTGCCCCAACCCGACATGCCCGCCGACCTCGTCCAGTCCATGAACGACGCCTGGGGACAAATGCAGGACGAATTGGCTCACCTCTCCACCCGGGGCACGCGGACAATTGCGAAAAATAGTTCGCACTACATCCAGATCGACCGTCCCGAGGTGGTGATCGGAGCCGTCCGCAACATGGTGGAGCAGGCGCGCCAGATTCAGTCTGTGCCGGAAGTAAAGCGCTGAGCAAACATTTTTGGACATGTGTCAAACTGAAAGGGCTTACACCGGTGGGGGCATCTCCCCCTGGAGGTCATGCGGAAATGTGCAGAAATATCAAAACCCTTTTCAACTTCGATCCGCCGGTTAATGCAGAAGAGGTTCGAGCAGCTTCGCTGCAGTTCGTCAGAAAAATCACCGGCTTTAACAAACCGTCGAAGGCCAACGAAGTTTCGTTCTTAGCTGCCGTCGATGAAATAGCCGCGATCGCTGCTCGCCTTCTCCATTCGCTCGAAACCACAGCGTCCCCGAAGAATCGGGAGGAAGAAGCGGCCAAGGCGAAAGCCCGCGCGGCGGAGAGATTCGGCAACTGATTTTGCCCAAACCGGGAGGGCCGATCCTCTCGTGATCTCTCAAATCAACATCTTCTAGTTACAATGAATTCAATAACTTAGCGGACGTGCGGGCAACTCGCGCCGGAGTGGCCACATCTAAGTGATGGAAGGGCTGGGGGCCTGTCATTTTATGAAGAGCCGATTTAGTTTTCCGGTCATATTAACCGCTGTAATTTTGTTGCTGGCGAATCTCACGTGGGCAGTCCCTAGGCCGTCGAAGACGGCTGCGCAAAGTGTGCCATCGTTTCCCGGCACGCTGGTCAACGCCCGTTATGTCTACGTTACTAGCTATGACGGCGACGAGTTTAATATCAACCTGCTCCCCGAAGATCGCCAGGCCATCGCTACGGTGCAGGATGCAATGCAGAAGTGGGGAAAGTTCACGCTGGTCTACCAGTCGGGCCAGGCTGATATCGTGCTCATGGTGATGAGCCGCCCGTCGGAGGATGTTCTCGCGGTATACGACGCGCATGGCTGGCCGCAGAATCAATATCTGTGGCGCATGATGGGCCACAGCGGGTTGCAGAAGGGCGAAGCTCCGCTGGTCACGAATCTGGAGAAAGCTTTCGAGCAGACGCTGAAGCAATAAGCGCGTCCACAGATGCGCGGACAGGTGAGAAAGTGTTCGAGGCGTACGCGCAAAACAACACGCCCGGAGCTTACCGCATTTTTTGGCACTACGGCCCCGATGAAACCAAGGCTAAGAAACGAACTCCCGTGATCACCGTCGTTGCGATCACGCGCCATCCATAGCAAGCGGCGTCTGGTTGCGCGCTGACGCTGAGCCGCGAGTTTTATTCCTGCGGCTCAAGTCCGATATTACTGAGGTTGCGGGCGCCGTGAATGACGCGCTCCACGCGGACTGTTTTCTCCGTAACCCTGAAGAAAATAAGGTAGCTTCCGTGCACCGCCATCCGAATGCCAGGAGCGAGGTCGTCCCTGGCCGGAAAAGCCGCAGGACGTTTGGCGACTCTCCTGCATTCCCGCTCTAACTCCCGGACAAAGGAAACGGCGCGGGAAGGGTTGTCGCGCGCAATGTAATCGCCGATATCTTCAGGTCCAGCACAGCTCTCGGGGAAAGAGCGAGTTTCAAGACGGCCTACTTTGATTTGCGCATCGCCGCGTATTTGGACTTGAGACGGGAGAACACTCGCGCGGCGTCGATACCGGACCCGCTCTCAGTGCCTTCGCGAATCAGGCGGCGAAGTTCGCTCAGTTCCAGCGTCTCCAGCTTGCGCTTGCGCTTCCACGCCCGCAGCGCATCCTGGACCACTTCGCTGGCGCTGGCCTACTCCCCACTCTCCACCGCTTCGCGGAGTAAATTCGCCATCTCCGGGGGCAGCGCGATGCTGCGTTTCTCGACCGTGGACATGGATCGATGGTAGCAATAATTCCTACCAGCCGCAAGGTAGTCAGTCGGACTAGCTCTTCCTGCCGGCGATCATCAAACCCGCCCCGACGACAACCAGAACGATGCTCACGGCCGGCGGGATCTTCTCGTCGTCGTGGGTGGTAATGCCCACATGCGCGTCGCCGACGCTGACGCCGTGATGTTCGGAGTGCGGAAAGGGAACGACGAACGAAAGTACCCCCAGCACCAGCAGTACCACTCCAACTAAGAGCAACGGCTTCATGGGATGGCCTCCAGAGAATCAGTGCGAACCTCAACCTTCACGCGATCAGTTGCGAGCGGATAGGATGCCGTTTGGACTATTAAGGCTGTCAGAATCAAAGACGTGACCCCAAAAAGATCACGGCCTCGGATCTACACGGGTCTCTGCCTAGACGCCTGCTGCGTGGAGGTCCGTGAAAATCCGTGCCCTGTTGTTCTAGCTTGCGAAGCTCTTCACGAACTCAACCAGGCTGCGCAGCGCAATTCCCGAAGGCCCTTTCGCGATCCACGGCTTCTGATCTTCCATCCAGGCTGTGCCGGCGATGTCGAGATGTATCCACGGCGTGTCTTCGGCGAACTCTTTCAGGAACATGGCGGCGTTGATGGCGCCGCCCCAGCGTCCGCCGGAGTTGACGATGTCGGCGATGGTGGACTTGATGTTCTCTTTGTATTCGTCGTCGAGCGGCAGCCGCCACATTTTTTCGCCGGCCTCGCCATTCGCTTTATGGAGGCGTTCGTAAATAGCGTCATCATTGGCGAAGACACCAACATTCGCGTACCCGAGCGCGACTACGACCGCGCCAGTCAGCGTCGCGGCATCCACCAGATGAGTACAGCCGAGCTGTCGCGCGTAAAACAGACCGTCAGCCAGGACCAAGCGGCCTTCGGCGTCAGTATTGATGATTTCAATCGACTTTCCGGACATGGCAATTTGTACGTCGCCTGGCTTCTGCGCTTTGCCGGAGGGCATGTTTTCTGTGGCGCATACGATGCCGATAACTTTCACTCTGGGCTTAAGCATGGCGATGGCCCGCATGGCTCCGATCATGGTCGCGCCGCCCGCCATGTCGTATTTCATCTTCTCCATGCCGTCGGCCGGCTTGATCGAAATTCCGCCGGTGTCGAATGTAACACCTTTGCCCACCAGGCCTAGAACCGGTTTTCCCGGAGCACCCGCAGGTTCGTATGTCATCACGATGAGCGCAGGTGGTTCGTCGGAACCTTGGGCGACGCTCCAGAATGCGCCCATCTTCAATTCTTTGATCTTGTCGGCGCCGTGAACTTCGCATTTCAGACCGACCTGTTGGCACATCGTTTTGGCGCGGTCGGCGAGAATGGTCGGGGTCATGCGGTTGGAAGGCTCATTCACCAGATCGCGCGTGAAATTCTGCGACTCGCCGATGATCTGCGCTTCCTGCGCGGCCTTCTCAAGCGCGGCGTGATCCGCATTTCCGCCGGCAACGATGGTCAGCGCGTCAATTTTTTGGTCTTTACGATCGCTGCGGTAGTAGTCAGGATCGAAGTTGCCCACCAGCGCGCCTTCAACGATCGCCCGCACCGCTTCCTCGGCCGGAATGCTGGGCGGCGCGATAAACGCGCAGCTCCGGATTCCGCGCGCCTTGAGCGTGCGCGCCGCGGCTCCCGCGATGCGCCGCAGATCGTAGCTGCTGAACTTTTTCGCTGAGCCCCCGCTGATCAGCAACAGGCGCTTGGCTTTCAGTCCGGCAGGCTTGTGCAACAAATTTGTTTCAAACGGTTTGCCAGTCAGTTCGCCGCTGGCCAGCAAATCGGCGGCAACGGACTGCACCGCCCCGTCGCTGGTGGCGAGTTTAAGTTGTGGCTTTTCTTTTTTCCCTGATTCGGACTGCTGGTTAGCGGTGGCATCTTTTTCAGACTGATCCAGAGCGATGGCCACAAGCGATTCGGTTTCGATTTCGGCAGGCGTAGAAAATGAGAGTGTAGTTTTCATAATCTTTAATAGAGCTTTTCGGGTCCATTCCAGTATCGTCGGCGAGGAGGGAATTGCGCAAGCCGCGACCGGCCGAATCGGCCCTGAGTCGAACATCGTAGGGATGGATTTCGCGCTCCCTTATTTCTTAGGATGCGAGACACTGAAGGCGGACGAAGCGACGAGGAACTTGCCTTGATCGCCGTTCACCGGCTCCAGATCGAAAGAGTAGTCCCCGGCGTGTCCAGGGAAGAGCCGCTCGCGGAAGTATCGGGAACTAACTGACCAGCCGATACGTACATCGCACTGAGGATGACGGTGTACGACCGCCTGCGCTATGATCTCATCCTACTGCGAAAACAGAGGTTTTCATGAAGATCCGGTGGATGATTCTCTTTTTCCCCGTGGTGTCGGTGGTCGCAGTTTCCTTGCTGGTAAAGGAACACGCGGCGAATGCGCCGGTACCGCAGGGAGCTGCGGCTGCGGTGACTGCGGCTTCTGTCGCCAGTGCGGCCTCAAACAGCTCCGGCGCCGCGGCGATTCCCGACACCACGCTGGCTATCAATTCGGCACAGCCCATGTCGCAGCGCGTGGTCCACTATGAGATCGATGCAAAGTATGACGCCGGCAAGCACATCGTCGATGCCACCGAGAGGCTGACTTATCACAACCTGACGGGCCAGGCGCTCGATCATTTTCCGTTTCATTTGTATCAGAATGCTTTTCAGCCCAAAGCTACCTGGATTCGCGAAGCGAAAGTGGCGGGCAGCCGGGATGTCGCCTACGACAAGTGGGAAGACAAGGAATATGGATCGGAAGAAATTAAGAGCCTGGAAGTGGTGGGCCAGGGGGATTTGACTTCGAAGGTGCAATACATCCAGCCCGATGATGGAAACAAAGACGACAAAACCGTGGTGGACGTGCATATTCCCAAGCCGATCGCTCCGGGCGAGTACGTGCAGTTCAAAATTGCGTTCCAGACCAAGTTTCCCGAAACGCAGGCGCGCTCGGGGTGGAAGCACGATTTCGTGCTGGGCGGGCAATGGTTCCCGAAAGTTGGCGTGTTCTGGCACGGAGCGTGGAACTGCCATCAATATCATGCGACGACAGAGTTTTTCGCCGACTTTGGCGTTTACGACGTCAAGCTCACGGTCCCTCAATTCGAAGTGGTCGGTGCGAGCGGAGTAAAGGTCGGGGAAGTCAATAATCCTGACAACACGAAGACTGTCGCTTATCACGGCGATGACATTCACGATTTCGCCTGGACCGCCAGCCCGCGCTACAAGGTGAAAGAAGATGGCGTGTTCCCGGGGCAGATGGGACCGGTGCAGATGCGCATTCTGATGCAGCCCGCGCACTGGGGCCAGGTCGGGCGGCACGAAAAAATTCTGCGAGAATCGCTGGAACAATTTGAGAGCCGGTACGGGCCGTATCCCTACAAGACCATCACGCTGGTCGATCCCGAAAGTGCGGAGGCCGGAGGGATGGAATATCCGACGTTCATTACCGGCGACACGAGCTGGTTCATGCCGGAAGGCGTGAAGCTGCCCGAGCTTGTGATTGAGCATGAGTTCGGGCACCAATACTGGTACGGCATGGTGGCGACGAATGAATTCGAAGATGCCTGGATGGACGAGGGCATCAACAGCTACTCGGAAGTGAAAGTGCTCGATTCAATTCTTGGCCGAAAGACCTCAGGCATAAATCTGGCCGGCATTACGTTGGGCGAGCGGGAGCAGCAGCGGCTGGGTTATATCGGCGTTGCCGATTTGGATCCCATCGCTCAGAAGGCTTACGACTACTACAACTTCAACTCCTACGGCGGGGTTACCTACGGCAAGACGGCGAGCGCGCTGCTGACGCTGGAAAGCATCATCGGCGAAGACACAATGGACAAGGCCATGCGCACTTATTTCATGAAGTGTCGCTTCACCCATCCCACCAAGGACGACTTCCTGAAAACGATTGAGGAAGTTTCGGGCAAGGATTTGAAATGGTACTTCGACCAAGCCATCGACGGCTCCCAGGTCATGGACTACAAGGTGTTAAGGATCGAATCTTTCCCCGTGAACTGGTACGAAAAGAAGAAGAGTGCCTTCGAGAAGGATGACAAAAACACCGTCTATCGTTCTTACGTCTGGCTGCAGCGCAAAGAAGATTTCGTCATGCCAGTGGAGGTAGAGATCAAGTTCGACAACGGCGAAAAAATTCGCGAACACTGGGACGGCGTGAGCCGCTGGACGAAGTTCACTTACGAGAAGAAAGCCAAGGTGGAGTCGGCGGAGATTGATCCGGACCACAGAATTCAGATTGACGGCAACGATTTCAACAACAGCTACACAGCTGAGGCCAATGGAAAGCCAGCGCGGAAGGTAGGGAACTATTGGTTGTTTTTGACCCAATGGCTGGGGCAAGCACTGGCATGGTGGGCGGTTTAGAACAGTCTCAGGATTCGGCTTTCGGGCTTCGACTGCAAGGCAAGGCGACAAGGATTGAGGTAGAGACGCATGGCAGAGCATCAGAGTTTGTTGAGCGGCGGATGGGACAGAGTGGCGCGCAACAAGCGCTACATCATCTGGTTCTATGTACTAAACGGGGCGTTGGCCTGGTTCGGCGCGGGTGCATTTAACCGGCAGGCTGAGGCGGTTCTGGATCACAGCCTGCAGGCAGACCGTCTGGTACATGGGTTTGACCTCGGCGTATTGATCGAGATGTTTTCGCGTCCCGAGTTTGGTCCGACTGTCGCCTCCTTCGCGTCGGCGTTTCACTTTGCTCTGCTCTTCTTCGTCGCGACGGCTCTGTTTCTGCCCGGAGTGCTGCAAGGCTACGCCTCGACCTACCGCTTGCCGCGAGAGGATTTTTTCCGTGCTTGCGGACGGAACTTGTGGCGATTTATCCGTTTGATGATTGTCGCCGGAATTGTAATGGGAGCGGTGGCCGGGGCGCTGTTCGGCATTCGCGCTCCGCTGTTGAAGGCGGCGGCAGAAAGCACGAATGAGTTGCTGCCGTTCTATGTTTCGATGGCGAGTTTGTGCGTGATCTTCTTGGTGATGACTATGCTGCGGATCTGGTTCGATCTGGCGCAGGTGGATGTGGTGCTCAGCGATCAGCGAGCGGTGCGAAGGTCGATCGGTACCGGCTTCCGGCACATGTGGCGGAACCTTGGAAGGCTGCTGGCAAGTTACGTCGCCACCACGATTGTGGCGGCGATTGTGTTGGTGTTTGGCCTGTGGGTGTGGATAAAGTTTGTTCCGCCGGCCAGCGTGGGTGGGGCCATCGTGGTCAGCCAGTTGATCCTGTTGTTGCTCTTAATTCCTCGCTTCTGGCAACGCGGCGTAGCGGTCGGCTACTATTTGCAGAATATGGTGGAACCGGTCGCAGTCCAGTCTTTCACGCCCGCGCCAGTGGCGAGTGAGCCTCCCACGCCTGTGATCCCGAGCACACCTCCGGAGACGCAAGGGGCGTAACATCGCAGGCAGAGAGTGATCTGCCGCTGGCGCGGTTTCGATCCACTCAAATGTTCAGAGTCGAGTGAGAGCCGCCATGCCCCGGACCATCGTCGAACCTTTCCGTATCAAGAGCGTCGAGCCAATTCACTGGACGACGCGGCCGCAACGCGAGCAACTGCTGCGGGCTGCATTTTACAACCTGTTTCTTCTTCCTGCCGCGGATGTTCTGATCGATCTCCTGACTGACTCTGGAACCGGCGCCATGTCCACTCACCAGTGGGCGGCAATGATGGAGGGTGACGAGAGTTACGCCGGTAGCCGCAGCTTCGACCGTTTTCGCGATTCCGTTCAGGATATCTTTGGCTACAAGCACGTCATTCCCACCCACCAGGGCCGCGCCGCCGAGCGCATTCTGTTCAGCGTGATGTGCAAGAAGGGCGATGTCGTTCCCAACAACACGCATTTCGATACCACCCGAGCCAACGTGGAATTCGTCGGCGCCGAGGCTCGCGACATTGTGATTGCGGAGGGCCGCCAACCCAGCTTGCAGCATCCTTTCAAAGGCAACATGGACGTGGATGCCCTTGAGGCTCTGATCCAGAGCGTGTGCCGCGAGCGTGTGCCTCTGGTCATGCTGACGGTAACCAACAACTCCGGCGGCGGCCAGCCGGTCTCGATGGAGAACGTGAAAGCGGTCAGCGCAGTTTGCCGGAAGCATCGCATTCCTCTTTACTTCGACGCCTGCCGTTTCGCCGAAAATTCCTACTTCATCAAAACGCGAGAGCGCGGCTACGAATCGAAGACTCCCAAGGAAATCGCTCAGGAAATGTTTGCCCGCGGGGATGGCTGCACCATGTCGGCTAAGAAAGACGGTATGGCCAACATCGGCGGGTTCCTGTGCACCAATGACGACATACTCGCGCAGCAGGAGAAGAACCTGCTGATCCTGACCGAGGGCTATCCGACTTACGGTGGTCTCGCGGGACGCGATCTCGAGGCCATCGCGGTCGGAGTTCAAGAAGCCCTGCATGAGGACTACCTCGAATACCGCATCGCTTCCACCGCCTATCTCGGAAACCACATCGCCGAGCACGGCGTGCCCATCGTGCAGCCGCCCGGAGGCCACGCCATCTACATTGACTCTCGGGCCTTTCTGCCGCGCGTTCCGCCCCACTGTTTCCCCGCCGTCGCGCTGGCCAACGAACTTTATCTCGAGGGCGGAATTCGTTCGGTGGAAGTTGGCACGCTGATGTTCGGAGCGGCGGCGACGATGGACCTGGTTCGTCTCGCCATCCCGCGCCGCGTTTACACGCAGAGTCATATCGACTACGTGGTGGAAGTGATCCTCGCGGTGTGGGAGAAGCGCGATCGGATTCGGGGAATGAAGCTCAGCTATGAAGCCCCATTCTTGCGCCACTTTACTGCGCGGCTTGAACCGGTGGAAGTGGCTGTCCCTGCGCTCTGAGGCTGGTCGACAAAACGACAGTTAAAGTAAAACGATCGTGATTCCGCGATTGCCGCGGCCGAGGTCGGAATCGCTCTTGAGGTCGGAATGCGATTGCAGAAGTTTCCAGGCCGTCTCATCTGATTTGGACCAATTCTCGCCAAAGATGCAGCCGCGAATCTGACCGTTATCGGCCATCTCCAGCAAACGCTTTTGCACGGCGATGCGAATGTCGCCGCCCGCGCCGGTCGAGCCGTAACCGTGGACCAGCTTCATTAGCTTCGCTTTCTCCTGGCGCGCTAACGCTAGTTCGCGGTCCATGCGCTGCAGGGCTTCGTAGACCTGGGGCATGTCGGATTTCAGGTTTACGGTTTTGATGGCTGACCTCGGTGCTGACCAGCATAAGCGAAATTTCGATGACTTTCTTCCAGTAGCTTTTAACCGCGCAGGGCGGCAGTCAACAAGCTAGAAATCGCATAAAACCGCTGAACGGGTAGATCATCCAGATCATTTTTTTTTACGGACCGTCGCGCTAAAATCTCTTGAATCAATAAGTTGCCGAGCTTCCATATGGATTGAATCCGGCTAAATTTATGAAAACAAGTAACTTATCCGTAAAATATTGCGGGCAAATGACTTAGAGCACAGCGGATGCGGTAAGTGCTTTAGAATCAGATGCTGACTTGTAAAATATTGCATTTGTTTGAGTTACCTTTCTGCTATTTATATGTCAAATAACTAATGCATAAAGAAATTGTTGCAGGATGGGCGAATCGAAGTCAAGTGAATTCCGCGAGTGTCCAACCGTTATCTCAGCTGCAGACCTAAGAGGTCATTTCGGTCTTGAGTCGGAGGCTTTGAGGTCGCCGATCAGGCGCTGAAACGCTTCCTGATAGGAGTCGTGGTTTTTCCAGTTGCTGAAGTCGGGGATGAAATACTCGCGAATCTCGCGGGCGGAATCTTTTCCGGTGTCGGCGTCGAAGCACTCCCAGTCGCGCAGGGTTTCAAAGGGCGCGAGCCGGATGGGGAACAGGACACGTCTTTTTAGGACACCCTCGGGATCTCGCACCTCGCGCTTGCGGGCCTTGGCGATTTCCGTTTTCACCCACTCGCTCTCCATGCTGTGCGGCGACAGGATCAATAGCAACTTGTCGTGCAAGCGGATGGCTTCGTCGATCTGCTCGTGGAGTTTCCTGCCGCCTTGAACGTCGTGCGGAGCGAACCAGCAGCGCACGCCTTTGTTCTGCAGGTCGGCGTAGAGGCGGTCGGCGAAGGCTTGGTCTCTGGTGGAGTAGCTGATGAAGCAGGAGTAGAACTGGATGGGACTTGCGACGAGCGACTTCATGTAGGTGATGAAGTCGTCGGGCACGCCCGCCCCGCGCAAGAAGGCTTCCGGGATGTTGCCCTTCGAGCGGTAGATGGTGTCGATGCCGACGGTCGACGGGCCGTGATGCTTTACCGCCTCAAGGCCCTTCGTGTTGCTCAGGTCGTTGTTTGCGAAGATGGACAGGCCGATGTTCGCCCCAGTGAGGTCCGCCTCGGTGAGATCCGCCTCAGTGAGGTTCGCCAAATGGAGGCGGCCCTCCCTTAGGTTCGCGCCGGCGAGGATTGCTCTGGCCAGGTTCGCCCCGACGAGGTCCGCTTGGGTGAGGTCCGCCACGAGGAGGTTCGCCCCGGCGAGGTCTGCCTCGCTAAGGTCCGCCCCGTGGAGGTACGTCTCGCGGAAGTCCGCCCCGCCAAGGTTCGCCCCACGGAGGTTAGCCCTGCGGAGGTTCGTCCCGCTGAGGTCCGCCCCGCTGAGATCCGGGCGTGTTTTGGCATTTGTATCTCGCCAGGCATTCCACGCCTTCACGCCTTCTTTCAACTTCGCGAGATGTTCGGGATTTGTCATCACTCCAGCCTGCTGGCCGACCATCATACGCCGCTTTGCTGGTTTGGCATCGACGGTAAATTCTCGGGCGGGTGATTCGGGGCTGCGGGCTGACAGCAGATTCCTCGGCGATACGGCCGCCTTCGGAATGACAAAGCTAAAATTGCCGTCGAATGGGGCGAGAGCAATTTAGCTATCGACACAGCGGGCGGGACGCCCTCCGGACAGCCGCCGGGACGGCGGCGCTACAAACCTACTTCTTCCGGCTTCGGATGGCTTCGCTGGCTTCTTTGGCTTTGCTCGGGGCTTCGGCAAAGCAGG